>Ga0310695_10001243_pt1 | contig 61368 bp, 51 predicted proteins | sample RumenRJG_04DNA_FD_203882 | JGI IMG/M metagenome (GOLD analysis project Ga0310695, IMG submission 203882) | Bovine rumen microbial communities from Lethbridge, Alberta, Canada - RJG_04 (v2) (version 2) | ecosystem: Host-associated > Mammals > Digestive system > Stomach > Rumen | place: Canada... | reverse complement strand
GCGAGCGTTCAGCGACTAAAGGCTTGCATATTGTGTTCAGACGTGACGTTTCCCTTGACCAGGAAGGAAACCTCAGACGAGTGTCTGATGTGTTGGGAGTGCCTTTTGACGAAGCAGCAAAAGACATCACCAGAGTGTTCTTCACACCTACTTCTGCCGACATTCTCTACATTGCAGAGGGATTGTTTAGCCGTGGTGAAGGTGGTGGAAGCTGCAAGGATAGCAAAGGAGGCAAGCAACCTAAACAAACTGATAGAAACCTCAACGTTCCAATCTCAGAAAAAGCAGAAAAAGCAAACCTCATAGCCTTTGAACTCTGCGTTAAGGAGGCAGGGCTAAATTCTGATGCGCTCGATGTTTGGGGTGAAAGGAACTGGCACAAGAATCTGATGAGTGTGCTTTCGGCTGGGTTGGCAAAGCTGATGTCACGTGAACAGGCGTTTGCGGTGGTGGCTGAGAAACTGCCTAACTACTCGCAATATGATGATTGTAAGGCACTTATCAATTACTTCTACGACAATTATAACACGGCTTATATGTCGCAGGCGGTGAGGCAGATTAACGCCAAGGCGCAGGAGATGGCGAGTGGTAAGGAAGAGGACGAGGAGGAACTTGACACGGAGGGCTATAACCCGCCAGAGCCTCCGAAGAAGCTGACAAGGCTGCATAAGTTGCTTATCGGGAACTTTGACGAGCGTTATAAGGCGATGATTCTGTTGGCAAGCATACCAGAGTTGGCGGCTCATGCGAGTCACTATATGGGCGAGTATATCAATGGCAATGTGATTGGTGCTCAGGACTTTGTGGCGGTGATTGGCTCGTCAGGCTCGGGTAAGGGAAACGCTACGGCGCTGCATAACCTGATGGTGGAGAACACGCTCAGGGCGAGTGATTTCAAGGAGTTTGAGAAGGTGAAGGCGAACCTTGAGGAGCGTGAGAAGAAGGCGAATGCGAAGGAGAAGCCGCCGAAGTATCACCCTAAACTGCGATTGTTTGAGACTACATCTTCATCTTCCATTCTTGAACTTCAGACTAACCTCGGAAACAATGGGATGCTGCTTGGGCATTTCTCTGAGGCTGACGGCTTCGGCGTGGGCGGTGGCTCGTCGCAGAAGATGCTGAGTCTGCTGTTCAGAAAGGGCTGGAGCGGTGAGGTTCATACGCAGTTCTACCTATCAGATGCGTCCTGTAACTCGATGGTGAGGATGCGGTTGGCGGTGCTCGTATGCGGTACGGTGAACTCGATCGTGGGCGGCATTCTGAGCGGAAAGAACACGGAGAACGGTATGATGCAGAGATTCATTCCCGTGGTGATGCCGAGGAAGAAGCGCACGTTCCGTCCGCCTGTGGGCAACCGATTGTCGGATGCGGAGAAGGAGGAGCTTCAGCAGATGTTGGTGAGGCTCTACACGCAGGATCTGGCTCTTGCCGAGAATACCATCACGCTCGAATTGCCCCAGACGAGAAAGGTGATTGAGAAGTGGTATGACGACCTTGAGGAACGCTACAATAACGGTGAACTGACTGAGGCAGAGGCTGATTTGTCGGCTCGTGTCGGGGAGCACATGATGCGTGCCGCTATTCCGCTCGTGGCATTGGAGGGCAAGGAATCGAAGGAGCTTCTGGAGTTCATCAGGTGGGTTGGCGACATCGCCTTCTATAACCTCTGCTGGATTTTCGGGCATTGCGTTCAGAAGAATCTTGAGGAAGCGAAGGAGATGATGGGCAGTCATCAGGATCTACGCAAGACGGCTGAGCCGCTTCTTGACAAACTTCCGAAGATCTTCACTATCAAACAGATGAGCGATGTCCGTGTGAATGCTGGGCAGAGCGAGGATTGCTATATGCTTCTCTCCAGATATGTGAAGAATAAGAAGATAAGACGCATGGATAGGGGAGTTTATCAAAAAATCTCTTGAAAAAGAGAGATTTTTTGATAATTAAATGAAAAATGAAAAGTGAAAAATGAAAAATACGAGTTACGCTTGTAAGTGAATAGATAATAGTGAAAAGTGAATAATACTGGTAGCCACCAGAACGAGGTTCGCGCAAGGGCGTTAGCCAGTATTAAGTATTATTATCTATTCGTTATTCACTAAAAATACTAATCTGTATTTTTCATTTTTCACTTTTCATTTATTTGGTGCCCGTATGTCCGTAGCCACCTGCACCGCGCTCTGTCTCGTCAAGTTCCTCTACAATCTGGAACTCTGCCTGTTCGTGACGGGCGATTACCATCTGGGCGATGCGCTCTCCAGAGTTGATGACGAAATCCTCTTGTGAGAGGTTTATGAGCAGTACCATCACTTCGCCACGGTAGTCGGCATCAACGGTGCCAGGGGAGTTGAGTACGGTGAGACCGTGCTTCAGGGCGAGTCCGCTACGAGGGCGTATCTGTGCCTCGTAGCCTACTGGTAGGGCGATGCGGAGTCCTGTCGGGATGAGCTTGCGCTCAAGTGGATGAAGGGTTATCGGTTCCTCGATGTTTGCACGAAGATCCATACCTGCACTCTGTGGAGTGGCGTATTGAGGAAGTGGCTGAGAGCCGGTGTTGATTACTTTGATTGTTAACATAAAAGACCCACCCCCTTACCCCTCCCATAAAGGGAGGGGAGTAGTTACTACTTTTTGCGGAGGGTTCGCAATTTTTTTATTTATTAATATTTTTACTTTAATTCGACGAATTGCGTTAATAAATGAGGACTGAAAGACCGGCCCTATCATATTTATTAGGTGTCGCACCTACGGCGCTCATTAAAAAACATCATTTTAGTAACAGCCCTTACGGACTGCCCTGTTAGATGTCGCACCTTCGGCGCTTTTCGTCGAACTCTTGTTATTTATTTTTCAGACCTACCTTTTTAGATGGAAGTACTATCTACTCCCCTCCCTTTATGGGAGGGGCAGGGGGTGGGTCTTTTAAACTATCGGCAGACTCGTGCCGTTTATCTTCTGATAGAAGTCGAGGGCGAAGACATCGGTCATGCCGCTGACGAAATCAATGACGGCCATGAGGCGGGTTTCGAGATTGTCGGAATGGATGTCGTACTGGCTGCTGACGCGACAGAGGAGCTGCTTGGAGTAGAAACGCTCGGGATGAACGGCGGCATCGGTCATCTGCTCCATGAGAGTGTTGATGATGCGATAACCTGCAAGCTCAATGTCGATAACAGGCTTGCTGTGGTAAATCTTCTTGAAGGCAGTTTCGGTGCATCGCTTGTATGCCTCACGTTCACGCTCCGTTACGTAGTCGATAAGCTCGCCCTGGAATGTGCCGTCGAGAATCTCTTGCTCGTGCTTCAGGAAAGCCTCTGCGCATACGTTCTCCAGCTTACCAATGGCACAGGCACGCATATAGACCACCTGTTCATTCTCGTCAGTGAGTTCCTCGTCTGTGATGCGCTTTATGATACTTTTCTGAATATCTTCCTCGAAGAAGCCGAGGAGGAGTTTATTAGTCTCTTCGAAAGTGAGGATTTTCAGCTTGTGAGCGTCCTCAATGTCCATTATCTCATAGCAGATGTCATCGGCAGCCTCTACGAGATAAACGAGCGGATGGCGGGCATATTTAAGTGGTTCTCCCTCATCGCTGAGTCGCTTCATGCCAAGTTCCTCAGCCACGCGACGGAAATAGCCAGCCTCGGAGTTGAAGAATCCGAACTTACCGTGGGTGCCAGCGCATGATGAAGAGAATGGATACTTGACGATAGAGGCAAGCATGGTGTAGGTCATTACGAAACCACCTTTACGACGACCGCAGAAGCGATGTGTGAGGAGTCGGAAGGCGTTTGCATTACCTTCAAAATGCGTAATATCGTCCCAGAAATCGCGATTGAGCAGCGGCTTTAGTTCCTTACCCTTTCCCTCGGTAAAGAAGGTCTGGAGAGCTTTTTCGCCAGAGTGCCCGAAAGGAGGGTTGCCCATGTCGTGTGCGAGACAGGCGGTAGAAACGATAGTTCCGAGTTCCTCGATGAGAGTGCCGGCGAGTTCGGGGTTACGGCGGATGATATCCTTGGCAACATCATTACCGAGTGACATACCGACGCTTGCCACCTCAAGGGAGTGCGTGAGGCGGTTGTGCACGAAGACGCTTCCCGGGAGAGGGAACACCTGCGTCTTGTTCTGCATACGACGGAAAGGCGCTGAGAAGATCAGTCGGTCATAGTCGCGCTTGAACTCAGAGCGGTCATCGTGTCGCTCCATGTGGCGATTCTCCTGTCCGAAACGCTTGATAGATATGAGTTGTTGCCAGTTCATAGAAGACCCACCCCCTGCCCCTCCCATAAAGGGAGGGGAGTAGTTACTACTATTTGTTAGCGGGGGGTACGCATTTTTACGGATTATTTTCAGTTTATATTTCAGACCTACCTTTTTAGATAGAAGTACTATCTACTCCCCTCCCTTTATGGGAGGGGCAGGGGTGGGTCTTCTTATTCAAACCTAATCACTCCCGGAGCGGCAGAGGCATCGGCAGCAGGTTGTTCCTCGCTTACGTTCTCTTCATTTGAGCCATGAGAGAGGCGACGGAGTTCTTCGAGCTGCTGACGAGTACGCTTGCATGTAGGAGTGTTCTCCACCTGCATGATGATATCCTCGTTGTCGAGATCCTCTGGGTTGAAGAGATAGATCTGTGGACGGTTCTTGTACTGGGCATTGCTGCCTGTCTGACCGTAGTAGTGCTCCATACGCTCACGACGCACGGCACGACGCTCTTCCTCAGCAGCCTGCTTAGCAATCTCCTCCTGAGTCTGGTGAGCACGGCGGTGGCTTGCCATTCCGTCAACATCGTCAATGCCGAAGCCAGTTGCGAGGATAGTTACCTTAACCTTGTCGCCGAGGGTTGGGTCGAGGGCAAGTCCCCACTTGATCTCGAAGTCGCTGCCGAACTTATCCATGAAGTCGTTGACATCATTCATCTCGTCCATCATAAGACCAGAGCATTCCTTATCCTTGCTGTGGAAAGAGATAGAGAGAAGGATGCGCTGAGCATTGAATACGTCGTTGTCGTTGAGGAGAGGAGAGTTGAGGGCATCCTCGATGGCGTGCTTTACACGACCTTCGCCCTCACCATAGCCAGTACTCATAATAGCCACGCCACCATCCTTGAGAACGGTCTTAACGTCGTTGAAGTCAAGGTTGATGAGTCCGTGAACGGTGATGATCTCAGCGATGCTCTTTGCTGCTACGCTAAGAGTGTCATCCGCCTTGCCGAATGCCTTGAGCACAGGGAGGTCGCCGTAGATCTGGCGCAGACGTTCGTTGTTGATAACGAGGAGAGCATCCACGTTCTTAGCCATTTCCTCTACGCCGTCGAGAGCCTGGTCAATCTTCTTGTGACCCTCAAAGCGGAATGGGATAGTAACGATACCTACGGTAAGGATTCCCATGTTCTTTGACTCACGTGCGATGATAGGAGCAGCACCAGTACCAGTACCACCACCCATACCAGCGGTGATGAAAGCCATGCGAGTGCCGTCGTTGAGCATACGGCGAACATCCTCGATGCTCTCTTCCGCAGCCTCACGAGCCTTTGCAGGGCGGTTTCCTGCTCCGAGACCTTCCTTACCCAACTGGAGGTGGATAGGCACAGGAGAGTCGTTGAGTGCCTGATTATCTGTGTTACAGAGTACGAAGGTAACGTCGTGGATTCCTTCGCGGTACATGTGATTAACGGCATTGCCACCGCCACCACCTACACCGATGACCTTGATGATGCTATTCTCTTTGCCAACTTCACCGAAGTCGAGTATGTTGTTGTTAAGATCTGTCATAGTTGTAAAAGAATAAAGACCCACCCCCTTGCCCCTCCCATAAAGGGAGGGGAGTAGTTACTACTATTGGATGAGGGTACGCATTTTATTATTGTTGTTGTTATTTGTTCTCTATTTTTAGACCTCCCCATAAGCGGATTTTACTATCTACTCCCCTCCATTTATGGGAGGGGGAAGGGGGTGGGTCTTTTTATTACTCATCCGGCTCTGTGAATGTGCCGAGCCATTTCATGAGTCTTGAGGTGATGGAAGGACCTTTCTTCTCCTTACGCTTGCGCTCTTCTTCCTCTTCTTCCTTACGCTTACGTTCCTCCTCTTCTTCGCGTTCCCTGCGCCTACGTTCCTCTTCCTCAGCCTCACGAGCTTTCTCCTCGGCAGTCTTTACCTTTCCAGAGCCAGTTGTTGGCTGCTCGATAGGACGAGGCTTCTGCTCAGTCTCAGGATCTTTCTCTGGAGCATTGGTAGGTGCGAAGATATCCTGCTGTTCAGCGATGTTCTCGCCGGCACAGTTGATCTCACCCTTGGCAAGCAAACCGAGGATAGTGTTCATCATGCCATTGTGAGCCATGATGTCGTTGTTTGAAGAATGGATATTGTAGTTCACGAACTTGGCAATACGAACCTTTGGAATGTGGGTATGGTTCTTGAATGCCACGTCGATATTCTTGAGGTTGCTACCGCCACCAGTGATGATGATGCCGCCAACGAGTTTGTCGGTAAGCTCAACAGGAACCTGATACCAGGCATTCTGTACAATCTCCTGAACGCGAGCCTCTATAAGCTCAATGAACTTACGGCTTTCAATCTTGCGGTCGCTGTCGATGCTGTAAGACAAAGTGCCATCTATCTCGTTAGCTTCTGTATAGGCGGAAGCATAACGGAGTTTCATCTTCTCAGCATCAGTCTCTTCCATCTGGAGAGAGACAATATCCTTCGTGATATTATTGCTACCCAATGGTATAACGGCAAGGTGACGGAGTATGTTCTTGTGGAATACCTGGATAGTAGTTGTCTCTGAACCGAAGTCAACCAGCATACAGCCACTTCGCTTCTCAGAGTCGGTAAGAACCGCATCAGCAAGTGCGATAGGTGCAAGATACATTTCCGCAATAGCCACTCCTGCACGGTCGAAGCAGTTGTTGAGGCTATGGTAATACTTCTTGCGCTGAAGGATGTTGAGGAAGTTGCCTTCCAGACGGTTGCACTCAATGCCGGCAGGCTCAAGCTGGAACTGGTTGTCCACCTTGTATTCCTGTGTCACTACGTCAAGAATCTCAAAGTCCTTATAATCCATAGCACGGTTAGTGTCCATTAGCTCATTAACCAAATCCTGAGTAACCTGCTGAGAATTGGCAAGATCCCTCGGGATCATGTTACGTACAGAATGGATAGATTGACCGCCCACGCCAACATATACCTGGGCAATCTCTGTCTTCATGCTCGCCTTCAGACGGTTGATGATATTGGTTATACACTGCACTGTCTTATCTGCGTTATAGACCACACCCTTGCGAATGCAGGTGGTAGAGTCTTCCCTTACCACAGCATTGACAGTGAAACTGCCGTCGTGATTTTTCTGACCGGCAACACCAGTAATTTTGGTTGAGCCAAGTTCAATGGCTACGATGAAATTCTTTGATGGCATATATGCTGATTATTTATTGTTTTTACTACTATATTGTTTTAGGACTTCTTCCCCTTTGAGGCTTTGTCCGTTGATTTAGGCTTATTGTCCTTCTTAGGGTTGCTCTCCTTCTTTGGAGAATTGTCCTTTTTCGGAGAATTATCTTTTTTAGGAGTTGTCTCCTTCTTAGGAGTATTCTCTTTCTTCGGAGTTTCCTTAGCCTTTACCTTATCATCCTTTTTAGGTTGATTGTCTTTCTTTTTTACAGGCTCTTGCTTCTTAGGTTGCTCCTCTTTTTTTGCCTTATCGCCTTCGACTTTGCTCTTTTCAGCTTCAGGTTTATTCTTTTCCTCATTCTCAGAAGTATTTTCTGGCTGAGGAGCAGGTTGGGCTACGGCGATAGGCTTTGCTACCTGATGTTTCTGACCATCGCGATTAGTGCAGATAACCTGATTGGCAAATTCAACGGAGATGTATGAATATTTGTTCCAACCAGCCTCAGAAAGTCCGTATTTGTAGAAGAGTTCTATGCGTTGAAGCTGTTTTTGTACGAACTCCGTTACTTTTTCCTTTCTTTTTTCAGCAAAACGGCTGTTTGGCAACATACCAATGTTTATGATATGATCGCCGACACGTGGCACAATCTCTATTGTCTTGTCCTTGAGCACATTGATTTGCTCTATCTGGTTGCGCCACATATCATCAGCCATGATAGTAGAGGCGAGGATGCTGATGTATTTGCAGGCATATTGCTTGTTGAGCTGACCTGTGACAATGATCATGTCAGAGGTATATTGAGAGTTTGGCATCACACCGCCATTGTCATCAAGATAGTAGTCCTCGCCATTTTCTGCTTTTACTCGGACGATAGGGGTGCGCTGGGTAAGGCTGAGCTTAACGTGTCCCTCAGTAGTAACGTAGCACTGGGCAGTGTTTACGAAAGCGGTTTTTAGGAGTATGTTCTCTATTTCTCGGGTGTTGATCTCGTCAATCCTCTTGTTGAGAGGGTATAGCGATTTCTTCTCAAGAAGCGACTTTACCTCGGCTGTCTTGAGGAATCCGTTCTCATTCTCATCCTCGATATTTATCTCCACCTTATTGCATAGGCGGGGTGTCTCGTCGGGTTTATTCCACGAGGTCATAGCGAAGACGAGGTAAACGGCAATCACCAAGTCAAAGACTATCAGAGCACAATATTTCCAGTTTATTCTGAGTTTCACAGATTTCTCTTTACTCCTTACTCTTTACTCTTTTATCCTTACTCCTTATTTTTAATTATTTCCGCAAGTTCAGTCATATAGTTGTCCAAGTCACCAGCACCAAGGATGATGAGAACATCGAAATCACGATTCTTCACGAGTTCTGGAACATCCTCCTTGTGAACCATACTCTTCTCAATGCCAGGGCGAAGGTTGTCATAGATGAGCTTTGATGTAACTCCCTCGATTGGAAGTTCACGAGCAGGGTAAATGTCGCAAAGAATTACCTCATCCAACTGTGAGAGCGCATCAGCGAAATCCTTGTAGAAATCGCGTGTACGTGTGTAGAGGTGAGGCTGGAATATTGCGGTGATGTGACGGTTCTTATACACCTCACGCATAGAACGAGCACTCTCGAAAATCTCCTTTGGATGGTGAGCATAGTCAGAGAGCAGAACGTGCTTGTCATTGCGAATGCGGAAGTCAAAGCGACGATCCACACCACGGTAAGTCTTCATACCATAACGCAGTTCTTCAGCAGTACAACCGTTGAGTTGAGCCATTGCCATTGCTGCAATGCCGTTCTCAATGTTGATAGGTACTGGCTGACCGAGTTCAATACCCTTCACGTTCTCGATAGGAGATACGAGGTCGAAGGAAATCTCACCATTCTCTATGCGGATATTCTCTGCATGGAAATCACCTTCAGTCTTAGAGTAGGTATAAACCTTTACACCCTCCTGAACATTAGGCTTAACTTCAAGACCAGTATGGATGATGAGCGCACCACCAGGTTGAATGAGAGTGGTATAGTGACGGAAAGACTCAAGATAAGCCTCCTTTGTTCCGTAGATGTCGAGATGATCAGGGTCAGTCGCTGTGATTACAGACATCCAAGGGCGAAGCCAATGGAATGAACGGTCGAACTCATCTGCCTCAATCACAACGTATGGACTTTCGTTAGAGAGAATATAATTCGTGCCATAGTTCTTAGAGATACCTCCGAGGAAAGCATTGCAATCCATAGAACTCTGGTGCATAATGTGAGCGCACATTGTTGATGTGGTGGTCTTTCCGTGTGTACCGGCAAAACAAAGTCCCTTTAATGACTTAGTGAGTGTGCCGAGTACCTGAGCACGCTTCTGAATGTCAAAGCCACCATTGCGGAAGTACTGAAGTTCTGCGTGTTCACTTGGAATGGCAGGGGTGTAGATGACGAGACAATGCTCCTTATCACGACAAGCAAGAGGAATCTGTTCTACATCCTCCTCATAGTGAATGAGCATTCCTTCCTTCTCCAACTGAAGAGTGAGAGCAGAAGGGGTCTTGTCGTAACCTGCAACTACAAGACCACGATTTATGAAATAACGGGCAATGGCACTCATTCCAATGCCACCTGCACCAACGAAATATACAGCTTTTATATCTTGCATGAAAAAAAGTATAAAGTATAAAATTAAAAGTATAAAGTATAGTTACGCTTGGTGTTCAAAGCCATTAGCGCTTGGTACTAATCATACTTTTTCCTTTTTATTTCTTAATTTTTAATTTTTCTTTTCCGCCAGCTTTATCACCTCTTCAGCGATAACCTCTGCCGAATTGTGATAGGCGAGTTTCTTGACCTCTGTTTCAAGAGAGACGATGCGTGTCTTGTCGCTAACGAGCTTGATAGCTTCGTCAACAAGTTGGGCTCTTGCATCCTTATCAGCAACGAAGATAGCAGCGTTCTTGTCAGAAAGAGCGCGTGCATTCTTTGTCTGGTGATCCTCAGCCACGTTAGGAGAAGGAACAAGGATGGAAGCCTTACCTAAGAGGCATAGCTCACTAATAGAAGAAGCTCCTGCACGACTGATGACAATATCAGCAGCACGATAGGCGGTAGCCATATCTGAGATGAAAGCCTGAGCCTTTACGAACTTAGAGCCTTTGGCCTTGCGCTCACATTCCTCTGCGTAGTATTTACCAGTCTGCCATACGACCTGAATCTCGGCATTGTCGAATCTCTCTATGCCACCTGCTATAGAGTCGTTTACGGTTCGTGCTCCAAGAGAGCCGCCGATAACGAGGATGATAGGCTTCGCAGGATCCAATCCCATTGCCTTACAAGCCTCTTCCTTAGTCATAGTGTTCTCAAGAAGAGCCTGACGCACAGGATTACCAGTCTTCATTATGCGGTCAGCAGGGAAGAAACGCTCCATTCCGTCGTATGCCACGCAAATCTTCTCAGCTTTCTTTGCAAGCGACTTGTTTGTCACGCCTGCGTATGAGTTCTGTTCCTGTATCAGACAAGGAATGCCCATTGCGTATGCTGCATTAAGGGTAGGGGCGGAGGCATAGCCACCAACACCCACAGCCACTTGTGGACGGAAGTCGCGGATGATACTCTTCACCATGCTGCGACTCTTGATGAAGTCGAGCATCACACTTATGTTCTTAGGACTCCAGAGAGGGCGGATAAGACCTCGAACAGGAAGTCCCTTAATTTCGTAACCAGCAGCAGGAACACGTTCCATCTCCATTCGTCCGTTAGCTCCGACGAACAGGATCTTTGCATCAGGGCGCATTGCCTTGATTGCGTTGGCTATAGACACAGCAGGGAAGATATGGCCACCTGTGCCACCTCCACTTACTATTACTCTAAGTTCGTTGTTCATAAGCCTAACCAAGCCTTCCCAAAGGGAAGGATGTTTGATTGTTTTTTCCCTTAATGAAATAAGGTGAGTTAATAATATTTTAGTCTTTAAGCATTCCGGCTCCCTCCCTATTGGGGAGGGCGGGGGGAGAGGCTTTTAATTATCAATTAAAACTGCATCTTCTCTTCGGGCAGCCGTTCTGCTTATACTGAGAATTACGCCGATATAGAGGCAGTTGATAATGCTTGATGTACCACCCTTACTGATAAGAGGCAGAGGTTGTCCGGTGACAGGAACAAGTCCTACGGCCACCATCATGTTGAACAATGCCTGTGTTACCATCAGTAGTGCCAATCCCATTGCAAGGTAGGCAGGGAAAGGGTTCTTGCACCTTCTGGCTATGATGCCTGTTCTGAAGAGCAATATCACATACAGGAATGCCACGACAAAGGCTCCTTCGATACCTAACTCCTCAAGGACTATTGCATAGATGAAATCGGAGAAAGCCTGTGAAAGGAAATCACGCTCTACGGAATTGCCAGGACCGCATCCTGTGACGTTACTTGATACGATAGCAATTCTCGCATGACCTACCTGACCATTCTTATCAAGGTCGAACTTCTCAGGTGGAACTTCCTCCTTGTTGGAGAACTCCATTATACGACCTTTCCAAGTGTCGAAACGGTGGGCTATCTTTTGGATGCCTGTTGGTTCAGGCTTTTTCTCGTTCTTGGCTTTTATCGCCATAGGAACTCCGTCCTCAGTTTCTCTTATCTCCTCGGTAAGGTGCATTTTCTCCTTGTCGGAGAGACTATTGTCAGGAGCCTTACCAAAGGCGAGGATTGAGCCTATTCCAAGTCCGCCGAGTAATACGCAGACGGTAACAAGATAGCCGATCTGTTTCAACGGCACTCGTCCGATAATCATCATCAGAAAGACTACCAAAGACAGCATTGCCGCCGTTGATAGGTTCTCTGGAGCAATTGGGAGTATTAGGAACGCACCAGTTATAAGTACATATTTCATAGCCTTTGGAGCTGCACCATCTGCCGTTTGCATAGCGCTTAGTATCTGTGCTGTGGCAAGAATCATAGCTCCCTTGGCAATCTCTGACGGTTGTATCGGGATAAATCCGATCTTTAGCCATCGGGCGGCATCGTTCTCCTTTGTTCCACATACAAATACCAGAATCAGCATCACGAAGGCTAAGGGCACGAGTATAGGTGTGGCGAGCTTGAAGAACTTACACTTGATGTTAAGTGTCATCACCATTACAACCACTCCTATCATTAATAGGAATGTGTGATAGGTGGCAGCCTTCCAATAGTTGCCAGACTTATATCCCAGGCTTGATGATGCGGAGTACACTTCTATGACGCTCACTATACAGAGCAGGAAGAAGACAATCCAAATCACCTTGTCGCCTTTGAAGATGTTGTTTATTTGCTTCAGTGAATCCACTTAATCTAATTTTTAAATTTAGAAATGAACAATGAAAAATTATAAAATACAGATTACTTATGAAAAGCGTAACTTGTATTTTTCATTTTTCACTTTTCATTTTTCATTTACTAATGCTCTGAACTGTTCGCCTCTGTCCTCCATATTCTTGAAGAGGTCGAAACTTGCACAGCAAGGAGACAATAGTACTGCATCACCTGGTTTAGCCATTTTGACACAAGCCTCTACACATTCCTTCATGCTGTGAGTATCTGCGATTGGCATGTCAAGATCATCGAATGCCTCGTGAAGTTTCTTGTTGTCAGCACCGAGATAAACCAATCCAACGCATTTACGAGCAACGAGTTCGTGGATAGTGCTGTAATCATTACCCTTGTCCTTACCTCCTACAATAAGGATTGTTGGGCGGTCCATTGCTTCAAGAGCCACATTACAAGCATCTACGTTTGTTGCCTTAGAGTCGTTGATGAAGAGAACACCATTCTTCTCTGCAACACGCTCCAGACGATGCTCAACTCCTGGGAAGTCCTTCAGACACTCGCGGATGATATTCTCGTCAACGCCTACCTGCTTGGTTGCAAGATATGCAGCAAGGGCATTACGCTTGTTGTGCTGACCCATCTGAGAGAACTCAAGATTGTATTTCTCGAAGTCTGTATCAACGAAACCGCATAGGGTAGGGTGACCTGCCTTTACTGCCAGACTTGAAGGTGTTGGCTTTGGAGCATAGCCATTCTCACGCTTTGCAAGTTCCTCCTCAATATGCTCATCCTGCTTCCAATATACGAAAGTATCATTAGAAGTCTGATTCTGTATGATGCGCATCTTTGAGTCGGTGTAGTTCTGCATTTCAAACTCATATCTGTCGAGGTGGTCAGGAGTGATGTTCATCAGAACGCTTACATCTGCACGGAAGTCGAACATATTGTCGAGCTGGAATGAACTTATCTCAAGAACATACCACTCATGATCTTCCTCTGCAACCTGAAGGGCAAAAGAACGTCCGATGTTACCAGCAAGTCCTACATCCTTACCTGCTTTCTGCATGATATAGTAGATGAGGGAAGTGGTGGTAGTCTTACCGTTACTGCCTGTGATGCAGATACATTTACCCTTGCTATAACGCTTTGCAAACTCAAGTTCGCTGAGAATCGGAGTTCCCTGCTCAATGAGTTTCTTAACCATAGGAGCTGTATCAGGAATGCCAGGGCTCTTTACAACTTCTGTAGCTGAGAGAATCTCAGCCTCTGTGTGCTGACCTTCCTCCCAACGGATATTATGATCGTCAAGTACCTTCTTGTACTTGTCCTTAATCTGTCCCATGTCAGATACGAATACCTCGTATCCCTGTTTCTGTGCCAGAATAGCGGTTCCTGCACCACTTTCTCCAGCTCCTAATATTACAAGTTTCATATATCTAATCAAGTTTTACTCTAAACTCTAATCTCTAACCTCTAAACCCTAAACTTTATCTTATCTTCAATGTTATTATTGCCAAAGCAGCAAGTAGGATTGTTATAATCCAGAAGCGAGTCGTGATCTTTGACTCCAGCCAACAACCCTTTGGCCAGTTAAGCATTACCTTTACATCTGGAGCTAACTGTCCAGGTTTGATGCGGAAGGCATCATGGATAGGCGCACGCTTGAACAAGCGAAGTTTCTTGTTGCGCTTGTTGCCATATTTTGCAACCTGAACCTGTGTCATCACACTTATGCTCTCCATGAAGAACACGAAGCAGAGAATAGGAATGAGCAATTCCTTGTGGATGATGATTGCCGTAACTGCGATGATACCACCGATAGCCAGCGAACCAGTATCGCCCATAAACACCTGGGCAGGGTAGGCATTATACCAGAGGAAACCTATCAATGCACCCATAAATGCACATAGGAAGATTACAAGTTCCTGTGACTCTGGTATGTACATTATGTTGAAGTATGAGGCGTATCCTATATGCGACGACACGTATGCGAGTATGCCTAATGCCACGCATATCACGGCTGAGTTACCAGCACACATACCGTCCATACCGTCATTCAGATTACTTCCGTTACTTACTGCCATTACCACGAAGGTAGTGAGAAGAACGAAGAAAATCCATGTTGCTGCGCTCCTGTATTGTCCTAGCCAAGTGAACATGCTTGAATAGTCAAGGTTGTTGTTCTTGACGAATGGAATAGTCGTAACCGTTGATTTTACAGGTTCACTCTTATATACTATACTCTCTGTTCCATGACGCTGCTGTGAAACATTCTCGCGAATTACAGCATCAGGACTTGCCCAAAGCGTGAGTCCGACGATAAGACCGAGAGCAGCCTGACCTAACAGTTTGTAGATAGGACGAAGACCGTCTTTCGTTATCTTCATCTTGATGTAGTCATCGGCAAAACCGATAGCTCCGAGCCATACTGTTGTGACGAGCATCAGAATCATATAGATGTTACGTAGTCTGCCGAAGAGAAGACAAGGCACGATTGTCGCAATAAGAATGATGACGCCACCCATTGTTGGCACGCCTTTCTTCTCTACGCCGTATGGATCAATGCTCTTGTCACGCTGAGCCTCAGTAGCATTGTGACGCTTCATCCATTTGATGAAATACTCACCAAACCAGATGGAGATAATAAGTGAGAGAATCAATGCCAACAAAGCACGGAAGGAGATATAACTCCACATACCAGAACCTGGTATGTCCCACTTTTCAAGGAAACGAAAGAAATAGTATAACATTCTTTTGAATTACAAATTTCTAATTTTCAATTCTCAATTATCAATTTTCAATTGCCAAAGGCCTTTCTCACCTCTTCCCTATCGTCGAAGTGATGCTTTGTGCCCTTGACATCCTGATAGTCCTCGTGACCCTTACCTGCGATGAGGATGACATCACCCTTTTCTGCCATCATAACGGCGGTCTTGATAGCCTCACGACGATCCACGATGCTGATGACAGACTTCATCTGCTGTGCGCTAAGTCCGGCAAGCATATCGTTGATGATGTCCTGTGGCTCTTCAAATCGTGGGTTATCAGAAGTGATGATAACGCGGTCACTCTGCTTTACGGCCTCCTGTGCCATAAGTGGTCGCTTACCCTTGTCACGATTTCCACCTGCACCACATACTGTGATGATCTTGCCTGTCTTGCCCTCCATAACCTCGTGGATAGCGTTGAGAACATTCTCAAGGGCATCTGGAGTATGAGCATAGTCAACAAGTGCTGTAACCCCGTCCTCTGAACGTATTGGTTCAAGTCGGCCGGCAACGCTCTTCAATGTGCTAAGCGTTACGAGAACATCCTCTGGCTCCTTGCCGAGCATAACGGCAGCTCCATATACTGCGAGGAGGTTGCTGACATTGAACTTACCAATGAACTGCACACCTACTTCCTTGCCGTTTACCTCAAGATACATACCCTCGAAGTGGCACTCTATGATCTTGGCATGGAAATCAGCCATAGTGCGGATAGAGTATGTCTTAACGGTAGCCTTGGTGTTCTGAACCATTACCATACCATTCTTATCATCGGCATTAGTGATGGCAAAGGCATTCTTTGGCATATCGTCGAAGAACTTCTTCTTTGCATCGCGATAGTTCTCCAAGGTCTTGTGATAGTCGAGATGATCGCGTGTAAGGTTTGTAAAGATACCACCTGCGAAGGTCAATCCGCCAATACGCTTCTGGGCGATAGCATGGCTTGAACACTCCATAAACGCATACTCACAACCTGCATCAGCCATCTTGCCAAGCAGTTCGTTGAGCTCGATTGGATCTGGAGTAGTGTGATCCGTTGGATATGCCTCACCCTCTACATAGTTGCAGACGGTTGAGAGCAAACCACATTTATGTCCCATCTTACGGAACATATTATATAATAATGTGGCGATAGTGGTCTTACCATTAGTACCTGTTACGCCAACCAGTTTCAGTTTAGAGGTAGGATTGCCATAGAAAGTAGTAGCTACCTGACCAACGACATCCTCTGTATCTGCAACCTGAACGTATGTCACGCCTTCTTTCTTCTCTTCAGGAAGTTGTTCACAGAGAATTGCGGCAGCACCCTGTTCCTCAGCCTTTGGAATGAACTTATGTCCATCCACCTGAGTACCGCGCATAGCGATGAATAGATGACCGTTAGCCACTTTACGGGAATCAATATTGACACCCTTGATGTCACACTCAGCATCACCTGTAATGCTGATAGTAACTATATTCTTTAGCAAATCACTCAGTTTCATATCTTTTATAATTACGAATTACCAATTACGAATTACCAAATTACTTTTGTCGTTTATATTACTATATAAAGAACTCCCCCTTGGGGGGATGGGGGGCTTCTAATTCAATATCAATTCTATCTTCTGTCCTCGCTTGAAAGGCTTACCATGAGCGAGACTCTGTTGCATTACTCGTCCCCTGCCCTTGATCGTCACCTTCATTCCGCGACTCTCAAGTAGATAGACGGCATCACGAGCACCCATACCTATCACGTCTGGCATCTGGTTCTTTGGAGTTGCTGTTGCCTTCTCAAGCTTAACCTCCTTATCATCGCTCTTTGCCGAACCCCAGATTGGATTTCCTGTTACATAACTGCCATTCCATCCGCCTGTTGTCTTCATTCCGAGCTTTGAGAGAACATAGTCAGCAGCAAGGATATTACCCCTCTTTACATCTGGCACGAAGCGTGAGAGTTCATCCTTTGCAGCACGGCTTGGATATCGGATATTCTTTGCCATAATGCCCTCTGCAATATCGTGGAATACCTGACCACTCATCAAACCACCAGATGCTGGCAAACCAGACTTCTGGATACATACGATACAGCTGTACTTTGGTTTCTCAGAAGGGAAGTATCCGCAGAAACTAAGGAGATAATCCACTATACCACTCTTGTATGAGCCATTATGTGCCTTCTGTGCTGTTCCTGTCTTGCCAGATACGTCGAAGGCTCTTGAACCTGCGGTCTTACCCAAGCCTACGTGTACAACCTTGAACAGAATGTCCTGTATCTTGCCCAGAGCCTCCTTACCACAGATGTGTTCCTTGATTACCTCTACTGGATATTCCCTGACCACCTCTCCGTCTTTCTCTACTCGAGTGACGAAACGTGGCTTAACCATCTTTCCGCCATTTGCAATGGCATTATAGAAGGTGAGGGTCGAGATAGGAGGTACCTGAGTCTCATAACCGATACTCATCCAAGGTAGGGCGGTCTTACTCCAGTTTGCCCAGTAGCGTCCTGTCTTGTCCTTCTTAGGGAAGCGGATTCGTGGTGCACTATATTCAGGGAAAGGCAGTTTCAGGTCTGTTGCCAAACCAAGTCGATGAATGCCTTCAACGAACTTCTCTGGGTTCTTGCCATAGAACTTATCAATAAGAACGCTGACACCAATATTCGAACTGACCTGAAGAATACGTGAAACGTTGATCACGCCATAACCTCCGTTATGCCAGTTGTGGTCACGCATCTTTGCTCCGTGCATTTCCAAGATACCATATCCTGTATCTACCTTACAGTTGGCTGTATCTGTGATGTAACCATCTTCAAGGGCGGTAAGGATACTTGCCGTCTTGAACACAGATCCAGGCTCAAGCAAGTCTGCAATAGCGTGGTTACGACCCTCGTAATAGTTTCCAAGTGAGTCGCGATCAAGGTTCACCATAGCCTTAATATCGCCAGTAGCCACCTCCATAACGATAGCCACACCTGTATAGGCATTATCCTTGATAAGCTCCTTTTTCAAAGAACGCTCTGCAAGGTCCTGAATGCTAACGTCAATGGTAGTAACAATATCCTCACCATCAACGGCAGCTGTATCGCTGATATTGATAAACTTATTCAGCACCTTACGTCTGTGCTTGATACCCGGAGTACCAGCAAGAACGGTATCATAGGCAAGCTCTAGTCCGGCATAAGCCTTACCTGTCTCTTTATATGCAGAACCAACTATTGATGCTGCCATAGGACCGTAAGGGCGGTTTCTCACCATGAATTTCTGAGCATAGAATCCGCTCAATCCCTGACGGAGCTTGAAGATAGGCAGTTTCTTTACCTCTGTATATTTCATGTATGGAATACGCTGTTTCCATACTGGCCAAGCTCTGTGATGCTTGCCTGTTACGGCTGATTTCCAGGCATATCCATCTTCCAGATTCTGAAGAAATTCCTCTGCTGATCGTGAAGGGAATAACTTATGAAGTCCCTTGCAGAGAGCCTTCAGCTCCTTTGTAGGTTTACCCTGGGCATCATGCCAAAGCGTATCGCACTTGGATTCGCGGATAGCCTCAAAGTCCATATAGATACGATACTCTGGAAGGTTACAAGCCAACTGCTGACCGCCAGCACTTAGGATATTGCCTCTTGTAGGTTCAATGATGACACTATCCTTTTTTACCTGAGCTGCCACAGCAAGCCAGTAGGATCTCTCGGCTGTCATGACATAGAAAGCACGACCCAGCACAGCAACAGCGACGAAGGTCATCACTACTGCTACGAGGGTGTATCGCGTCATTGACTTGCTGTTGTCAAATTGCTGTTTCATTTACTCAGGTACGTTTATCTTATATGGTGGATCCTTTGGAATCTGCAAGGTACTGTCACCTTTCTGTTCCAGCATATCCATTATGTTACTTTCTCTACTTTTCTCCGTCAGGAAACTTGTCACGACGGTGGCTTTATATCTGATGGATGTAAGTTGTTGCTCCATCCTGTCTATCTCCACCATCTTCTGCTGACATTGATAACGGCATGTTATATATATAATAAGGAAGAAGGTTATGAGCAGAACCAGTTTTATCTGACTCTGGATGACGTGGGCAAGGATAGCACCACCAAGGGTTCTGCTCAGGGAGAAGTTTGAAGGCGGCTGTGTCTCCGACTCATGTGCCTCTTCTTCCATTATGTCCTCAAGGGTCTTGGCAGTAGGGTCCTGCTGGTTTGCTGCATCTTGGGCATTCTCCGTAAGATCCTTGTCAATTTTCTCTTCTACAGAGGCAGATGCAAGTTCTTCCTGCACCGCAGTTTCCTCTGCCGGTGTAGGAGCAATAGTGAGTTTAATGTCCTTGTCTTCTTGCATCTTTATTATTCTTCCTTTTCGTTTTCAAGCTTAACGGCAATCCTCAACTTGGCACTTCTTGAACGAGGATTTTCCCTCTGTTCGTCGTCGTTAGGTACGATTACCTTGTTGTTTACCGCCTTATATGGAGTCTCTACCCTTCCGTAGAAGTCCTCGTTGCGCTTGCCTTCTGCATTTCCTGTCTTGATGATATTCTTCACAATCCTGTCCTCAAGACTATGATAGGTTATCACCGAGAGCCTTCCATTTTCTCCAAGCCACTCGGTTGCGGCATAGAGCATTTCACGTAGAGCATCCATTTCGTGGTTTACCTCAATGCGTAAGGCCTGGAAGAGCTTCGCCATATCCTTCTTCTCGCGTTCACGCTTGAAGAATGGCTCTACCGCCTTCAGGAAGTCCTGAGTGGTCTGTATCTTTTCCTGCTGACGATACTTTACCAATGCAGAGGCGATCTTTCGTGAGTTCTTCATCTCTCCGTAGAGATAGAAGATATCAGCCAGACGCTCTTCCTCGTAGGTGTTCACAATATCAGCGGCTGTCATTCCGGCACGCTTGTTCATCCTCATATCCAGAGGTGCGTCAAAGCGGAAGGAGAAGCCTCGTGTCTCATCGTCAAAGTGGTGTGAAGATACTCCGAGATCTGCCAACAGACCGTCTATGTGATCCACGCCATAGTATCTCATCCAGTTGCTGAGGTATCTGAAGTTACTTCTAACGAAAGTGAAGTTATCTGGTGCCTCTCCGATATTCTGCTCTGCGTCAGCATCCTGGTCGAAACTGAAGAGCCGTCCTGTACCATTCAGTCTGCGAAGTATCTCACGGCTATGTCCACCTCCTCCAAAGGTCACATCCACATAGATGCCACCCGGACGAATATCCAAGCCGTCAATACTCTCATTCAGCAAAACTGGTATATGATACATAATCACGAAGTTCTAATTACAAATTACGAATTACTAATTACCACGTTACTTTAGTTGCAAATGGAAATCCTTAGTTGCAGATTCTTTTAAGCGTTTTTACTATCCCCTTGCCCCTTTATGGGGAAAGGGTGTCCGAAGGACGGGAAAGGGGTTGTGTGGGAATGGGTTGTTCTTCCATCAGCTCCTCCAACGCTTTTCCGAAGTCCTCAGCATCCATGAACGGTTTGCTTTCCTTACCGCCAGCCCAGATCTCGATGGTGTCACCCACACCGAGGAAGCGAACCTCCTGTGTAATGCCTACCAACTGCTGGTATCGTCTAGGGATCAGCATTCGTCCGCTTGCGTCAAGGTTTACCAACTCAACATCTGATACGAACTGACGATAAATCTGCTGATGCTGCTTGTTCCAGCGATTGAGCTTTGAGCGAAGCATATCCACCTGCTCATTCCATACGCTTTCGGGGTATAGCACGAGACAATCCTGGAACACATCCTTGCGCATGACAATCTGGTCTTCGCCTGATGCCTGGAGCACCTTGCGGAAACCAGCAGGAAGAAACACACGTCCCTTACTGTCTGCCTTTGCCTCTATGTTGCCTAAGAATCTCATTTATAGCTATATAATAACGCGCACGTTTATTTTATATGAAATTTGCGTTCAAAATTACACATTTTCCCCCACTTTACACCACTTTTCTCCACTTTTTTTTTGATTTTTATGTTTTTTTTATTTTCGGGCAAGAATTTTCCGTTTTTATGCAAAAGTCAACAACCTGTTTTCGACTGACAGAAATTGTTATTTACCAATACTCATTAGGCAAAAGCAAATCATGAAATTCGTGCTTTTCAAGGAATTTTTTCTTGCCCTTGAAATACCGCAGTTTTTCATAAGATAATCCATCAGTAATCCATCGATAATCCATCGATTGTCCATCGTTTCGATGGAGTAACGATGGAGTAACGATGGAGTAGCGATGGAGTAACTTCGGACAAGAAGAGGACGAAAAAAGCAAGAGAAAAGGAACAGGGGAGGATTGGGAGAGAGGAAATCACAAAGATAAATTTCGTTTGTTTCGTGATTTCCGTGTTCAAAATTCATCTCTGCGTCTTAGCATTTTCGCGTTTGTTTTTGTGCTTAGATATGATGATTGGGTGGGGGTAATGTCAAAAAATGTTAGGATATTTTGTTTTCTGCGAGTTATTTCGTAATTTTGCAAGATTAATTAGCAAATTAAGGTAGAAATGAGCATAACATCCATAGCAAGATTGTATTTCCTAAAGAGGCAGAAAGAGCTTGAGCGCCACATGAATGAAGGTGCCCAGATGCAGCATGATGTCCTTATGAGTCTGCTTCGCCGTGCAAGCGATACAGAATACGGAAGAAATCATATCTTCAACATGACGAAATCTTACGAGGATTTTGCCAATAACGTACCTGTAAATACCTACGAGGAACTAAAGGGCGATATTGATCGTATGCGTCATGGAGAGAAGGATGTACTTTGGCCTGGAACTGTGAAATGGTATGCCAAGTCTTCGGGTACTACTAACGATAAGTCAAAGTTCATTCCTGTTAGTGCTGATGGATTGAAACATATTCATTATCAGGGAGGTAATGATGCTGTGGCTATGTATCTCCAGAATAATCCGAAGAGTAGGTTGTTTGATGGACGCTCTCTCATTCTTGGAGGTTCTCATTCGCCAAACTATAATGTTGCAGGTTCACTTGTCGGCGACCTTAGTGCCATACTTATCGAGAATATCAACCCACTCGTGAATCTTGTCCGAGTGCCTGACAAGAAAACGGCATTGATATCAGATTTCGAGGTTAAGCGTGATCGCATAGCCCATCTTTGTCTTGATAAGGATGTGACGAATATCTCTGGAGTTCCTTCGTGGATGATGTCTGTCTTGATGCGAGTAATGGAACTTTCAGGAAAACAGCATCTTGAGGAGGTCTGGCCTAATCTTGAGGTGTTCTTCCACGGTGGTATCGCCTTTACTCCTTATCGCAGTCAGTATGAGCAACTTATCACTTCTCCAAAGATGCACTATATGGAGACTTATAATGCCTCTGAGGGATTCTTCGGATTGCAGAATGATCCTAATGATAAGTCTATGCTCCTCATGCTCGACTATGATGTGTTCTATGAGTTTTTGCCAATGGATGAGTTTGGAAAGGAAAATCCGAACATAGTGCCGCTTGAAGGCGTTGAAATCGGCAAAAACTACGCTATGCTCATAAGTACGAGCTGCGGACTTTGGCGATATATGATAGGCGATACCGTTATCTTCACCTCAAAGAATCCGTATAAGTTCTATATCTCTGGACGTACAAAGCACTTCATAAATGCCTTTGGTGAGGAACTTATCGTGGATAATGCGGAGAAGGGATTGAAGTTCGCTTGTCAGAAATGTAATGCTCAGGTTCGTGAATATACTGCTGCTCCAGTCTTTAGAAGTGAGGGCGTTGTTCCTCATCATCAATGGGTTATAGAGTTCTCTAAGGAACCAGAGGATTTGGACGAGTTTGCCGATGCTCTTGACTCTAAGCTTCAGGAACTCAATTCCGACTATGAGGCAAAGCGTTATAAGGACATCAATATGGTTTGTCTGAAGATAGTCAAGGCTCGTCAAGGTCTCTTTGAGCAATGGATGAAGAGCCGAGGAAAGCTCGGTGGTCAGAATAAGGTGCCAAGACTCTCCAATTCAAGGGATTATGTTGAGGCGTTGATAGAGATGAATAAGTAACGGCCCCTCACCCGCCCTGTGGGCACCCTCTCCCCAAGGGGCGAGGGGGATGTTAGTACTTCAAATCATGGGGGCAAGCAAAGGTATAAATTTGAAATAAGTGAATATACGAATTCTAAATAGCGTAAAAAACTGTCTTTTCCCTCGCCCCTTGGGGAGAGGGTGGCACATAGTGCCGGGAGTGGGGCTTTTGTTCTTTATCACCTCCTGTGCCCGCATGGGCAATCCTGACGGAGGCTGGTTTGACGAGACTCCACCACGTGTTGTGAGTGCCTCTCCAGCAGATAAGGGAACTAACTGCAAGAGCAACAAGGTGATAATCAATTTTGATGAGTTTATCAAGATTGAGAATGCAAGTGAAAAGGTTGTAGTTTCTCCTCCGCAGCATGAGCAGCCAGAGATAAAGGCGGCTGGCAAGAGAATCATCATTGAATTAAAGGATTCACTCAAGGATAACACCACCTATACTGTGGATTTCTCGGATGCTATCACCGATAACAACGAGGGAAATCCTCTCGGCAACTACACTTATAGTTTCTCCACAGGTGATCAAATTGATACACTTGAGGTTTCAGGTACTGTTCTTACAGCCGATAATCTTGAGCCTGTCAAGGGAACGCTTGTTGGTCTTTATCGCCTTACGGAAAGTCAGTTGGAGGGTATTGCTAATGGTATGGCAGTAAATGCCTTTGATTCAATTATCTTCAAAGAACCATTTGTGCGTGTGGCAAGAACTGACTCACGAGGTAAGTTCATTATACGAGGCATATCCCCAGGCTCATATCGTGTCGTGGCTCTTAACGATATGGATGGAAACTTCATGTATTCGCAGGCAGCAGAGGCTTTTGCATACAACTATGACTTGATCGTGCCAAGTTGTGCACCTGATATGCGACAGGACACTATCTGGGCTGATACTATTCATATTCGTGACATCAAGCAAGTGCCTTATACGCATTTCCGTCCGGACAATATCGTACTTCGTCAGTTTGTCAAGGAACAGGTTGACCGCTTCTTCCTAAAGGTGGAGAGAAAAGAGGCTAATATGTTCCAGATTTTCTTTAGTGGCCCAAGCACTATGATGCCGCAGATTAAGGGACTTAACTTCGATGAAACCGATGCTTTTGTAGTGGAGCATACTCCAAAGTTAGATACTCTTACCTATTGGATAAAGGATTCTGCTCTGATTGATAATGATACGCTTAGGATAGATCTGACATACGATGCAACAGATAGTCTTGGTAATCTCGTGGCTCAGACAGATTCCGCCGTTGAAATCCTCTCAAAGCAACCATACGAAAAGCGTATGAAGCAGTTGAAGAAGGATATTGAGGAATGGGAAAAGAAACTTGCAAAGAAACGTAAGCGTGGCGAGGAGGTCACAGATACGATCTTCCCAGCCAAGCCTCTTGAACCTAAGTATGAAATCAGCCAGCAGATGGCACCTGACCAGAGCATCTATATCAATATGCCGACTCCGATTAGCAAGATTGATACTGCCGCCATTCATCTCTATATAAAGCAAGACGATAAATGGTACAATGATCGTTTCGTGCTTCGTCAAAGGCAGTCGGAGAACGCCACCCCTCGCAATCTTGAGATAATAGCCGAGTGGCGTGAAGGTGCTGAGTATAGTTTTGAGATTGACACCCTCGCCTTTGAGGATATTTATGGCAAGAAGTCCAACCCTTATAAGACAGGTATCAAGGTAAAGAGCTCCGATGAATTCAGTTCACTTTTCGTAAAGCCTCACTATCCGGGAGCAGATTCGCTTTCTATTATTGTGCAGATGCTTGATAAGAGTGAGAAAGTGCTGAAACAAGCCCTTGTTGTCGATGGAACCGCGGAATTTTACTATGTTAAGCCAGATGATTATTACCTTCGTGCCTTCATAGATACCAATAAGAATGGTAAGTGGGATACAGGTAATTTTGACGAAGATTTGCAGCCTGAAGAGGTGTATTATTATCATGAGAAGGTCACTTGTCGCGAGAAATGGGATGTCACACGCGACTGGAATTTCCTTTCTCGCCCTCTCGATAAGCAGAAACCAAATGAAATCACCAAACAGAAGGCTGACAAGGAAAAGACTATCAAGCAACGTAATGCAGAGCGTGCTCGTGAAAAGGGAATTAGAGCACCAGAGAGTTACTAGGTGAAGAACGAAGAGTTAAGAGTGAAAAATCTAAGTTACTCCAGACGAAATAAACTGATGAAAAAGATTGTATTTTTATTTTTATGCCTAATGTTATCAGTCTCTATCTATGCTCAGGAGACGATAAAGGGCAGGATTAAGGCGGCTAACGGGAATCCTGTGGAATATGCCACCGTGTCCGTGGATAGTATTTTTACGTTGTCCGATGCAAAAGGAAATTTCTCGTTAACTCTTCCTAAAGGGCATACGGGAGATCTTCATATTTCGCATATTAGTTTCAAGCCAACATCAATACCAAGAAGCAAGTATGTTTCTGGAAATATGGACATTACTCTTGAAGATGCAGTAAATGAACTTGCTGATATTACTATCACAAACAGCAAGAAGAACAAGATGAAATCTGTGTCGGGCAAGGGAATGAGGATTCCTGGTGGTGATGCTTGTTTCAGAAACAAACATAACGGAACAAAGGAGATAGGTCCGATAGTCAAAGTTGGCAAGGATTTCTCTGTAGAAAGCATTACATTGAAAATCCTCAGAAATACATATACTAAATGCGTTCTTAGGGTTATTCTTTATGAGATTAAAGGCAAAAAACTAACCCCAATACAGACAAAGCCGCTGTATGCAGAAGCAAAACAGAGCGATGACAAGTATTCTCTGAGCCTTACTCCTCAGCAACATATCTGTCTTAAAAAAGGTCATAGGTATTTTGCCGGATTAGCCATTGTTGATGCCTCTGACAAGGGAGAGTTACATATACCAGCTCACTTTCATTCTGGACTTGGCCATAACACACTTACGGGAAATACACGAAAAATCCCTGCAAGCATAGGTATGAAACTTCTGGGAAGTTATGAATAGGGAAAATCCCCTGCGATATAGGGAAAAAGGAGTAGGGGAGTTTATGGAAAAACATTACCTTTGCCTTCAGAAACTTAAAAACAGAATGACTATGTACAAGAAATTAACAACGCTACTCATATTTTTCTCTATGCTCATTAGCTCTCAAGCAAATGCGCAATGCAGTTTTCGCAACACAGCCCTCACTGGCAATGAGAAGATAAACTATAACCTTTACTTCAACTGGAAGTTCATCTGGGTTAAGGCTGGTACGGCTAATATGTCCACCGTGTATAGCACATTCAACGGTACACCATCGTTCAAGTGTAGTCTGACAACGTCCACTTCATCGAGGGTGGATAAGTTCTTCTGGATGCGTGATACCTTGCTCGTACATTGTTCTCGTGACATTGCTCCTCTCTATTACAAGAAGGTTGCGCATGAAGGAAAACGATACTATGTAGATGAGGCTTCATACAGTTATCCAAACGGTAAATGTGCTGTTTCCATGCGTCATTTACATTCAGATGGCACGGTTTCATCGGAGAAGAAGACATACGACCATTGTGTCTATGATATGCTGAACATCTTCTTGCGTGCCCGTAACTTTGATGCGACAAACTGGAAGGAAGGTCATGTGGTGAACATAGACATAACGGGCGGTTCTGAACTTACAAAGGCAAAGCTCGTCTATCGAGGTAAGGATAAGGTAAAGGCTGACAACGGCACAAAGTACAACTGTCTTGTTCTTTCGTATGTAGAGAAAGACGGTAATAAAGACAAGGAGATAGTACGTTTCTTTGTTACTGATGATGCCAAGCATATCCCTGTGCGCCTTGATATGTTCCTAAAGTTCGGCTCTGCCAAGGCTTTCCTTGCGTAGGATTGTTAAGTACGCATTGCAGAATTAAGCAAATGTTGGGGTACTCGTGATGATTGTTGAGTTTTTTTTCGTTAATATGGATTTTATTTCATATTTTTGCAAATGACTAATAACTATATTAATATGAAGGACCTTAACAATACTCAGAAAGCCCAGACTGAAGCTGAAAACAAGCGGCTTAATATCTGGCAGACACAGCAATTTCTTCGTGATAAGGTCACGATGAATAGGTGGTGCACGAATGTGCGTCGTAGTAATTCGTTTATGAGGTAATTTGAAACCTGTAATTTGGTTTTCGCCTTTGTTTCATAGCCTTCTTTCGTTGTTTTTGGAAGTTGGGAGTGAAATAAAGGCGAATTTATTTGTGGGTTTCTGATATTTTATTAATTTTGCAAGCAAATTGTAAAAATTAAGATGCGCTTAATAGCTAAGACGATAATGACGGTATGTTTGCTCAGTTGCTTTTATGGTTGTGGGCAAAGGCAGGATGTGGCAGTACGCGAGTATAGCGTGGTGCAGACGGATTCTGTGACATGCCGCTATCGTTGCCCTATGGGTGAGGGCATTCTGCGACTTACCAGCGTTACCGACTCTACCTATCGGATAGAACACGTTAGGGGTGATAGCGTTGTGGATTCGTGGGCATTGAACTATCCCGTCTATCGCTTCACCTGTGGAGATATGACTGGCGATAGTATTCCCGAAGTTCTTGTGGGCACTATAAAAACTACGCGCTACCGTCCAGAGAAAGACAAACGACTGTTCATCTTCCATCTCTACAAAGGACGGTTTATCCGACCGCTCTGGCTTGGCTCAAGGGTTGGCTGTCCGCTCATAGATTTCAAGGTAGAGACAGATACTGTGCCTAATTTTGTACATACCTGGGAGCGTAGAGACAATGGCGACACGATAGAAGTGTTGTATCGGTTGAAGGGGTTTGGGCTGAAATACGTGGCCTCTCCCCCCGCCCTCCCCCGTAGGGAGGGAGCCGGAAGGCTCAAAACTAAATAACGAAAAGTAAAACAAATAAAAATATCAATGTGCCTACTGCGAACCGGCTCCCTCCCTACGGGGGAGGGCGGGGGGAGAGGCCGTTTTTAATATGAAAAAATCTCTTATTCTTTTATTCTCAGCTGCATTGCTGATGACATCTTGTTCAGAGGTGCGTAAAGGCTCGCCAGAAGAGGCGGCAGAGCTTATTAATGTTGAGTTCAATCCACATTCATTCCTTGTAACGGACAGTCTTCTACCAAGGGAGATTGACCTGAAAATGGATATAAGTGATATGACATTGATGGAGCTGCGTTTGCTTCGTCACTATCCGTATGCGCTCAAAGGAGTGTGGTTTATGGAAGATGATATCAATACGTTCTACTCTCGAAAGACAAAGTGGTATATCGATCGTTGCTATGACTATCTGGAAAAGCACGACTATGATGCACTCGTTGATTTCAATAAGGCTGGAATCTCTAAGGAGGAAAGAGGGTTTATAATGCGTATAGATGCACGTATCAAGGAGTTGCAGAAGTTACAGATGACGGATGTGGATGGTTTGAAACTTGCAAATCCAGCTATGACGGTAAATATGTTCCAGATGGAGGAAGTTGATAAGCCATTCCTCAGTCATCTGGCACATCATAACTTTGCCGTTATCCCGACGAAGAATGAGCAACTTTTCAATATCTATGAGCAGAATGAGTATGACATGATGCCGAACTACATCACCACGGATGTGTTTCTACAGGCATATCACATGTATTTCTCTTATGTACTGAAATCATTGGAGAAGCATAGTTTCGTACCTCGTATTAGTGCGATGAATACGGCTATGTATAAGAAGGCTATGGAGATTGCTGCAAGCACTTCGGATGCAGAACTAAAGGATCTGGCAGAGTTTAATGCGGCTTATTTTGCTGTGGCTAACGAACTCCTTACAGGTGAACATCTTGAAGCTCCGGCTTCATATAAGGAAAAGACAGAACAGGAGATTAGCAATGTGTTTGGCTATAAGGCTGCTATGTCTCCTATGATGGGTAAGGGGATTCTTTTCAACTATGACCTCTTCAAGCCTCGTGGTCACTATACTCGTAATCAGCAATCTGAAAGATATTTCAGGAGTATGATGTGGTTGCAGACATTCACTTTCTGTAGCGAGCAGAAACAGGCAGTCAAGCAAGCTGCCATGATGGCGTATCTGCTTAATAACATTGACAAGAAGGTGGCAAAGGATGGACTTGGTGTGTATAAGACCCTTGATTTCCTTATGGGAGAGCCTGACAATGTGGCTGTTGTTGATGTGGCTGACTATCTTACCGCCAAGAAGATAATGACTCTTGACAAGGTGGTGGATGCTTCTACTTTGAAGGATATCAATACAAAGCTTGCCTCTCTGTTCAAGACTCGCAATCGCATCACCTCAAAGATTCCAGAGAAGAATGCGAAGAATCCTGAGAAGGATTGTGAGAACAAGATGAATTTCATGCCGCAGAGATATACTCCTGATGGATATATTCTTAGCCGTATGTTCGATGAAAAGGCAAATTCTAAGGTTCCATTCCCTCGCGGACTTCATGTATTCTCTGCCTTCGGCGTTGATGCAGCCGACATACTCAATGCTGACTACTATCAGGATGCCGACAACTGGAAGGGCTATGCCGACGAGATGAAGAAGATGAAGGCTAAGATGTCGAAGTTTGCAGATTGGGATAAGTCTATGTATAACAAGTGGCTGCAATGCCTTGTGCAGCTTCAGAAAACGAACAAGGACTATCCTGACTATATGAAGACAGACTCTTGGGAGCGTAAGAACCTCAACACGGCACTTGCTTCATGGGCAGAACTGAAACATGATGCCATACTCTATGCCGAGCAGCCTATCTGCGCAGAGTGTGGTGGTGGTGGCGACTTCCCTGATCCTATCCGTATGGGATATGTAGAGCCTAATCTTGCTTTTTGGCAAAAGATGAAGGATATGCTTGATTTGACAAAGACACTTCTGACAAAGAACGGACTTATGACCGAGGCTCTGCAAAGTCGTACATCTACCCTTGAGGACTATATGGACTTCTGTATAAAGGTGTCAAAGAAGGAACTTGAAGGTAAGATGCTGAGTGAGGAAGAATATGGGGAGATCAGGCACATGGGAAGCTCTCTGGAGTGGTTTACGTTGAGTGTCATTGAACCTGATTCTGAACTTGGTCGTTGGGACGAGGTGAAGGGTGCAGATCGTTCTGTTGCTCTTGTGGCTGATGTCTTTACCCGTAATGTCATTGGTTGCAAGAAGTGCGGAATACTCTCAGAAGCAACTGGTAATGCGGACATCATTTATGTGACGGTTGTCATTGATGGTAAGATATTCCTTACAAGAGGTGCCACATTCAGCTATTATGAGTTCGTAAATTCACTTGACCAACGTTATACAGACGAGGAGTGGCAGCAGAGGTTAGAAAAGGGTGATGCCCCTGCTCGTCCGTTGTGGATGCAGCCTCTTATCCTCGACAAGAAACAAAAGCATAATGAAGAGGTGTTCTATAGCGCAGGCTGTTAGGCTTTGGGTGATAGGTGTTGGGTGTTGGGTGATGGCGGCTTGCTCTCCCCTTACACCTGCTCCCCAATCCTCACTCACCATACTCTTCACGGGCGATGTCCTTCTTGACCGTGGTGTACGTCATATTGCAGAGCATAGGGGTGTAGGTTATCTCTTCGAGGAAGTAACTCCTATATTCCGTGATGCTGACGCTGTGGTCGTGAATCTTGAATGTCCTCTCACAGATACCGTGTCACCTGTGAATAAGAAGTATATCTTCCGTGGTAATGCTCGTTGGGCAAAGGACTTGAAAAAGGTGGGCATCACTCATGCTGCAATGGCTAACAATCATACCAATGATCAGGGTAGGCGAGGGCTACAAGCTACAGCCCGTCACCTTACTGATGCTGGTATTAATCCATTAGGCTATGGCTGCAACTTCAAGGAACAGATGTCGCCTGTCCTTATCGAGAAAGACGGTATCAGCGTGGCTCTGTTCAATGCCACCACCCTCACGATAGAGAACTGGTGTAGAATCGACGACAAGCCTGGAATTGCCCAGCCCTCCGAAGATGAATTGCTCGATGAAATCGGTAATTTTCGCAGTAAACACCCCGATAGCCACATCGTGGTGGTGCTCCATTGGGGAGTTGAGTTTCAGCCCTATCCAAGCATCCGTCAGCGTGCCCTTGCCCACCGACTATCCGAAGCTGGTGTCTCTGCCATCGTAGGGCATCATCCGCATATCCTTCAGCCTATTGACACTATCGGTAAGATGCCTGTATATTATAGCATCGGCAACTTCGTCTTTGACCAGAAGAACCCGAAGTCAAAGGAATCTATGATTGCGAGGCTCACCTTCAATAGCGATGGAACCCTAACGACTGACTCTGTATCGGTAAGAATTGAGCAGGGGAGACCGATTCCTTCTTCCTCCCATGCAAATCCCATGTAAATCCCTACCAAATCCCATTTCTATAATAGGCTCTTGAACGGACTTGTAACGGTGGAGAAGCGAAGGTGAAGCGGACTATAATAACAGAAAGTTGAAAGTAGAGGCGTAGAGCCTGCAACTTTCAACTTATCTGGAATCAGTTGGATTAATTTTCGCAAGTTATCTCAACTGAGTTTTAGTAAACAAGAAAATTATTTAAAAGCTTAGAAATTATCTTACTAATGTGGACGCTTTGATGGAGTCAATCTTTGATGAATCCGCCATAGCTACGCTGTTGGCTGTGTTGATTGTGATTGAATCCTTTGTGTGTGAAGCAGCGAACTGCTGTGCGTCCTGAAGAGCCTCGCGCTGGTATGGCATCTGTGCAGCAAGTCCGAGAGAGAGGATGATACCTACTACTGCGGCAGCCTTATAGAGAGGGCGGAGGCGGCTTTGCATGGTTATTGTGCGTGCCTTAACATGCTTTGGCTCATCGTCGATGAGAGCAAGCATACGCTCGTCAAAATCAGAGCTGAGGTGCGCTTCTTCCATGCCAGACTGCTCATACATGAACAAGTCGCGATAAGGCAACAGAGTCACTGGCACGTCCTTCTGTGAGAAGAATGTGCGCAAGATACGTTCCTCTTCCAGAGAGGTCTCGCACTTGAAGTAGCGCTCTAAGAGTTGTTCTATGTATTTATAGTCCATATAGTCTTTATTTTGTGCGATGCGGAGAAACCGCATTAAGCTTAACAGTTTTGTAGTGAATCGTAACTTTTCTTGATGAATTGTCGTGCTCGGAAGATGTTTATCTTCACCTGATCTTCGCTTATCTGCATGATAGCGGCGATTTCCTTGTACGACTTATCCTCAAAATCGCGTAGCTGCATTGCTGTACGCTGTTTCTCGGGTAGGGAGTTCATCAAGTCGCGAACCATTGCGATGCGTTCCTTTTCCATCATCTGCTCATACGGGGTATGGGTGGTGGGTGTTAGGTGATGGGTGTTAGAGGATAGAGGTTCATCGAGTGATACTGTGCGATGCGTGTCCTGTTTTCGAAGAACATCAAGCGCCATGTTTCGCGCTATTGTCAACGCCCAGCCTTCGAGGGATTCTATCTCGTCCCATTGATCGTGCCGGTTCCAGATTTTTATCAGTGTCTCCTGCACAACATCCTCTGCATCCTGCTGGTTGAGCGTGATGCGGAAGGCAAGCCTGAAGAGCTTGTCCTTCATTGGAAGTACGTCGGTCTTGAAACTGATATTCTTCATCTGTGCTCTGATTGAAAGACTATAATAAAAGGGCAAAAGTTACATTTGCCCTTTGTTTTTTAACTTATTTTTGCATTTACTCTGCGGTTAATCGCAGAAAACAAGACTATATTTACTTGCTGATGATAGTGCCGTGATTGCCGTCAATGGCTGTTGCGAGGGTGATGATAACCCTTGAAACACCCGCGTCAACTGCTGCGAGGGCATTCTCTATCTTTGGAAGCATACCGCCAGAGATTGTGCCATCTGCCTTGTAACGCTCGAAGTCTGCGTGATTGATGGTTGGGATAACGCTATCATCGTCATCAGGATTGCTGAGCACGCCTTTCTTCTCAAAAGAGTAGATAAGGGTAGTGTCATAACCTTCTGCAGCAAGAGCCTTGGCTGTCTCAGAAGCCATAGTGTCGGCATTGGTGTTGAGGATGTTACCCTCTCCATCGTGTGTGAGAGGGGCGATGACAGGAACCACTCCCTGTTGTATGAGACTTGCGAGAGCCTTACCGTCTGCACGATCCACATCGCCTACGAAACCGAAGTCAACCATCTTTTCCTCACCGTCAACCTCCATCTTCTTCAATGGGCGCTTGTGTGAACGGATAACATCCATATCAGCGCCTGTGAGACCAATGGCATTAACCTTATTAGCCTGAAGCTTGGCTACAAGATTCTTATTTACGAGACCGCCATAAACCATTGTCACAACCTCGAGCATTTTTGCATCGGTAACGCGACGACCGCCTACCATAACGCTCTCTATGCCGAGAGAGGCTGCTACCTTAGTGGCACGACGACCACCTCCGTGTACGAGAATCTTTGGACCTTCAATCTTGCAAAAATTATCAAGGAGGGCATCAAGCTGAGCAGCATCCTCAACAACTGCACCTCCTACCTTTACTATAGTGATTTTCTTCATTTTTTCCTTTATTTAAAGCCTAACAGACAATACTATTCGAGGTATGTGTAGCCATAAAGGCCGGCACGATAGTTAGAGATAAATTCCTTACCCTCTTCGAGCGTGATCTTGCCTTCCTTGACTGACTTGGCTACCCAGATCTCTAGACGACGGACAAGGTTCTTTGGGGAGTACTGCACATATTCCAATACATCTGCAACGGTCTCACCGTCAATAGTCTTATCTATGTGGTAGCCCTTATCGTCAACAGAGATATGAACGGCATTGGTGTCTCCGAAGAGGTTGTGCATATTTCCGAGAATCTCCTGATAAGCTCCAACGAGGAAAACACCTATATAATAATGCTCTCCATGTTTCACTGGATGCAGAGGTAAGTAGCTTGTCTGCTGACCGCCGTTGACGTATGTAGCCACCTTACCGTCAGAATCGCAGGTAATATCCTGAATCTGTGCTGAGCGTGTAGGCTGCTCGTCAAGGCGCTGGATAGGCATGATAGGGAAGAGCTGATCAATACCCCATGAGTCAGGCATACTTTGGAAGAGAGAGAAATTACAGAAATACTTGTCTGCCATCTGCTTGTCAAGACTGCGAAGCTCATCTGGAACATGCTTCTGATGGTGTGCAAGTTCTGAAACCTCGTGAGTGATAGCCCAATAGAGAGACTCAATCTGTGCGCGTGTCTTTAGGTCGATAATGCCGTGACGGAAGAGGTCAAGAGCTTCTTCGCGAATATCTTCTGCATCATGCCAATCCTCAAGCATAGAACGGGTAGAGAGCTTATCCCAGATCTCTGTGAGGTCATGAACGAGCTGATGATCATTCTCTCCTGGCTGGAAATCCTCTGGCATCTGTGGAGCACTCACGCTTTCGAGTACGTCGAGGATAAGAACAGAATGATGAGCAGCAAGTGATCGTCCACCCTCAGAGATAAGGGTAGGGTGGGGAATCTCATTCTTGTCGGCTGCATCAACGAAGGTATATACGCAGTCATTGACATACTCCTGAATTGAGTAGTTGACGGATGACTCCGAGTTGCTTGAGCGCGTTCCGTCATAGTCAACGCCGAGACCGCCACCGCAATCCACGAACTCAATGCCGAAGCCCATCTGATGCAATTGTACATAGTACTGAGCAGCCTCACGAAGAGCTGTTGAGATACGGCGAATCTTTGTGATCTGTGAGCCAATATGGAAATGGATAAGCTTCAGACAGTCGCGAAGTCCCATCTGATCAAGCATCTCAAGTGCGAGAAGAAGCTCTGAAGAGTTAAGACCGAACTTAGAAGCATCGCCACCGCTCTCCTGCCACTTTCCTGCACCGGAAGAAGCTAGTTTGATTCGTATGCCGAGGTTAGGGCGCACGTTGAGCTTAGCCGCTGTCTCTGCTATGATACGAAGCTCAGGCAGTTTCTCTATAACGAGGAACAGGCGCTTACCCATCTTCTGGGCAAGCAAGGCCATCTCGATAAAGTTCTGGTCTTTGTGACCGTTACAGATCACGATAGAATCAGAATCCATGTGCTGTGCAAGAACGGCATGAAGTTCTGGCTTTGAACCGGCTTCAAGTCCGATGTTGTACTTGGCACCATGCGAGATAATCTCCTCAACGACAGGGCGCATCTGGTTCACCTTGATAGGGAACACGATATAGTGGTCACCCTTGAAGTTATACTCCTTGGTGGCCTTCTCAAAGCATGCAGCCGTTGACTGAATGCGGGTATCAAGAATGTCAGGGAAACGCAGCAGCAGAGGTGCGGAAATATGGGCAGCAGCCAGTTCATCGACCACTTCCTTCAAATCCACCTGGACATTATTCTTCTTTGGCGTAACATATACATGACCTTTCTCGTTCACGCCGAAGAAGTTAACACCCCAGCCTTTGATGTTGTAGATCTCCTTAGAGTCTTCTATCGTCCATTTCTTCATTTCTGTTCAATTAATTCTTTTGCTTTTTCAACAGAGATAGATATTTTCTCCGGACTCTCCATGAGGGTTACGTCCAGAACATGCTTTGCCTTTAGATAGAACTGCTCACGATACGCAAGCTGTTCCTTGATAAAAGCGAGGAGCTCGTCCTTTGTCTTGTTGGCAATGAGAGGACGTACCGACCTGCCCATCTGCAAATGGGCGTAGAGCACCTCTGGAGTTGCCTTTAGGTAGATGACATCGGAATTGCTGTTCATATACTCCATATTATCAAAGAAACATGGAGTGCCGCCGCCGCAACTGATTACTACATCTTCGAACTCAGCCACCTCATGAAGCATATTACGCTCAATGATACGGAAGCCTTCCTCGCCACGCTCAGCGAATATCTCAGAAATCTTCTTGCGCATACGACTCTCTATATACCAGTCGAGGTCGTAGAAAGGAAGTCCGAGATCCTTGGCAAGCTGCTTGCCCACGGTAGTCTTTCCGGCTCCCATATAGCCGATGAGGATTATTCGCTTCATTTCTTGCTCTTGACAGGAGTGTTTACAATATCCATGCACTCTGAGTATGTTAGTTCTGCTGCACGCTCATGCATAGCCTTTGGCATACGGTAATTCTTACCCTTGTAGCAGATGTAAGGACCGTAGCGACCGTTCATTACCTCAAGCTCTGCATCTTCCTCGAAGGTCTTCACATGGCGCTGCTTCTCCTGATCACGACTCTTCTCTATAAGTTCGATAGCCTGTTCACGGGTGATGGTGAGAGGATCCATATCCTTCGGAATTGAAACGTACTTGCGGTTGTGCTGTACGTATGGTCCAAAACGACCTGCACCGATTGTGATAGTCTCGCCCTCGAACTCATCGAGTGTGCGTGGCAGACGGAAAAGTTCAAGCGCCTCTTCGAGAGTGATTGTCTCAAGACTCTTATCCTTAGGCAGTTGTGCAAAACGTGGCTTCTCCTCGTCCTCTGCACTACCAATCTGTACCACAGGACCGAAACGACCGATCTTTACAGATACTGGCTTGTGGCTCTTAGGATCCTCACCGAGAACGCGCTCACCTGCCTTATGCTCAGAACGTGAGTTGATAGTTTTCTCTACCTCAGGGGCAAAGTCCTTGTAGAAGTCCTTGAGCATCTTTGACCAGTTCTCCTTGCCCTCGGCAATACTATCAAATTTCTCCTCCACATTAGCTGTGAAGTTATAGTCCATGATGCTTGGGAAGTATTCCATGAGGAAGTCGTTTACCACGATTCCTATGTCGGTAGGCAGAAGCTTACCCTTCTCAGAACCAACCATTTCTGTCTTCTTTGAAGCCTTTATGCTATTGCCTTTGAGAGTATCAATAGTGTATTCGCGCTCCTCGCCCTTCTTGTCACCTTTCTGAACGTATTCACGCTGCTGAATGGTAGAGATAGTAGGAGCGTATGTAGATGGACGTCCAATGCCCAGTTCTTCGAGCTTATGAACGAGCGAAGCCTCAGTATAGCGGATAGGTCCCATAGATGCACGTTCAAGAGATGTGATCTGTACTCGCTCTATGGTGTCGCCCTCCTTCATTGAAGCTGGCATAGAACCAGCCTCCTCGCTGTTCTTGTCGTTGTCGTCATCGCCATCTGACTCACGATATACCTTGAGGAAACCATCGAATACTACAACCTCGCCAGTTGCTATGAACTGCTCGTCAGTATCAGAAACGCTGATGTTCACGGTTGTCTTCTCAATCTGGGCATCAGCCATCTGAGTAGCAGCTGTGCGCTTCCAGATGAGTTCATAGAGGCGGCGCTCCTGAAGTGTGCCCTCGATTGATGTTTCTGACATATATGTAGGGCGGATAGCCTCGTGCGCTTCCTGTGCTCCCTTGGTGTGGGTGCTGTAGTTGCGTGGCTTGCTGTATTCCTCACCATACATATTGATGACAGTCTCCTTTGATGTGCCGATGCAGAGCTGTGAGAGGTTCACAGAGTCGGTACGCATATATGTGATGTGACCGTTTTCATAGAGATGCTGTGCAACCATCATGGTCTGTGACACGGTGAAACCGAGCTTTCTCGCTGCTTCCTGCTGAAGGGTAGAGGTAGTGAAAGGAGGTGCCGGTGTGCGCTTGAGAGGCTTCTTGCTGATAGAGCTGATAGTGAACTTAGCCTTGCGACACTTCTCAAGGAAAGCAACAGCATCCTCATGTGAGTTGAAGCGCTTGTCAAGCTCTGCACGAATCTCGCTTGTATTGCCTGTGGCATCCTTAACTGCGAAGATAGCGTTGATGCGGAAATAAGGCTCTGACTTGAATGCCTGAATCTCGCGCTCACGCTCTACTATAAGGCGGACAGCCACACTCTGCACACGACCTGCAGAAAGTGATGGCTTCACCTTGCGCCAAAGCACAGGTGAGAGATTGAAACCTACCAGACGATCCAGTACGCGGCGTGCCTGCTGTGCGTTGGTAAGGTTCATATCCAACTGGCGTGGGTGCTGAATAGCCTCAAGGATAGCATTCTTTGTAATCTCATGGAACACGATACGACTTGTCTTCTTCTCGTCAAGTCCGAGTACTTCGCAAAGGTGCCATGAGATAGCCTCTCCTTCGCGGTCCTCATCGGATGCCAGCCATACCTTCTTCGCGTTCTTGGCGCTTGCCTTCAACTCGTTTACTACACGCTTCTTCTCATCAGGTATTTCATATACCGGTGTGAGGGTATCAAGATCAATGCTTATTTCCTTCTTCTTCAGATCGCGGATGTGTCCGTAACTGGACATCACTTTATAGTCCTTGCCAAGGAATTTCTCAATGGTTTTAGCCTTAGCCGGGCTCTCCACAATTACCAAGTTTTCTTGCATAATATTTCTATGTTTGTTCTTTTGAGGCGCAAAAGTAAACAAAAAATTGCGTACACCTTATTATATAGTCATATTTTTAGATATTTTAACAAAACAGGGGGCTTTAATGTGAAAACTATAACGATTTCTTGCGTTTTTAGTCTTTTTCTTAGTGAAATGAAGAAACAAGTGCTTTTTGTTATCCGAGAATCGTCTTTTTTATTTCAAACGCAAAGACACAAAGACGCGGAGATTATTTACCTCTGCGTCTTTGTGTTTAATTTCTTAATCTCTCTAATCTCTCTAATCCCTCTAATCCCTAATCTCTAACCTCTAATCTCTAACCCTAACACATATCACCACAACACGGAAGCCGCCATCTTGCGGATTGAAGCCACACGTTCGGCAAGTGTAGGGTTATTCTTTGCCTTCTGGTAGTTATATTTCATCTGCAACTGAAGTAGGGTAGTAGCAGGAATATCGAGGGCTGCCTCAAACATCATTGCTGTATCTGTGGTAACAGGGCGGCGTTCATTGAGAATATCGTTAAGCACCTTATATGAAATGCCCATACTCTCAGCCAGAACCTTCTGCTGAATGCCACGCTCCTCAATCTCATCCTTTAGTACCTCTCCCGGATGTGTAGGCGTAAAGCCGTATATCATATTTGCCATAGATATGTTTATTTATAATGATTTGACAATTCTGTAAGTGTGCAAAGAGTGACAATCGGTTCTTTGCTGATAAGGTCAAGTTTAAACTCAAGCCTATACTGGTCATTCACTCTCACGGAATAAGAGCCGTCCTTATTACCACGAAGAGCCTCGAAGTGTAAGGAACGAAAACGGAACAAGTCTTCCATTATGGAAGTGGACTCCAACAAATCGACTGTTTTTCTGTATTTTGATGCAATCTGCGGTTGGAACCTATGTTTCTTATCAGAACAATGTCCTTTCTCATATAGCTCACGCAAATATTCCTTTTCAAATCTTATCTCCATAAGCACACATTAATTTGTTCGGTGCAAAAGTAATAAATAATATTGAGATAATCCACTAAAATCGTGGAATAAATTGTTTCGTTGTGTTTTTTTAACAATAGACATCTTCGGCAAATATCTCTAATTCTTGTTTTTTGAGTCGCAAAAGTAAACAAAAATTTGCGTACACCTTATTATATAGTCATATTTTTGGATATTTTAACAAAACAGAGGGCTTTAATGAGAAAACTATAATGATTTTTTGCGTTTTTAGTCTTTTTCTTTGTTAGAGTACGAACCAAGTGCTTTCTGTCATCCGAGAATCGCTTGTAAATCCAAGGAATAGAGTAATGTCACTTATTGCAGTTCGTGCAGATGCTATAAGTGACATTTTTTCGATTCTTCAACGTATAATTATCATTTTTTATCTTTTGTTCCTGCATCAAGCCATGCACTCCATTTGTTAAAATAGATAACTCCAATAGTAAACAATGTTATGACAATAGCATAAGTTACTGCATACTCACATAGAGGTGTTGCTACAAGCACTATTACAGGATATATGACAAACGATAAGAAAAGACGACGACTTCTTTCTTCTGCTAATTTGTCATATAATAATCGCTTCATCCACATTGGAACGATAAAATCTGTCGTATATTCTGTTTGGGATTTCTTTATAAGCCATGAAATTACTAGCGAATTAAAAAATATAGATACAGATAACATAGAACTCCATGCTGGATATACACAAGGATAAAAATTCTGTTCAGCTCCAATTAAAATTCTAAGAATGATCATTGAAGCAAACAACATCACAGAATTAAACATTACTATTTTCTTGCCCAGCGAGTTTCTGGAAATATTTCTACCCAGATTAAGAACTATACCAAAAATAGCACAGGCAAAGAATACGTATAAAGGTATTATAACCTTATCTCTCCATCCCTTTTCGATTTTGTAAATAGGGTCAAGGTTTAAATTGTTGCAATAATTGTGTGACAATTCTGCCAAATTATGTGTTGATTTTGTTTCAAGCATATACATTCTTTCATTTGCACAGAAAATCACTCTTCGCATTGGCATTTCATCATGTACATCATAGATAATGGCTCTATACCCTTTTATAGAGTCCTCTTTTGGCGTTATAGCATAATTGTTTTTCAAACTATTTACTATGCTATCTAAAATAATATTATAAACACGATCTTCTTTAGTTAAAAAAGAAATTTTATTACTTATGTCAAATGTACTAAAACATCTTGAGATTTTATACTTTTGATATATTGGACGATATCCTGTAGCGTATTTTTTAACATACTTAAAATCTGTAAGAATACTATTAATATCATTCAGATAATAATTTTTTCTTCGATGCTGTGGAACACTTTCATAATAGCTATATTTATATGGTTCGTGTCCAACTATATATGATTTAGTTCCGTAAATCTCATATGATGATATTTTATTTCCAATAGGAATTGGACCTAAATCTCTTTTGAGCCAATTGATACCACTACTATCTTTTCCAAGTATAGTTTCTGCCATGGTTCCTATACGCTCATTATCATAATAGGTGAAGCCTTCTTTTTTTCTAACTACAATTCTTTCACTATTTTTTGTATAATATACTCCATTCTGCAAGGTGTTTTTGTCTATATAATCGCCTTTGTTGGTATAACCCGTAAACAAATCTAGGGCACGTATTCCATACAAATAGTCTGTATATGTGTATATTGAGCCAAGAGAAGATAAGATAATAAATACAAATAGAATTCTCTTTATGTAATTACTCTTACCTTCACCATTTCTTTGTGGCTCTTTATTATATTCAAAAGCATTTTTCTCCATGATGTTTATTTCATTAATTTCTTTATTCTCCTGTTGTTATATCTTGTATAGGCAAGAACAACGATTATTACAACTGCAATAGCAATACAATATCCTATAAGATTAGAATATGTGTTTATCGCATCCTCTCTCCATTTCCTAAAATTTTTTGGGGCTTTTGAGAGTATTTGTTATTGTATTTATTCCCCCAACCACGTAAATCTGTATGTTTCCAAACAATACTATCTTTTCTGTTTATGTACATTGAAATAATACTATCACCTTTAAATGTATATACTTTATTAAGGAAACCAGAATTGTCCTCGCATGAATCGTATTTACATGGTATAATTCTTTTTAATGAGGTATTGACAAATCCCCATTTCCCATTCTTCTTTACAGCAGCCAGACCAAAGCAAAAAGGTCTAATACATTCATAAGTGTCTTCTAATCCTTTTCCTCTAATGAGTAGATGTTTATCAACAAAAAAACATACATTACCATTCAACGTAACACCTGCAAGATTATTAGAGAATCTTGTGCAATAAAGAAAAACAGATTCATCGGGAACATAAGAAAATGCTTGTTTCGATAGAAACATTTCATTTGTCTGTTCTTCTGTTATTCCATCAAGAGGCTTGATAGTATGCCCTAACGTATCAATATAACCAAAACAGTCTCTATTATAAATGGTTGACAAAAAAATATCTTTTGATACACTAATTCCATTACTGAAACCATAATATATCAAAGCAGAAGACAATGTGTCTTTGATTTTACCGTTTTTATCCAATATGAGAGTTGTTTCACTCCAACCATTTCTAAATGTTTCTTTTTTTATATTATATCTATTGGGCGAATTATTGATTCTATACTCTCCATTATCGTCTTTGGTTATTACATTTTGTGGTCCTTCAATATTGCTTTTCTTCCATACTCTGACAATTGAATGATTAGATCCATAATCTGTCACATTGTCATATATGAAATCTGCGATTGTACTATCATTTTCATCAATTATACCATAATGACATTTGTTTTCATGGGGGGCTAATGGCTTTCCTGTATATTTCAAAGCAACAGCTCTGGATTGTCTGAAACGTTTGGCGTATTCATATTTTGCAGGGATTACAATTTTACCATTACAATCTATGTAACCATATTTCCATGTGGTTGTATCTTGATATAATGCTCTTTTTGACCCGAATGCATATTTCCCTAAAAGATCATGATTAATATTAAAAATTTCCAGATCAATTTTTCCTATGTCCTCTTTGCTGACAAACAAAGAAGCAAGCAATTTGGGTTCTATTACGAATTTTCCGGATTTATCTATATATCCATATTTTACAAACAGACATGGTTCCTTGCTTGTTTTCTCTCCTGTGTTTTTATATGCGAGAGAATCAACGCATTCACCATATATTGTATCAACGACCACTAATGCCAGTCCTTCTGTAAAATTCTGTGCATATATGAATTGTGGTTCTATAGCTTTATTTCCAATATGATCAATAAAACCATAGAGTCCATTTTCTTCTATCACATAAAGCTGCGAAGTGCTCAATTTCTTGTTGCAAGAAAAAAGAACAGATAGAAGAGAAAGAAAGACATAAATTAAAATAGTGTTATTTTTCATATTGCTTTCTTGGATTATTTTGAATAAAACAAAACAATATTATTGTTCGTTACTTGCCATCATATTTTGTAAATCTTCTTTACTGTATACAAAATCTTTTACAGCATCAGAAGATGCTGCATTATACCGATACACAAGTCCTCTGTTCGTTTCAATTAATCGTTTAACAAAAGGTTTCATAGTTGAAAATTCCTTTAATACATTTTTACGATGAAAATCCTTTTGGCTTTGTATATCTACAGAAAATAAATCTGTCTTCGTATCATCAATCTCAAGTATGTAGTAAAAATATTTATCGTCTAACTCTACATCTTTTGCAACAGTTATGTCATCAATTTTATATGGTAAATTCTTTCGCACATGTTCCATTTCATTTTTTAAAACTTTATCAATGGTTGACTTAGAATTGTATTCTGCTTTTTGACTAGCCTGATTCATATTTATCATCATTCTTGTACATGTTTTTGAGCACAGACTAATACACGTTAAACACACAACAGTTGCCACAAAGCCTAAAACTTTAATAAAGCAACCGCCTATCTTCCTACCAAAACCTTTCTTTTCTGGCTGGTTTTCATTATTATAGATATTATCTTCCATAGTAAAAACTTGCCTATAAAACCCTATTAGGCTGTTAGATTTACATTTAGGTTAATACATAAACAAAATAAACGTGGGCTTCCATTTCTGCTCGTCCGTTAATTGAGGTCCTGAGAAAACCCTGAAGAATTGACGAGTAGAAAGTCTGCCCACGTTGATATAGTTGCGCATATCTTCGGGGGAAAGTGTGCATGAGGATGAATAACCCTCACTACACACCCCGAGATATAGTTATACCATACCCGTAGCAGTCACTTCTGACATTGCCATTGATTCTTCAGATTGAAATTTCTCAGGTTTCAATTAACCAATAGACAAAGCATCGATGACGCTTTTTCATTATGTAGTGTCTAACCACTTACAATAGTTACGACGTTGCAAATATAGGCATTTTCTTTCTTAATACAAATAAAAATGAGTAAAAAAATGTAAATGCGTGTTTAACTTTCTTTGTTTTTGTAAAATGGACTTAGCAAAAAATGCAAAAATATAATTCAATTCAGATACTTAAGTGTGTTTTTGATTCGTGCGTAATTCCTCTTGATTTGGCAATCTCTGAGTGACACTATGTAAAATTCAGAAAGTTTTTAGGCTACACCGTTGCACCTTTGTTGTTTTGAGTGTGTATTTTAGCTGATTATCAGTGAATTAGATGCGGTGCAACAGTGCCAAAACCGTTGCACCAAAAGGTGTAACAGTTTCGGGACTGTTGCACCCAAGGTATATGTTTGTGCTTCAATGTGTTATATGACTCAAAATAGCAAAGGTGCAACGGTGTAGCCTCAAAACTTTTCTCACTTTAATAAAAATTTACTCAAAGATTTTTCATAGAGGGGTTACACCCTTTGTTGTTTTTGCCTTGTAACACGTTGATAATCAGAAGATAACAGAGGGCGTAACCCCCTTGAAAAATAGGGGTGTTTTTTTGAGGGGGTTACACCCAACGTAATCAGTTGATTATCAGTAGGTAAAAGCCGTATTTTTGCATAGGGTGTAACCCCTCTTGCGAAAAACTTCGTGTTCAGAAAAATATAACCACAGATTCCTCGGGATCTCAGGGATGTCAATCACGAATGTAAATGGGGAAAGGTCCGCTTCTCATTCGCTACTAATCCGCTTCTAAACCGTTCCATAGAATGGGAATTGAATGGGACTTACAACGGATTTGCAACGGACTTGCAACGGACTTAGAAGGGATGTTTAGATGAGAAGAAGAATATGCGTTCTGTAATGTATAGACTACAAGTGTGATTTTTTTCGACTTTTGACTGTCAAATTTTCCAATGCACACCATTCTTTGTGTTATTTGCGATTTTTCTGCACAATTTTTCTTTATCCTCCGAAAAAAGTTGTATCTTTGTCACCAAAGTTGTATTATGCTCATTCCTGAGCATAGGACAATAGTGATTTAAGACATACATTTTATAGAAACAATATGAGTACAGCAGATATTACATTGACAAATAATTATTGGGGTATGCTCCGTAATCTTAATGATGATGTGAAGCTGCGTTTAGCAAGTTTACTTACGGCTTCTGTCGTAGAGCATAGGACTAAGACTGTTTCCGAAAAAGACAGCCTTACAAAGTCTATGGTTAATAAATATGCTGGTGCATGGGAGGACGACCGCACTTCTGATGAAATAATATCAGAAGTTTATGGTTCACGCACTTCAAAGTCTGTAATGGATTTCTCATTATAATGAAAAGAAAGTATTTACTCGATACTTGTATTTGCATACATTTCTTGCAGAACAGACCTGAAGTCGTTAAAAGGCTTACGGAAGTTGGATGGGAGAATTGTTGTATCGCAGAGGCTACTATTGGCGAACTGCTTTGTGGCATTCGTGATGATGGTAGAAAAGCCCGAAATGTAGATGTCATAGAATCATTTGTGGCAGATATTGATGTCGTACCTACGGGACTAGCCATTCGTGAATACGCAAAACAGAAACGCATTCTACAATCTCAAGGAAGACCAATAGAAGATTTCGATATATTGATTGGTTCTTCTGCAATAGCTACAAAAGCTATCATGGTGACAGAAAATGTGAATCATTTAGAGAGACTTTCTTCTATCAAAATAGAGAATTGGGTGGTTAGATAGAGCTTTTTTTCAACATAATTAAACACAAACTGGGACTTCTCATAACGAGATGTCCCCTTTTTATTTCGTTCTTGTTCCCTTCCAAATCCCTACCAAACTCGATGCAAGTCCCATTTCTCGCCTATTCTAAGGAACGGACTTGCTACAAACGCACCTTGCGGTGCTGAGGCTTTCAAGAAAATTAGTCACGATGACCAGAAAATTTGACTCAGAAAATTATGTTTTTTAGAACGCAAAGACGCCAAGAATTATTTTGAACACGGAAAACACGGAACTAACGAAAGCTTCTTTTTTTTTCGTGAGTTCAGTGTTCAGAAAAAACATTAATGTCAGAATTAACGTCTTAATTTATGTCCTAATTAATGTTTCGCATAAGCTTTTTCTACAACATTAATTGAAACATAAATAAACGTGAGTTACCTCCCTACGGTCAGTGGGTCTGCGACAAATCTCGATGAATTGCGATAACCTTTTATCCACTGCGTGGAGCTACACGAATTGCCCATTAATTTCCGTGAATTATCATTAATACTTTTTTTTAGTGAATAATCAGAACATAGAAAGCACGAAAAGAACGAAATTTTTTGTTTGTTCTGTGGATTTCGTGTTCAAAAAAATTCATGGAAAATTCGCAGCTAATTCGTGTAGCCAAGCGCAGCGTTTATTGATACTTTTCTGGAAGTTCGTCTTTCCAGTTAGGGTATGGATCAGAAAGGAGATGCGAGTTATAGAAATGGCGGTTACCTGTCACTTCTGGCCCGAGGAATGGAGGGCGTTCGTATGCCTCATTCTCGTCCTTTAGCTCTACTTCTGCAAAGAGAAGCCCTTCGTTTGCCCCGTGAAACTCGTCAACCTCGAAGGTATGTCCACCGAATGGCACAAGCCAACGGGTCTTATCAACAACGCCTCCACGACATAGTTTCAGCATTTCGAGGGCATCTTCCTTTGGAATCTCACGTTCAAACTCATATCTTGACATACCGCCGTTCATGGAAGGGCCTTTGATGGTGAGATACGCCTTCTCGTCACGCAGTCTTACGCGAACAGTGGCTCCCTTGCAAGCCATATATCCTTGTTGGATATGTGAATGCGAGGAAGCCATTGCCTTGAAAGACCCGTCCTGTGCTACAAGGAATTTTCTTTCTATTTCAAGCATTTTTTGTGTTTTTTTTTGAGGAGTGCAAGGAGTAATAAAGGAGTGCAAGGAGTACAAGACGATAGTATTTCTTGTTGATGGTTGAAGTGATGAGGGATGAGGGTTTGTTACTATCAAACCTTATTCCTAACTCCACCAATCCCTATTCCGTATATAAGACATTCGTCTTGTACTTCTTTTACTCCTTACAGGCGAATTACATGTTAATGCTTGTGAATACTGCGAATATAACTCCAAGACCAAGGAGGATTCCGATAATCCAGCCAATAACCTTGTTGCCTTCTTTCTCTTGTTTTGCTGCATAGGCTGCACGCTTTGTGTTGCCTGTGCTAATTTTCTTTTCTTTGCTCATAGTAAAATAGTTTTATTGTTTAGTTATTAGAGTTGTCTTGGGTTAGGAGGTTAGAGGTTAGGAGGTTAGAGGTCTGTCCCACCAATTGCGTTCCGACCTAAAAACCTGAAAACCTTAAAAACTAATCTCTATTCATCAACGACAGGGAACTCCATCAAGTATGCCTTGATGAAACCGTCGATTTTACCGTCCATAACGCCATCCACATCGGTGGTTTGGTAGTTGGTGCGATGATCCTTAACTCGGCGATCATCGAACACGTATGAACGAATCTGAGAGCCCCATTCAATCTTCTTCTTGCCAGCCTCGATCTTTGCCTGAGCCTCAAGTCGCTTCTTCATGGCGCGATCATAGAGCTGTGATTTGAGCAGTCGCATAGCGTTTTCGCGGTTCTGCTGCTGCTTACGACTCTCGGTGTTGGCGATGAGGATTTCCTCTTCCTCACCAGTATCAGGGTCTTGGTACATATATCGGATACGTACACCAGTCTCAACCTTGTTCACATTCTGACCACCTGCACCACTTGAACGGAAGGTATCCCAGCTTACGCGGGCAGGATCTACATATACCTCGATTGTATCGTCAATGAGTGGAGAGACGAAGACAGAGGCGAAACTTGTCATTCGCTTACCCTGTGCGTTGAAAGGACTCACGCGCACAAGACGGTGAACGCCTGACTCGCTCTTCAGATAGCCGTAGGCATACTCGCCACCTTCAATCTCCATAGTGACAGACTTGATTCCAGCCTCGTCAGCCTCTTCCAAATCGCTGATAGTAACCTTATAGCCGTGAGTCTCTGCCCAGCGCATATACATACGCCAAAGCATTGAAGCCCAGTCTTGTGCCTCCGTACCACCTGCACCTGCGTTGATTTTCAGTACACAAGCCATAGGATCCTCTTTCTGGCGAAGCATATTGCGAAGCTCAAGAGCCTCAATAGCCGTGAGAGCACGCTTGTAGTCAGCATCCACTTCCTCTTCTGTCACCATTTCATCGCGGTAGAACTCCATTGCAAGGGCGAGCTCATCGGTAGCGGTACGAACCTCCTCATAGCCATCAAGCCATTTCTTAATGTCCTTAACGAGTTTCATCTGCTCCTGAGCACGTTCTGGATCATCCCAGAAATCAGGAGCCTGAGTGCGGAGGTCTTCCTCCTCAAATTCTACTTTCTTCTTTTCTATGTCGAGATAGCGGTAAAGCGCGTCTGCTCGATCTTGAATATCCTTTAATTGGTCTGCTGTGATCATATTTTTATTTTTGTGTTTAGTGTTTAGTGACTAATGTTTAGTGTGGAGTGTGCAACTCTAATCTCTAACCCCTAAACTCTAAACCTTAATCTCTAAACCCTAAACTCTAAACTTCATTCTTTGTACATTTCCTCAATTACGTCAGCGTAGTTCTTGTAGATGACACTACGACGGCTCTTGAGGGTATTGGTAAGCTCGCCAGACTCCATAGTGAATGGCTTGGTGAGAAGTGTGAATCGCTTAACCTGCTCATAGCCGGCAAGTCCCTGCTGAAGGGTGTTGATGCGCTCTGTGAGCATCTTGATGATCTTTGGATTCTTGCATAGATCCTCACGACCTTCAAATGTGATGTTATTCTCACGGGCATATTCCTCAAGAAGAGAATAGGCAGGAACGATGAGCGCAGAGACGAACTTACGCTGATCGGCTACTATGACTATCTGCTCAACATACTTATCCACAAGAAGTTTTGCCTCTACTGCCTGTGGAGCCACATATTTGCCGTTGGATGTCTTGAAGAGATCCTTGATTCGCTCTGTGATGTAAAGCTCGCCATTCTCTAAATAGCCGGCATCACCTGTGTGGAAATATCCATCTTCGGTAAATGCCTCTGCATTGAGATTGTCTCGCTTGTAGTAGCCCTTAGTGATTGTCGGACCTTTGAGAAGAATCTCGCTGTTCTTGCCAATCTTGATGTCGATACCCTCGATAGGACGACCTATTGAACCAACTGTGAATGGCTCGTCGCGGTGGTCGCATGATACGGTTGCAAGACTCTCGGTAAGTCCGTAGCCCACAATCATCTTGATGCCGATGGAATGGACGAAAACCTCCACTTCAGGCGAAACAGTAGCACCTGCGGTTGGGAAGATATTTGGCTTGAGAATACCCAGTTCCTTGCGGATAAGCGAGAGAACGGTATTGTTTGCAACCTTGTATTTAAGGGCAAGAGCAATAGAAGGCTTCTTGCCTTTTGATAGACAACCAATGTTATAGCTTGCGCCAATTTCGAGGGCAGAGAGAAGAAGTTTCCTCTGGAAAGGAGAAATCTTGTCAAGCTTTTCCTGAACACCTGCATATACTTTCTCCCAGAAGCGAGGAACGGCAGACATACAGGTTGGGTGAGTCTCGCGCATAGACTGCTGAATCTCACGCGGATTGGTGTTTATGATAAGCGTAGCACCTTCATAGAGTGACAGGAAATCCCAGCCACGCTCAAAGATATGAGTGATAGGAAGGAAGGTGATTACGCGGTCACTCTCGCCGACAGGCACACATTTGTCGTTTGCCGTGATAGCTGCATGGAACTGGCTATAAGTCAGCATTACGCCCTTGCTATCGCCAGACGTTCCTGATGTATAAAGGATATTTGCAAGATCCTCCTCGTTAGCCTGTTTCCAAAGAGCCTCTACTTCCGTCTGGTGAGGATAGCCGTCTGCCATTTTGAGGAAGTCAGAGAAATATATGGATGTGGTATCGTGATTGGCACGAATGACAGACTGATCATAGATGATGATACGCTCAAGTGAAGGGCATAGAGCCTGCACACGACGAGCTTTGTCGTATTGCTCCTGTTCGCCTACGAAGAGAATGCGGATAGAAGCATCGTTGATGACATACTGAATCTGCTCCTCGCTGCTTGTTGCGTAGAAAGGAATTGTAACGGCACGAATGCCGAATGCTCCAAAGTCAGTAAAGATGTACTGAATGGAATTCTGGGAGAATACACCGATGTTCTCCTGAACACTTACACCAAGGTCAAGAAGTGCGTTTGACACGCGCTTCACCTTCTCGGCAAATCCCTTCCAGGATATTTCCTTCCACGTTGTACCGCCAAATTCACGGTAAACGAATACGGTTCTGTCACCGTATTTTTTTGCCTGTGCATAAGGAAGTTGAGAAAGATGGCATTTTGTCAGCATAATTCAGTTAAGTTGTTTCAACTTTCGCATGGCTCTGGTTGAAGGTTTTAAGGTTTGGAGGTTTTCAGGTCAGCATCGTTATAAGCATTCCGACCTTATAACCTCTAACCTTCTAACCTCATAACCCATGAAGTAGAGCTTGCGAAACTTCTGTTATATTTAAATGCAAAAATAATAAATTAAGTCGAAAAAAGAAAATGATGATCGTGTTTTTTTGTGTTTGAAGTGGAAAAATGGAGAAAATCTTGGATTATGTGCGGAATTTTATGTAAGTTTGCAGTCTCAAAACATGAAATTATGACAACAGAAGAACTTACTCAGGAAGCCGTTTCGCTTCTTCAGAAACTCATAGCAACACCAAGTGTAAGTCGTGATGAAAGCAAGGCTGCCGACATCATGCAGGAAGCAATGGAATCCTATGGATTCACCCCTACTCGTGTGGGTAATAACTTGTGGATAAAGAGCGAGGATTGGTCTGCCGATCGTCCTACGCTTTTGCTCAATGCACATATTGATACGGTTAAGCCTGTCGCTTCATGGACTCGCGATCCATTTGCTCCGACTATCGAAGGTGATACTCTGTATGGTCTTGGAAGTAATGATTGTGGTGGCGGACTTGTGTCTCTTCTTCAGGTGTTTAGGGAACTTGTGAATAGCAAGAAGCCATTGCCTTATAACCTTGTCTATCTTGCTTCTTGTGAGGAGGAAGTGAGTGGAGTGAATGGTATCAGAAACGTCATTGATAAGCTACCTAAGATAGATGTCGCCATCGTTGGTGAACCTACTGGTATGCAACCTGCCGTAGCAGAGAAGGGACTGATGGTAATTGATATGACTGCACACGGAAAATCTGGTCATGCAGCTCGTGGAGAGGGTATCAATGCTATCTATGAGGCTCTTGATGATATGTGCTGGATAAGGAACTATAAGTATCAAAAAGTGAGTGATTTCCTTGGTCCTACAGTTATGAATCTTACGGTTGTGAATGGCGGTACTCAGCATAATGTCATCCCCGATGAGTGTAAGATGATTGTTGATGTCCGTACAAACGAGAACTATGACAATGAGGAAGTTTTCCGTTTCATTGACGAGCACACAAAGAGTGACTGTAAGGCACGCTCATATCATCTCCGTTCTTCAAAGATAAGTCTTGACCATCCACTTGTTAAGCGTTGTGTGGCAATGGGTAAAAAGCCATTCGGTTCACCTACGCTTAGTGATCAGGCTCTTATGCCCTGGGAGTCATTCAAACTCGGTCCAGGCGAATCTTCACGCTCTCATAGTGCCGATGAATTCATTAAGATTTCAGAGATAAGAGATGCGATTGAGACGTATATCCAGCTTATAAATAAATGAAAAATGAAAAGTGAAAAATGAAAAATACAGATTACATTTGTTCGCAAATGTCTTGTTGGTAAGTTTAGCGAAAAACCTATCGCTGCATACTAACTTGTATTTTTCGTTTTTCACTTTTCATTTTTCATTTAATTCAGCAAATGATAGCTTCCGCCCGCCATTGAGAGGATGACACCATTCATCTCAAGCATGAAAAGGGCGGAATTTATCGTACCTATAGGGAGATTTGTGCGTATTGCTATTTCGTTGACGTGCAAATCCCGTTCCTTTAGGGCTTCAACAATAAGAGTCTCGTCAGGTGAGAGTTCAGGGAATAGCTGTCGTTCTATTCCCTTATTTTTTGCTTTTTCAAGAATAAGGTCGTTCTCCCAACCCATTTCTATGATAAAATCTTCGGCAGAAGTGATGAGTTGAGCACCTTGTTTGCGGATAAGGTTATTGCATCCCGCACTATATGGCGCGTTTACTGCTCCTGGAAAAGCAAATACATCGCGTGAATAGCTATTGGCAATATCGCAAGTGATGAGACCACCACCTTTTGCCGCACTCTCAACAAGTATAGTGGCATCGCTCATCCCTGCTACGATTCTGTTACGCTGAACGAAATTGCGCTTTTCTGGTCGTGTGCCACGAGGATATTCTGATAGTATTCCACCATGTGAAACCATCTCCTTTGCCGTGTTTCGATGTATGTTTGGATATATGATGTCAAGTCCGTGGGCAAGTACGCCGATAGTATCCATGCCAACCTTCAAGGCATTCCTGTGAGCTTGTATGTCAACGCCGTAGGCAAGTCCGCTGACTACAAGAATATCAGGGTTCGTTTTCTTCAAGTCCTCGATGAAATGGCGGATTATGTCCTGCCCATAGACCGTACATTGACGAGTGCCTATGATACTAATGACCTTTGAAGGGTTGAGATTTCCATTTCCACAGAAATACAAAACGAGTGGAGCATCCTCACAATGTGTGAGGCGTTGAGGATAGTCTTTACTACCGAAATGCAGAGCCTTGATGGAATGTGCCTCGCAGAACTTCAGTTCCTGTTCTGCGAGGACAAGGGTGTTATCAAGTCCAGAGAGCATCTGCTTCAAGTGAGGAGTTGCATCTGGAATGACATTTTCGATATGTTTTCTATTCTCCACGATTGCTGTAGCCGAGCCTGCCTCTTGGTATAGTTGCATCAACTGAAGAGGCGACATCTGAGGCTTCAGCATCGTTAGTGCTATTGCGTTCAGTATTTCCATGAGATTATCGAGGTTTAGGTGATTATTCTGAGTAGATGACCTGAATGAGCGTCTGACCGACAGCCTTTAGCGTGTTGATGTCAAGATGCTCCATATCGTCGTTCACAGTATGCCATGTAGGGCCAAATGAACTCTGGTCGCAATCTGGATAGAATGGAATGACATCAACAGTCGGAATACCAGCCTCATTTACTGGGATGTGGTCGTCTGTTATGCCACCACCTACTTCGTTGGTAAACAGACTACTGAAACCAGCATGACGAGCTGCAGACCATACCTTATCCACGATGGAAGCGGCATATCTCAGCGAGAATTGCTCTTGGTAGAACTTCGCACCCTGTCCGCCAACCATATCAAGGAGAATACCGAACTGTGGTTCATAGTTCTCTGGAAGGTTCTTTGCCCAATACTGAGCACCGAGAGCCCATGTACTTTCGCTATCCTCACGCTTCTCTGCCCATTGTGGAGTACCGTAGTCCTCTGCATCAAAGCATACAAGATCAACGCCGATGGCAAGTGTTGTGTCATTCTGAAGAATACGAGCCAATTCCAGCATTACGCCTACACCAGAGGCACCGTCATTGGCTGCAAGAACAGGCTTGTGCCAGTTTGCGGAGTCTGGATCATTATCAGCCCAAGGACGGCTATCCCAATGAGCGCAAATGAGGATACGACGCTGTGCCTGTGGGTTGAAATGTGCTATGATATTGGTGGAATGGAGTTTTGTACCATCCCAGCCTGTGAGATCTGCCTTCTGTGTCTCTACTTCCAGACCAAATCCCTTGAACTTATTTACTATCCATTCCTCGCAGAGGTCATGCGCCTTACTGTTCATTGTTCGTGGACCGAAGTCGCATTGTGCCTTACAATAGGCCATAGCTGAATCTGCCACGAAAGCAGGGCCTACTGGCTGTAGAACTTCTTCTGTCGTTTGCTTGTTGCTTTTACAAGAAGAGAAAAGCGCAGCAACCAAGAGGACGGAAAAGAAAATGTATTTGCTATTCATAAATGATTTTTTTACTATCCGCATTTATCCGATAGTGGCAGCCTGAAAGGCTAACCTGCTCATAGCCTAGGGCATCGCCCTAGGTAGGTGGAAGTTGGTAATTTCGCCCTGTAAGGGCAAAAGCATTGCTTCGTGTTAGGGCTTTTGCCCTTACAGGGCGTTAGCTACCACTCCGATTTCCCCAGGGCGATGCCCTGGGCTAGTAGCTTTTGCCCCTTCGGGGCGCTATCAGGTGATTGCGGATGATTATTTAAGTTATTTTGCTTTTTGAACTTCTGTCATTACGCGGAGCCAGTTACCGCCCCATATCTTGACGATGTCACTCTCTGAATAGCGACGGCGAAGAAGTTGACGGGTGAACTGCTGAATATCTGATGCATCACGCATTCCACGTACCCCACCGTCACCATCGAAATCTGTGCCGATACCAACGTGATCAATGCCCATAATGTCTATTGCATGTTCAAGATGCCTGATTCCATCGAGAATATCGGCCTCGCTTGTCTGATTTAGGAATCCGTGATAGAAGGTGGTGTGAACCACTCCGTCCTTCTTCGCAATAGCACGCAACTGATCATCGGTCAGGTTACGAGGATGATCACAGAGAATGCGAGAGTTAGAGTGAGAGCAAACAATTGGCTTTTCGCTGATTTCGAGAGCATCATAGAAACTCTTCTCGCCTGCATGACTCATATCGACCATGATGCCAAGGCGGTTCATCTCCTTGATTACCTGTTCTCCAAACTCAGAAACACCATTATGCGTGTTACAGCCACGAGCAGAGTCGCATATATCATTATCGCCATTATGGCAAAGGGTAATATATACTATTCCACGATCGGCAAAATGCCTTAGCTTGTCAAGACTATGCTCTATGGCAAGACCGTTCTCAATGCCAAGCATTATGCTCTTCTTGCCCTGTTGCTTGTTGGCATAAAGGTCTGCTGGTGTTCGGGCAATACCGAGATATTGAGGAACTTTTGCAACCGTTGATTCTATGATGTCAAAAATGGAATCTGCGTAGGAAGATGGGGTAATAGACTCCCTTTCCTTTGGGAAGTTTTGATTTATATTCTCATAGAACTCCTGACCTTCCTTTGGCTGTGGAAGATATGCCACCATGATTGTTGCATCCTGACGACCGTCCGTCATCTTGTGGAGGTCAACAAGTATGCGGTTATCTCGCTTTGTGAAGTCAACACCCTCATGGAAGAACATTGGCGTATCACAATGGGTGTCGAGAGTAAGAACGCGAGAATGCAGTTCTGCAACATCTTTATATTCACGCGCAGAGTCAACGAGCCACTTGAATAGAGGAAGTCCATCCTTACCCAACCATTCAGGATGCCATTGCACACCCATTACGTTCTTGTATTCCGTGCTCTCTATTGCCTCTATAATTCCGTCCTTAGAATATGCTGTGGCATGGAAAAGAGAACCTGGATTATCAACTGCCTGATGATGGAAAGAATTGATAAATAGGGTGATGGGTGATGGGTGATGGGCGTTGATGGTTGGGAAATAGATGCTATGAAGCATACTCCCTTCCTCTACTGTGACGGAGTGCGTAGCCTCTTCTCTGTCAGCATCTTGCGAATGCTTGACCGTAGCTTGTGAACTGATGTCTTGCGCAACGTGTCCTCCGAGAGCCATAGCCAATGTCTGGATGCCTCGGCATATTCCCAAAATGGGAATCTGCTTGTTGTATGCCAGACGAGTGAGTATAAGTTCGGCTGCATCACGTTCCCTATTTATATTATGGAGCTTTGGCGAAGGCTCTTCACCGCACCATAGCGGATTATAGTCGCCACCGCCAGTCAACAGAATGCCATCCACCTTATTAAGAGTGTCAGAAATGATTGCTGTGTCGGCAACGGGTGGTATAATAACAGGAACGCCACCAGCGCTGATGATCTGCTTGTAATAGCGGTCACGCACCGTGGCGTCAATATCTGAATAGTTAGCCGTTATGCCAATGACAGGACGGCTCTCTGCCTCTGGAAAGTTTTCGTAGGCAGAAACTAAAAGATCGTCTAATGAGTAGTTCATACCTCGTGATTATAAGGATGAAGAGCCCCGATTACTCTTCTGCGCGAACTGGAATCTCACGCTTGATGCTCTGCTCCAAAGAGATAAGTGTCTCTGTAGAAACAACTCCGTGGATACATTGCAACTGATTGTTGAGAAGGTGCATAAGCTGCTCGTTGTCACGCACATAGAGCTTTACGAGCATAGTGTAAGGGCCAGTAGTGAAATGGCACTCCACAATCTCAGGGATGTTCTGGAGCTGCTTAACTACATCCTTGTACATAGAGCCACGCTCAAGTCGGATTCCGACATAGGTACAAGTGCTGTAACCAAGTGACTTTGGGTTTACATCAAAACCGCTACCTGTAATCACACCATCCTCTATAAGGTGCTGTACGCGCTGGTGGATAGCTGCACGTGAAACTCCGCATTCTGCTGCTACGTCCTTGAAAGGAATACGCGCATTAAGGGCGAGAATGCTCAGGATTTTCTTATCAAGTTTGTCAATCTTTTCCATCTCAATTATTGAGTAATATATAGTTCTCCTTGTTATTTTATGTCATTGTTTGACTCAAATTGTAAGCAAAATTACTCAATAAACCTGAATTGTGCAACATTTTGACAGGGAAATTATGAAAAAGTCGTTATTTTGCTAACAAATTAACACTTTTTGCCATTTCAAGAGCCTTATTTTCTGCTGCTTCCATGATTTCTCGCTCACCAGGTCCCTTGTCATTTATGCCGCAGAGGTGCAATATTCCGTGGATGATTACTCTGAAAAGCTCCTCTTCGTAGGGTTTGCCAAAGAGTTCAGCATTACTCTTCACAGTATCAAGACTAATCACGAGATCACCATTGATCACATCATCTTCGTCATAGTCGAAGGTGATGATGTCCGTGTAGTAGTCATGCCCAAGATACTCGTTGTTGACTTCAAGAATCTTCTCGTCGTCCACGAACAAATAGCCAACCTCGCCAACCTTACGGCCATACGAAGCTGCCACCTGCTTAATCCATGCGGAAGTATCGCGCTTGCGAATCTTCGGCATCTTTACGTTTTCAGAATTATAGCTAATCATAATTACTAATTACGAATTACGAGTTACGAATTACCTATTTTGTTTCTTCGTTTGAAGAGCGAAACAAGTTGTTATTTAATGTGAGTTCGAGAAAATAAGCGCCGAAGGTGCGACACCTAATAGCGAAGGGCGTAAGCCCTGGATATATAGACATTTTAGGGTATGAGGTCTGAAGGACCGATACCTATCATATTTATTAGATGTCGCACCTACGGCGCTCACAAAAACACACCATCAGTAGGTAGCACTTGCGTACTACCCTTTTAGGTGTCGCTCTTTCAGAGCTAATCCATCGATCTTGCGTTATTTATGATTTGCATTTGTCCTATAATTGTGTATAATCATTTTACATTACACTTTACCCTTTACTCTTTACCCTTTGGGGATGAATCGACTAACATCTTTCCCGAACATCTCCAAAGTCCTTACCATGCTTGATGAGAGTGCGGCCAACTCAGGACGGGAGTAGAAAAGGATAGTATCTAAACCGTTACTGAGCAGTTTGTTGAAATCTGCCTGATCGCGCTCGTACTCATAGTCTTTAATTGAACGGACACCCTTGACGATAGCCACGGCATTATGCCTTTCTGCAAGATCAACGGTAAGGTCTGAGTATGCCTCCACAATCACGCGAGGGTCATTCTCATACACCTTCCTAATCTTGGTTACGCGCTCCTCAATCTCTGCGCTCATAAATGAGCCTTTATCTGGATTGTAACCAATGCCAATCACAATCCTATCAAATATTTTTAGCGCACGCTCCACTATGTCAGCATGACCGATAGTGAATGGATTGAACGTGCCTGTGAAAAGTGCTGTCTTCATATCTTAATCAAAGAATGAGGGGCTAATGATGTTACTGTTAGTGCGATACATATCCCTGCCGAGATGGTTGTATGCGAGTTCTGTTGCCATACGACCTCTTGATGTCCTCTTTAGGAAACCTTCCATTATGAGGTAAGGCTCATAAACATCCTCCACGGTTCCTGCATCCTCGCCAATAGCCGTTGCGATAGTTCCGATACCCACAGGACCACCTTGGAACTTGTCGATGATAGTCGTGAGAATCTTGTTGTCGATGTCGTCAAGACCATATTCATCTATATTGAGGGCGGTAAGGGCAACCTTCGCTATCTTCGTGTCAATCTTGCCGTTACCTTTAACCTGGGCGAAGTCACGCACACGACGGAGAAGTCCGTTTGCGATACGAGGCGTACCTCTTGATCGGCGTGAGATCTCATCCGCTGCCTCGTCGGCAATAGGCATTCCGAGCAGTCGGGCAGAGCGCTTTATGATGCGTGAGAGAGTATCAGGATCGTAATATTCAAGGTGCATATTGATGCCGAAACGAGCACGCAGAGGAGCTGTAAGGAGTCCGCTGCGGGTAGTGGCACCAATGAGCGTGAACGGATTGAGATCTATCTGGATTGATCGGGCTGACGGCCCCTTATCTATCATGATGTCAATACGATAGTCCTCCATTGCCGAGTACAGATATTCCTCTACCACAGGCGAGAGGCGATGTATCTCGTCGATGAAGAGCACATCGTTTGTCTCAAGGGAGGTGAGTATGCCGGCAAGGTCGCCCGGCTTATCGAGCACAGGACCAGAGGTGAGCTTGAAACCCACGCCCAGTTCGTTGGCAATGATATTGCTGAGAGTTGTCTTTCCAAGTCCAGGAGGGCCGTGGAGTAGGGTGTGGTCGAGAGGCTCACCACGGAACTTTGCAGCTTCCACAAAGACCTGCAGATTCTCCACCACGCTCTTCTGACCGCTGAAATCCTCGAATTGCAGCGGGCGTAGTGCCTTCTCGAACTCCTTCTCTGAACTTGAGACACGTTCTTCGTGTATGTTGAAGTCTTCTGTCATGAGGGGCAAAGTTACTCATTTTTCTTGAATAGGCAAAAAATATGAGCATATAATTCTCGTTTTTCGGCTATTTATATTATTTTTGTAGCGGAAAAGAATTTACTCACCCGAAATACATCCTGAAATGAACATTTCAAAATCTACTCTCGATTTCATCTGCAAGCACGCAAATGATGATGTAAGGAAACTCGCGCTCTCGGCTAAGAGAACGGAGGATCTTGATCTTTCGTTTGCCCTTGATCAGATTGCTGGCAGACAGAAAGCGAAGGTGAAGCTGCCGTCGTGGTTCACGACGGCAGGTAGGGCTATGGGTGAGAATGTGGATGAAAGCAGCCTCCTCGTCTTTCCGCCTCATATCTCTATGGAACAATGCTCATCCGAGCAAACAGCGAGATACAAGAAGCGCATTCTTGATCGCCTTCTCGGCCATCCTTGGTCGAGAAATTCCCATTTCATCGATGTGACCGGCGGCTTTGGCGTGGATTTCTCCTATCTTGCGCAAGGCTTTGCCGAGGCTACCTATGTTGAGCGACAAGAGCACCTTTGCGAGCTTGCAAGGCATAATTTCCCGTTGCTTGGCTTGCCTCATGCTAATGTCATTTGCAAGGAGCTTGAAAGCCCTCTCGAACTAACTGACCTACAAGATGCCGTTGTTTTCATAGATCCTGCCCGTCGTGATACTAATGGCAACAGAACCTATGCAATAGGCGATTGTACCCCGAATATCCTCGGTTTCATCGGGGAATTACTGCAAAGAACGGCACTCGTGATGGTGAAGCTGTCCCCTATGCTCGACTGGCATCAAACCGTTGAAGATCTCAATCGTGCTTGTGAGAGCAAAGATGCCGTGAGGGAGGTGCATATTGTCTCTACCCAGAATGAATGTAAGGAATTGCTCATCGTTCTTTCCGAGAGGTACGAAAGCGCTCTTGAGGTGCATTGTGTCAATGATGAAGAGACATTCGTCTTCTCGCCAAATGCCTCTGTTGCCCAGAGTCCAGTCATAGCCTCAGAGCCTCATAAACTCTATGTTCCTAATGCTTCTATAATGAAAGCCGGATGCTTTATGAAGATTGAGAATACCTTTGACATAAGGCAGATTGGCAAGAACTCGCACCTGTTCGTCGGCGATTCCGTCTCTGCTTTCCCTGGTCGTGTGTTCAATATCCTTTGTGTCACGACTATGAACAAGAAGGAACTGAAGTCTGCGCTTTGCGGAATTGACAGGGCGAACATAGCCACGCGCAATTTCCCTCTCTCGCCGGAGCAGTTGCGTAAACGCCTGAAAGTCAAGGATGGTGGTGACACGTATCTCTTTGCCACAACGACAGATGAAGGCGATCACGTCATCTACGTCGCAAAGAAGGAATAATATCAATGAAAATTAATGCGATATTAATGCGGTATTATACGTTTTCACTTAGTGAAGCCAACATTAATTATCATCAATGTCACATTAATCTCGCATTAATTTTTTTCTTTGAATTCACGTTAATATAATTTTTTTCAAAAGTTTTTGGCATAGGGGGTTTCACCCTTACTATTTTCACTATATAACGCCCTGAAAATCAAGAAGAAAGATGAGGTGAAACCCCCTATGAAAATGAGGCTACTTTTTTATGGGGGTTTCACCCTGTGTAAATTATTGATAATCAATGTGTAAAAGCGTTTTTTAGGTATGGGTGAAACCCCCTACCTCAAAAACTTTTGATTTTTTACATTCACACCTTTTTATTGCCTGTACTCTAAGTCCGTTTCACCTTCGCTACAAGTCCGTTCCAAATCCGTTCCAAGTCCGTTTCAAGGAATGGGAGAGAAATGGGATTTGCATGGGATTTGGTAGGGATTTGCTTGGGAGTTGCAAAGACGATGATGTCTTCAACGCAAAGGCGCAGAGACGAAGAGAATTTTTTGAACACGGAAGGCACGGAAAAAACGATTTTTTTTAGTCAACCACAGATTTCACAGATTAGAGGGATTTTCTCGCTTGCGCTCGTGATTGAAATCCCTAAGATCCCTAATATCTGTGGTTTTATATTTGCACGATAGCGCCCCGAAGGGCCAAAAGCACATAGCCCAGGGCAACGCCCTGTGGTATTATGCCCAGTAGGATTCATTCGCCCTGAAAGTTACTATGTTTGCATTCGCTAACGGCGAGTACGACATGGTAGGCGGACACTCTCGGGGGCTGCGAGCCCCCTGCCGTGAGGCACCCCCTCGGTGTTTTTCATAGTTTTTCAGAGGA
>Ga0310695_10001242_pt1 | contig 61387 bp, 38 predicted proteins | sample RumenRJG_04DNA_FD_203882 | JGI IMG/M metagenome (GOLD analysis project Ga0310695, IMG submission 203882) | Bovine rumen microbial communities from Lethbridge, Alberta, Canada - RJG_04 (v2) (version 2) | ecosystem: Host-associated > Mammals > Digestive system > Stomach > Rumen | place: Canada... | reverse complement strand
TTGCATCCAAGCATATATCGCTTGGCCACCGTGAACTGGGCATTGACTGCCAGCGTGGCAAACGGCTTGCCCTCGGTTCTCATTTCATCTAGATAGGGATAGGTGACGTGCGGCAGCATCGCGCTGGAATGTACACTCAGGTTCAGCCACGGATTGACGTAGTTGTATCCCAGGTCCAGCGACCAAGCGTGAGAATGCTTGATGTTGATGGGATATTCACGGATGACCCCCGACGGCATGTACTCCACAATGCGCTGGATGGCATTATCCATGGCGCTGTAGGCCACCGATGCCGTGAAGCCCTTGAAAATGGCATTCAAGGCCCATCGGTCGGTCACAGATGGTTGCAGCAGCGGATTACCCGATGACTCCTCATAGGAGTTGACGTAGTAGGACGTCGGTCGCAACTCGCTGTAGGTGGGACGCCTCAAGGTGCGGCGGTAGTACAGCGTGAAGTCGATATCAGGCCGCAACGTGAAGCCGACGCTCGCGCTGGGCAGCAGGTTGTGATAGGTCCTGTTGAGACGGGCATCGTTGCTTTGGGTCCACGTGTGGTCATACTCATAGCGCAAGCCCGCATTGACACGCCACTGGCCCCAAGTCTTGCTCAACGTGTAATAGAGTCCCAGCCAGTCGTTGTCGCGCTTGCTGGTCTGGGTCACCTGGTTCCTTAGGACAATGCCTGTGCTACCCGTATAACCCCACTCCACGCCCGTCTTGTTGTCCCACTCACGCGAGATGAAATTATAGCGGGCGGTGGCGGTCACGATATCATAGTCGTTGGTGTTCTTGATCGAGTAAGACTTGATAATTGTGTTGACATCGACAACGGGGCTTTCCTGTGTCGAGATAAACTCGTAGATGTCCTGCACGTCCTCGTGCAGGGATGCGGCATAGTCGGCAATGAGCAGCAGTTGGGAGTTTTTGCTCGGTTGCCACTGGTAACTTGCCGACAAACTGTGGCGGGTAATCTGGTTGGTCATTTGAGGCATGGACCACATGACTTGGCCAGTGTGTTGAATCGTATATTGCTCGATATCAGCCTGATAAGAATGACCACTATATTGCGCACCGATGATGCTGGTGGGCGACAGAGCATAATTGACTCCTGCAAAGACCTTAAAGTCCCTGCCACCACTCGTGTGTCCTGTTGAATCAGTTTTCTGAAACATCTGCTGGCCGTTATCGCCGGCAACAGTTGTCAAGCCGTTAGAAAAAGCCTTGGTGTTCAGCCGTCCATAGGAGAGTGACGCGTTGCCCGACCACTTGTCCTGTTTGCCGTCGATAGTGAGGGTCGTGACGTTAGAGACACGGCGCTTGATGTCGAGCACGTTGACCAGGCTCGATCCCAAGTTGTCTTTATATGGACTGCAGGTGTACATCTTGATGACGGCGGCCACACTTGAAGAGTATTGTGCATCTGGCTCACGGATAATCTCGACGCGCTTGATATTCTGGGAGGTAATGGCTTTGAGTTGCGTCTTGTCGGTGACCTTGCGGTTGTCGATATAGACCTCGGTCTTGCCGTCACGGCCGATGAGCGAGATACCCTCGTTGACATCGACGACGACTCCTGGCGTCCAGCGCAGCAGGTCGAGTGCGTTGCCGGCATTGCCCATGATGGTGCCGCCCAGGTTGCGCAGGGTGTAATTGGCCCCATCACGCTCAATCTGCATCTTGGCGGCGGTCACTACCGCCTCCTTGAGAGTCGTGACGTCGGGGTGCATCTTGATGGTGCCCACGTTGTCGCGGGAGCACAGGCGATAGACGGTCTTGTAGCCCACATAGGAGACTCGGGCGATGACCTGTCCATTGTCGTTGGGGATGACAAAGCGTCCGCTCTCGCCTGTCACGCCGCCCCCCACCATCGTCGAGTCGATGGGGCTGAGCAAGGTGACGTTGGCATAGGGCAACGGCAGGTTGTTCTCGTCCACCACCAGGCCCTTGAGGTGGCGCTCGGTCTTGTGGATGCACTCCACATATATCTCGCCTTTCTCGCCCTCGCTCATGCGGATGGGATAGAACCCGATCATCTGCCGTATGGCCTCGGGCACAGGCTTGTTCTTCACGCTTGTGGTAATGGTGAAATCCTCCAGGTCGTCATAGATGAAGACAATCTTGAAGCGGTCGGTGTGACGTTGCAACCACTTGAGCGCATCACTCATCGACACGTCATGGAAGGCGTGAGTGATATTCTGTGCGGTGCATAGCAGGGAAAATGCCACGCAAAGGAGCGTTGTTATCGTTCGGATCATGGCAGGGTTACTTTGAATCAGACGATTCCACAATCAGTTGATGTCCCTCATGGCGGATGGTGAACGCCTCAAAGTTATTGAGCATCTCAACAACCTTGTCTAGCGTGTATTCGGGTTCCCATTGATAGAAAAGCCGCAACGACCGCACGTCATCAGAGCGGAATACAACCTCCACGCCGTAGTGAGGGGCCAGTTCATCAAGTATTTGCTCCAGCGGGACTTCCTCAAACAGGCGCGGTTGCTCAAGTGCAATGGTGTCGGCAGACGTTGTGGTGACTTCCCGGGGCACGACGCCGTCTTGACTATGCGGTTGGGTGACTTGTTCGTCCTGTTTTTCGGCAGGCTTGGTGTCAAATAAACCTGTCTGCACCGCTGCGATGGCGATGCCCACACATGCCATCACCACGACGGCGGCCGCAGCGACCTTGCGCCACAGGGGCACGACGATGGCCCGTGCGGGTCGCTCTGCAGCCAGGCGTTGCCATTGCTGGTCAATCATCTCGTCGGTGAGTTGCTCGTCGGCCTGCTCGCTGGCAAGCGCACTGCGGGTCTTGGCAATCAACGAGTAGAGTTCACGGCACTCCTCGTCGGCCAGGATGTCTTGCCACTGCTGCCCGGTGTATCGCTCGGGATGCTCAAGCATCCTCATCAGTTGTTCGGTCTTGTTCATCGCTGGGTGTTTTTAAGTGTTAATCGCAGTTGGTCAAGTGCGCTGTGCAGGTGCTTATAAACGGTCGTCTCGCTCACGCCCAACCGCTGGGCAATCTCACGGAAGGTGAGTCCGTCACGGTAGTGCAGCACGATGATCTCGCGGCACACGGGCGGCATCAGGTCGGCGACGCCTTGTTGCAAGGCGCTGATTTCGGCCTCGATGTCCACGGCCTCGCGAACAGAGACTTCACTCTCGAGCATCAGATGTTGCCGGGCGCGGTCATGGATCTGGCGGTCACGCATCACGTTCAGGCACTGGTTGCGCACGCATGACAGCAGGAACGTCCTGACAGTTGATTCTTCCAGCGGTTTGTTGTCCACAAGCAGTCTGGCAAAGACATCATGCACGATATCCATGCTCTCCTGCTCGTCGTGAAGCAGGATGCAGGCCAGCCGGTACATGTCGCGGTAATGCTGGCGGAAGAGGCGTTCTATGAGTCGTTTCCTTTCTGTCATACACTCTATATACACACTGGGGGCGATTTACTAAACCTTTTCCCTCATTTTTTTTAATCACGGGGCAAAAATACCCATCAAAACCCAGTCCCGCAATACCCGAATGGTTGCTTTTCGGTGCACAACGTGGGCTGATTGACAGTTTGAGAGACTACGAAGCAGGCTTGCTGCGACGCGGTGCCGTTACTGGTATTCGGGACGGTGGTGGTAGTGATTGCGCAGGGACTCAAAAGCAGCGGGGTCACTCTTCAGCGCGGCTGTGTCGGCCAGGATGTCATAACTGGCGGCGATGCCGTCGAGGGTCACCTGTGCCGCACCAGTAGCGGGAGCGGGTATCGTAGGAATAGGAATGTCCCAGCCGTAGAAGTCGTTCAATGCCTCAAGCATCATGGCGGTGCCGCGTTGCTTACCCTCGGCGCTATAGCCAGCGATGTGAGGAGTGGCAACGATACATTTCTCTAAAAGGTCACGGGAAATGCGGGGCTCATTCTCCCAGCAGTCCAGACCCACGTCGCCATGCCAGCGCATCAATGCGGCATTATCGGCAATGGGACCACGCGCGGCATCAAGGATCAGGCGGCAGCGTGCCAAGCCATCCAGAAAGCGCTGGTCACACAGGTGCCACGTGGGCCACTGCCCATCCCGCGTCAATGGCGTGTGAAACGTGATGATGTCACACTCGCGCTGCAACTCCCCAAGGGTAAAATAGGGACGGTTCTTTTGATGTAATTTTTGGGCGAGAATTACATCAAAAGAACCGTCCCTATTTTCTCTTGGGGGATCGTTGAGGAGGATGGTGAAGCCCAACTGGCAGGCCCAGCGGGCGACGATGGAGCCGATGTGGCCGACACCGACGATGCCCAGGGTGAGGCCTGAGGGTGACGTGATGCCGTGGGCTCGCATCCAGGCGTGGATGGCACAGAATACCCACTGGGCCACGGCGGGGGCATTGCAGCCGGGAGCATTACGCACGGTGATGCCGTGGCTGGCGCAGTAGTTGAGGTCGATGTGGTCGGTACCGATGGTCGCCGAGCCGATGAAACGCACATGGCTGCCGTCGAGCAGCGCCGAATCGCAGCGGGTGCGTGTCCTGACAATGAGGGCATCGGCATCCAGGACGGCCTCACGGGTGATGTCGGCCGGTTCCAGATATATGACTTCGGCACGGGGCTCGATGAGTCCTCTGATGTGCGGGATGTGGCTATCAACGAAGATTTTCATGACATTTTCAGGTTAATGGCAAAGAAGCCGATGCACCCTGCGATAAACAGCAGGATAAAAACATAGCGGTACTGCATCATGGCGCGCAGGGTGTGGACATGGGCAATCTGCACCGCGACCATGAGTCCAAGCAGCGGCAAATAGATGGCCACATTGCCGAAGTCGAGGCACAAGGCAATCAACAAGGCCGCGAGCACAAACACAAAGAAGGCGTTATACACGCGGGTCTGCATCCTGTAGTTCATGATTGTCATCAGATTCATTACTGCCAGCACGATGCCCAGCAGTGCCGTGAGCGATGCCAGTACAAGGGTCATCCGGGACTTGCCTGCCAGATTCCAGACGCCGTCAACCTGGGGCATGACAAAATCGGCGGGCGTGGCGATGCCCAGCCCCAACACAATCCAGAACGGGGTCACCAGTCCAAAAAACATGGCCAGCAATCCCTTGAGGTTGAACACGCCCATATTCATGAATCCCAGCAGGAATGCTGGAATGAGCACCAGAAAACCGTAATGGAACATGCTGCCAGTGGCAATGAGGGCAAATATCAGGAAGATGCTGCGCTGCGAGTGGCGGTCCTGATAGGACGAGAACAGCGGCATGATGGCCAGCGCGGTTACCAGGCACAGTAGAGTGCCGGTGTTGAACGAGACGAGCCCTGACGGATGAGCCACCTGCAAGAGGAAAAAAGCCGAAACGAACAGGTGGGTCACCGAGCGCACATAACTGAACACCTTGTTCAATGCCAGCATGATGCCGCCAGTGGCCAGGATTCCCGCCACATTGATCAAGGCCGACACGGGACCGGCCTCGATGAGCGTCCCCCTCAACGAGAAGAAGATACCCGTACCCTCGCTGGTGGCAGGCTTCAGCCCCATCATCAGGGCCACGGCAGCCGCCCCCATGAGCGCCAGCGCGCACAGGATCATAAACGGTCTCCCGTTGAAGTACTCGTTGATATGTTCTCGAGTCGTCATTCCGCATCAATGCAGAAGACAAGAAAGACAATAAGGACAACAATTGATCACATGAGGGGCTGATAACTATTGTCGTTGTTGTCTTTATTGTCTTCTCAAGAAATATTATTCGTTATCTTGATTGTCTTGAGGTTTCTGGTCGGTGGGATCGTCCAGGTCGCGGCGTTTCCAACTCTTGCGGCGGCCATGGATGATGGGCACCTCTTTATCGGCGCTCAGGGTGGGCTTGCGGTCACGCAGGATGCGCTTGGCAAACGTGGCGGAGTGACGGAACTCCTGGTCGAAGTCGTCATCATAGCGGCCTGCCTTGTCGCGATTATCCACATCGGCCATCAGGCGACGGTCACGGGCGACATTGCTGCGGCGCTGGCGCTCATCGTCGCTGATGGGCTTGGGGTCGCGGCCTTCCTTGTCAAAACGCCTGGGACGCCTCTCGCTATCATCGCGGCGGCGGGCACGCGGACGCTCATCGGCGGGCGTGTCGCTTCCCACCCGGCGGGGATTGTAATTGCCCTTGCTGCGCTCGCTGGCACGGAAGTCCTCGTTGCGGATGTGCTCGCCCCGCTCGCGCATCTCGTCATAGCGGCCGTCGAAGATGACATACTGCAGCAACTCGCAGTCCAGGCCACCGTTGTTGAGCCTGTAGCGCACCGACGGTTTCAATCCCACCTTGTAGTGCAACTCGTCATTATAGCAGATGAGCCACACGTTATAGCCCTGGAATGTGTGCTTGAACTTATAGCCCATGTCGCGATAGAGCGACTCGATGTCCTCGACGTTGAGGCGCTCGCCGTAGGGCGGATTGGTGATGAGCGTGCCACCGGCGGGCACCTCATTGATGTCATTGATGTCACGGCGCTCAAGTTCGATATACTTGTTCAAGCCGGCATTCTTGACGTTGGTCCGGGCGATGGCGATGGCCTTGCCTTCAATATCGCTGCCATAAATCTTGTGGGAGAACTCGCGCTCGGCGCTATCATCGTTGTAGATCTTGTCAAACAGGTCGGCATCATAGTCGGGCCACTGCTGGAAAGCATAGTGGTCGCGATACACGCCGGGAGCGATATTGGCGGCGATGAGCGCAGCCTCGATCAGGAAGGTGCCCGAGCCGCACATGGGGTCAATCAGGTCGGTGTCACCCTTCCAGCCGCTGAGCAGGATGATGCCTGCCGCCAGCACCTCGTTGATGGGGGCATCGGTCTGGGCGACACGCCAGCCACGCTTGAACAGCGGGTCACCGCTGCTGTCAAGCGAGAGGGTCACGTCGCGGCCCGAGATGTGGACATCCAGACGGATATCGGGATTGGTGAGGCGGATGCTGGGGCGCTTGCCATACTTCTCGTTAAAGAAGTCGGCGATGGCGTCTTTCACACGATAGGTGACAAATCGCGAGTTATTGAAATTCTCGCTATAGACGGTCGCATCGATGGCAAATGTAGTCTTGACAGTCATCAACTGTTCCCAGTCGAACGACTTGAGTTGCTCATACAGGTCATCGGCACTAGTCGAACGCAGGTGGAGGAATGGTTTGAGTACACGCACGGCCGTGCGGCAAGCAAAGTTAGCACGATACATCATTTCCTTGTCACCCTGGAACGAAACCACACGGTTACCTTCGGTCACATTGTCGGCGCCCAACGCGCGCAACTCGTCGGCAAGCACACCCTCCAGACCAAGGAAGGTTTTTGCCACCATATCAAATTTGTCAGTCATCATGTTCCTATTAAAAACTCTTATGAGACTGCAAAGTTAAGTCAAAAACTCGACATATCACGAAATAATTTGCTATCTTTGCCGAAAAATATCAATTTACTAAAATATTTATATTCAATGGATAAAATTCAAGCAGGAAAATACGTCGAACTCGTATATGAGATTTTTGTCGTTAATGGTGAGGAACAGATCAGCGTTTTCAAGTTCAACAAGGAGCACCCCGATGCCTTTGTCTTCGGTCTGGACCTGTCGCTCATCGAGGGTTTCCAGAACCACATCATGGGTCTGGAGCAAGGCCAGGACTTTGACTTCACGCTTAAGCCCGAAGAAGCCTTCGGCCTGAAGAATCCCGACATGATCTACGAGTTGGAGAAAGAGATTTTCCATGTGGACGGCAAGTTTGACCACGAGCACATCCGCGTGGGCGCCATCGTTCCCATGATGACCCAGGACGGCATGCGCGTCGAGGGCATCGTCACCCAGATTACCGACGACAAGGTGACCATGGACTTCAACCACCAGTTGGCAGGTGAGACCGTGCGCTATACCGGCACCGTGCAACTCGTGCGTGACGCCACTCCCGAGGAACTCCAGCCCAAGCATCATCACGGCTGCGGATGCGGATGTGAGGACTGCGGCGATGGCTCATGTGGTCATGACCATGGCGACGGATGCAACTGCGGCGGATGCTGCTAACTGCTAAAAAAACATAATAAAGCCATGATTAAGGAAATTTTTCTTTAATCAACGATGCTCATTATAAATATAATGTGTAATTTTGCACCGCATTTTCAACATAGGTAATTTCTAAAAGATTAATAATTAAAGATTTATTATGGCAAAATTTGATAAGGCAATCTTAGCCGAGAAGTACGGTATCACTGGTGTTACCGAGGTTCTGTATAACCCCAGTTATGAGGTTTTGTTCAACGAGGAGATGAAACCCTGTCTGGAAGGCTTTGACAAGGGTCAAGAGACCGAACTGGGCGCCATCAATGTGATGACCGGTGTCTATACTGGCCGCTCACCTAAGGATAAATTCATCGTTGACGATGCCAATAGCCACGACACCGTTTGGTGGACTACCCCTGGCTACCCCAATGACAACAAGCCTGTCACCGAGAGCACCTGGGCTACCGTTAAAGATCTCGCCATCAAGCAACTGTGCGGCAAGCGCCTGTTTGTTGTCGATGGTTTCTGCGGTGCTAACAAGGACACCCGCATGAAGGTTCGCTTCTTCATGGAGGTGGCATGGCAGGCCCACTTTGTGACCAACATGTTCATCCGTCCCCAGAACGAGGAAGAGTTTGACCAGGAGCCCGACTTCACCGTATATTGCGCCAGCAAGGCCAAGGTGGACAACTATAAGGAACTGGGTCTGAACAGCGACACCGCTGTTGTCTTCAACGTGACCAGCAAGGAGCAGGTAATCCTCAACACCTGGTACGGTGGTGAGATGAAGAAGGGTATGTTCTCGATGATGAACTACTTCCTGCCGCTCAAGGGCATCGCTGCCATGCACTGCTCGGCCAACTGCGACATGAATGGTGAGAACACCGCCATCTTCTTCGGTCTGTCCGGCACCGGCAAGACCACCCTGAGCACCGACCCCAAGCGCAAACTCATCGGTGACGACGAGCACGGCTGGGACGACAACGGTATCTTCAACTTTGAGGGCGGTTGCTATGCCAAGGTCATCAACCTCGACAAGGATGCCGAGCCCGACATCTACAACGCCATCCGCCGCGACGCGCTGCTCGAGAACGTCACTGTTGACGCCGAGGGCAAGATCGACTTCGCCGACAAGAGCGTGACCGAGAACACCCGCGTTAGTTATCCCATCTACCACATCAAGAACATCGTGCGCCCCATCAGCCACGCTCCCGCTGCCAAGCAGGTGATCTTCCTGAGCGCCGACGCATTTGGCGTGCTGCCTCCCGTATCGATCCTCGACGCCGAGCAGACCAAGTACTACTTCCTGAGCGGCTTCACCGCCAAGTTGGCTGGTACCGAGCGCGGCATCACCGAGCCCACCCCCACCTTCAGCGCATGCTTCGGCCAGGCCTTCCTGGAGTTGCATCCCACCAAGTATGCCGAGGAACTCGTTAAGCGCATGAAGATGAGCGGTGCCAAGGCTTACTTGGTCAACACCGGCTGGAACGGCACCGGCAAGCGCATCTCGATCCGCGACACCCGCGGCATCATCGACGCTATCCTCAACCACAGCATCGACAAGGCTCCCACCAAGGTTATCCCCTTCTTCAACCTGGTAGTTCCTACTCAGTTGGAAGGTGTGGACACCGGCATCCTGGATCCGCGCGACACCTATGCCGACGCCGCACAGTGGGAAGAGAAGGCCAAGGATCTGGCTGCCCGCTTCATCAAGAACTTCGTGAAGTATGAGGACAACGAGGCTGGCAAGGCTCTGGTAGCAGCCGGTCCCCAACTCTAATCAAGACTCTGTCAGGAAATAATAAAACAAATTTCATATTTCCGCAGCAAGGGGTTTTCCATTCGGGAAGGCCCCTTGTTTCACATCCATCCACCCCAACTTTCTTTTAAAAAGTCGCATCGATGTAACTTGCGTTCATGTAACTTTTTGTACTTTTGCCATTAGAATATGCGGGTACTGATTGTCAATACTGCCGAGAGGACGGGAGGAGCCGCCATTGCCGCCAACCGCCTGCTGCACGCCCTGAACAACAACGGCGTGGAGGCGCGCATGCTCGTGCGCGACCGCAAGACCGACGCCAGCGAGGTTGTCAGCATTCCCCGCTCGTGGCGTCTGAAGGCCAATTTCCTGTGGGAACGCGGTGTCATCTGGCTGGCAAACGGATTGAGCAAGCGCAACCTGTTCCAGGTCGATATCGCCAATGCCGGCACCGACATCACCTCGATGGAGGCGTTCCGCTGGGCCGACGTCATCCACCTGCACTGGGTCAACCAGGGTTTCCTGTCGCTGGGGATTCTGGAGCGCATCATGGCCTCGGGCAAGCCAGTAGTGATGACGATGCACGACCAGTGGTATTTCACGGGCATCTGCCACTACTCGGGCCACTGCGAGAAATATCGCACCCAGTGCGAGCACTGCCCGATGCTCAAGAGCCCTGTCATCGACCTGGCACGACGCGTGTTTGACCGCAAGCGGGCAATGTATCAAGGCCGGCGCCTGGCATTTGTGGGCTGTAGCCGCTGGATGGCCGACCTGGCGCGCAGGAGTCCGTTGACCCATGGCCACCTGGTCACCAATGTGCCCAATGCGATCGACACCTCCGTTTTCACCCCCATGGACAAGACATCGGCACGTGAGCGTCATGGCCTGCCATCCGAGGGGTGGCTACTGCTATTCGGCGCACAGCGCATCACCGATGAGCGCAAGGGCTTCCGTTACCTTAAGGAGGCTTGCGAGTTCATTGTGGAAACTCATCCCAACTTGTCAAAACAACTGGGCGTCGTCGTGCTGGGTGGGGATGCCCAGGCCGTCAAGTCTGCCTTGCCGTTGCCCGTCTATCCTGTAAACTACCTCAATGGCGAGTCCGAGATAGCCGAGTTGTACAATGCTGTGGACCTGTTTGTCACGCCCTCGTTGCAGGACAACCTGCCCAATACCATTGTCGAGGCTATGGCGTGCGGCGTGCCTTGTGTGGGCTTTGACGTGGGTGGCATTCCCGAGATGATTGACCACCAGACCAACGGCTATGTGGCCCGCTACTGCGATAGCCAGGATTTGGCCCAGGGCATTGCCTGGTGCCTGAATGGCGAGAACGCTTCATTAAATGAAGTGGCCAGAGCGAGAGCCCTGGCCACCTATAGCGAATCGGTTGTCGCTCAGCATTACCTGGATGTTTATCGCACAGTCCAGTCGATGACTGTGTCAAGTTTACGCTCGTAGTAAGCCTTCAGGTCACTCCAGCGGTAGTAGGGGCCAGTGACAGGCGTGAAAGGCAGCGTTGCCTCGTGCTCGTTGAACAGCACCTTGACCAGAATCTTGTCGGCATCATTTCCGGTTGTCCCCACGGGGCGGTAGAACACCATCTGGATGTTGCAGCCCTTGGGGATGATGTTGTAGTCCTGCCAGTGCTCGTGCAGGGTCTCCAGGTCGTCGCAACTATAATTCACGTTATCAATCTCAAGCAGGCAGGCCAGGGGCAGCACGCAGGTCTCGTGGCCGAAACGCAGCGACGCACCGCGCTCGCCAGTGGCGATAGCCTCGTCGGCAGTGGCGATCATGTTGCGCAGCAGGGCACGCTCGATAAAGGGCATGCGGTTGCCGTTCTGGGGTGCATTGGCCCAGTGGATGTACCAGTAGATGTTCTTCAAACGCCAGAGTTCAAAAAGTTCCTCATTGGAGAAATAGTTGTACAGGTTGATGTCCTCAAACTGGTGATGTCCCTGCAATGAACCAGCAATGTCAAACACGTCACGCATCAGTTTCCCGCCATTAACATGGTCGTGGGCCCACAACTTGTCGTTGACCAACTGGCCGACAAAACTGTCGGCATGCACATGCTGGTAATACAGTTTGTCCATAATCGGGTCCACGCTCTTGCGCAGGTCATTGGCCAGGGTGTCCTCGCCATAGCCCCAGCCCATGTAGTACATGTCGTGGTAACTGGCGTCGGTGGTGATGCGCAGTTGCGGGTTGAGCGAGCGCAGGGTCATCGTCTCGTTCTGCATCGACAGGATGCAGCGGATGATCACCGTCGAGCGGGCATCCACGCGGGCATCGCCCTGGAACACCTCGGGGAAGTTGCGGTACATGCGCGCGGCAATCTGCTGATGCTGCTCGGCGCCGATGTCGCTCAGGTCACCAGCGCGTTTCTGTGCTGCATCGTTGATGCGCGTGAGCGCCTGCAGCAAGCGCTGTCCCTGCTGGTTGAGCATCCCGGCCTCTTGAATGTCACGCAGGGCCTTGACGGGATAGGAATACACCTTGCCGTTGGTGAGCCAGCGGCTGCCGTGACGGCCATAGTGGTCGATATAGAAGGGCTCATAGCCCGCTGGGGCTGCGCTCAGTGCCGGAATTGCGGCATCGGTGCCGTAGGGGTAGGCATAGTGATTACTGGCCGAGCGGTCAAAGTTGCCCTTCACCTGCGTGACAGGGTTGATAGCACTCAGCGACAGGCAGGCAACGGCTGCCAGCAGATATAATGTGATGCGTTTCATTTGTTCGGGTTGATGAAGGGTTGACTTAAAAGTTTGTTAATAAAGTAGTCGCGCACGTCGCTCCAGTGGTAGTAGGGGGCGACATCGGTCTGAACGGGCAGGGTGGCCTCGCGCTCGTTGAGCAACGGCAGCATCAAGATGTCATCGCTGCCAGCCTTGCGGAAGTAGATGAACTGGATGTTGGCGGCCATGGGGAAAATCTTGTAGGTCTGCCAATACTTATCCAAGTTCTCGAGGTCGGTCGTGCGGTAGTCTGCGCCGTTCAGGCCCATCAGGCAGCACAATGGCAGCACCACACTCTCGTGGCCGAAGCGCAGCGACGCACCCGGAGCAGGCTCAGCGCTGGTGATGGCACGGTCGGCGTCCTCGATGAAGTTGCGCAGCAGGTTGGCCTCCATGTAATCGACGCGGCACTGCGTGAGCGGCGTCTCGCCCGAGTTGATGTACCAACTGGCATTATTGTAGCGCCACACGTTGTAGATGTCATCATTGCTGAACAGGTCATACAGGTTGACCCCTTCAAACTGGTGATGGCTCTGCATGTTGCCGGCGACTTCCATCAGGTAAATCATCATCTTGCGGGTGTCATCGATACTGTCGTTGGCAAAACGCTGATCGGTGAACAGTTTCTTCAACATCCCCTTGGGATTAATCCATTGATTTTCACACTTTTCCAGCAGGCCACGCTGACTAGCACGCAAGGGCTTGACCACGCTGTCGCTGTAGTTCATGTAGTACATCTCGGCCTCGCTGGCATCGGTGGTGATGCGCAGCCGCGGGTTGAGCGAGGCCAGCATGTCCACCTCGTTCTGCATCGACAGGATGCAGCGGATGACCACCGTCGAGCGCGCCCTCACGGGGGCACCGTCCTGGAACACCTGCGGGAAATTGTGGTACATGCGCTCGGCGATCTGCCGGTGCTGCTCGTGGCCGATGTCGCTCAGTTCGCCCAGGCGACCCTTGCTGGCACTGTGCACCTGGCGCAGGATGTCGAGCACTTCCTGGCCCCGGCGGGTGAGTTTACCGTTGCGTTCACCCTTTTCCAGCATCTGCAGGGGATAGGTGTACTTCTTCTCGTTGATGAGCCAGCGGCTGCCGTGACGGCCATAATGGTTGATAAAGAACGGCTCATAGCCCGCAGGTGCCGCCGTGAGGGCGGGGAAACCGCTGGCGGGATAGGCCTGGTAGTTGTTGGCGCTCAACAAGGGATTGGCCTTGAAGTCCTCGCGCACTCCAGCACTGAGGGCTATCACGCACAACAGCAGGAGGCAACTAGCAGAAATTAATCGTCTCATAATTATCAAATCTTAGGTTTAGTTTAATAGCGCAAATTTACAACAATTTATCCAATACCGGCACATGTAGGCAGCCAAAAGCCTAAGGATTTTATCCCTTTAAAGAGCAGACATCGGGCCAAGCGCTAGAACGCGGCCCCCATTCACCCCTGGGACTCAAAAAAAATGTCCGCTATGGCTATCGCAGCCCAGCGGACAATTATTCGCATGAATAAACGACCTTTTTCTGGTTATTTCTTTCACAGGGATTCTACTCTCCCTCAAACTTGATGGCATTGCGGTTGGTACTCTCGATGCGGCGATTGCGCCAGCAACGGCGGCACAGGGACACATACTTGTCATCACCGCCTATCTCGACCTGATTGCCGTCGGTGACAATGTTACCGGCGGCATCGATGCGCGCGTTGATGATGGTCTTGCGGCCACATGAACAGGTGGACTTGATTTCCTCAATCGTGTCGGCCAGTTCAAACAGGCGCCTGGAGCCCTCAAACATGTGGGACTGGAAATCGGTGCGCAGTCCATAGCACACCACGTTGACGCCATAGTCGTCAACAATGCGAGCCAACTGGTCTATCTGCTGGGCCGACAGGAACTGGGCCTCGTCAATCAAGATCCAGTCCTTCACAACTAGCGTCTTGTCGAACATATCCTTGAGCATCACATACAGGTCACTCTCGGGATAAATCCATGAACACTTGCGCTCGATGCCGATGCGCGAGCGAATGACGTTGTCATTCTCCCGGTCGTCGATGATGGGCTTCATGCACAGGTATTGCATGCCACGCTCCTCAAAGTTGTAGGCCTGGGTAAGCAGCATGGCGGTCTTGGCCGACCCCATTGTGCCGTATCTGAAATACAATTTACCTATTCCGTTCATGTCGTTATTGTCGCATTTTGCTCATTTTCAGTATCATGAGGCCTTGCGGCAGTTCACCACAGGGCCGACAACAAAGTTACTCTTTTCTCGCCAGTTGGCCACATGTTTTTCTCAAAAAAAGTTATTAACATCGAGACCTGTAAGCGCGGGAGGCGGCAACAGTCATTTCTTGTTCGGGAAGAACAAGTGCAGCAGCCAACTGACAAGTGTCAGCACGATGCTGAAGCCCATGGCCCAGCCCAGGTTGTCCACCTCAAAGTGGGGCCGCAGCACCCATGAGCACAACATTACCATCAAGCCGTTGATGACAAAGGTGAACAGGCCCAGCGTCAGCATGTTGATGGGCAACGACAGCAACTTGACCAGCGGCCTGATGCATGAATTGATGAAACCCAGGACAATGGCAATGAGGATTGCCCACCACCAGGGCTCAACCGTCACGCCGTCAAGCGTGTAGGCAGTGATGAGAACGGCCAGAGCCGAAATAATCAATCTTGTAATCATAGTCGGTAATACATTATTATATATAACATAAAGAAGCGTCCCAATCTCATTGAGCACCCTAAAGGTACAATATTTTTCATTGCTAGTCACCAATTATCGACCTTTTTAATCCAAATACTGATTTTTTTCAGTAATTTTGCAACTCGAAAAAAAGAAGAGGGATATATTTTTATGACAGACACATCGAGAAAATACTTCAAGTTGGCGCAGGACTACGTGATGATCACCTTCGGTCTGCTATGCTACGCCTTTGGTTTCACCGCATTCATCCTGCCCGAGAAAATCGTGATTGGCAGTGTGACCGGTCTCTCGTCACTCATCCACTTCTGGCTGGGATGGAATGTGGCCGTCACCTACTATGCCATCAACATCATCCTGTTGTGCATCGCCTTCCGCAGCGTGGGCAAGCAGTTCGTGCTGCGCACGATCATCGGGGCGACTATCGCCACCCTGATGATAGGCGTGCTGCAACCCATGTTCCCCACGCCCCTCATCGCGCAGCAGACGTTCATGAACGTCATCCTGGGCGCCGTGCTGTGCGGCTTCGGACTGGGAATCGTGTTCACCCACAACGGCAGCACCGGCGGCACCGACATCATCGCCGCCATGGTAGCCAAGTACAGCACCATCTCCTTTGGCCGCACGATGATGTACTGCGACGTGCTCATCATCTGCTCGTCATGGTTGCTGTTCCACTCGATTGACAAGATTGTGTATGGTCTCATCTTCATGGTCATCTACTCGGTCGCTGCCGACCGCGTCATCAACAACACGCGCCAGAGCGTCCAGTTCCAGATCATCAGCAAGAAATGGCAGGAAATTGCCGACAATGTCATCAAGGAAGCGCACCGCGGCTGCACCATCCTCGACGGTACGGGCTGGTACACCAAGGACCCCGTCAAGATTGTCATGGTCATGTGCCGCAAGCACGAGAGCGTGAACATCTTCCGCATCATCAAGGAAACCGACCGCGAGGCCATCATCACCCAGAGTAACGTCAACGGCGTTTATGGATTTGGCTTTGACGAACTTAAGGTGCGCGTTCATTCCAAGAAGAACCAGCAACCCACCAGCAAGGCAGAATAATACAAGAAGTATTCATATACAATTTTACAAAGATTTATTTTTTAGAGGTTTTTCTTTACAAAAAGATATTTTTTTGGGCGCAAGAGAAATATTTTGCGCCCAAAATTGCATATTTTTAAAAAAAGTTATATTTTTGCAAACTCTTCACTGATTGTGGTTATCAAAATTACAAGAATTTTATCAACCTTTAATAACATTAACAACTAGAAATGAGAAAATTAGCAACCTTAGCATCACTATTGCTAGCAGTCGCTGCGTTAGCGGCTCCAGTGACCCCAGAGCAGGCACAACAAGCCGCCAGCCAATTCATGCAGCAGCACCGCGCTGGCGTGACCTTGAAGGCCACCCCAGTCAGCCGTGCCCCCAGAATGTTGTCCAACGGCCAGCCGTCGACCAACCAAGCCAACTACTACATCTTCAATACGACCGGTAATAAAGGTTATGTGATTGTGTCGGGTGACGACCGCACGACCCAGATCCTGGGTTACACCGACGATGGCAGTTTCGACCCCAACAACGTGCCCGCCAACCTCAAGGCTTGGCTCGAGAACTATAACCAGCAGATTGCCGCCCTCGACAAGATGGGCATCACGGGCGGCGACTTCACGACACCCCGCCCCACCCGCAACAGCATCTCCCCGATGATCACCAGCCACTGGGATCAGGCCGGTCCCTACTGGAACCATTGCCCCGAGTTTATGGACATCGACGAGAATGGCGACACCGTGGGCGAACTGGCCTACACGGGCTGCGTGGCCACCTCGATGGCACAGATCATGAACTACTACAAGCACCCCATGCGTTGCAGCCAGATCATTCCCTCCTACATTGTCACCTTCTACTGGCAAGAGGAATATGGCGCATTTGAGACCGACCCGCTGGATCCCATCTTCTTTGACTGGGACAACATGCGCGACAACTACACCGGTGCCGAGACCGAGGCCCAAAAGGATGCCGTGGCTTGGCTCATGCTCTATGCCGGATGTGCTGCCCACATGCAGTATGGCCTGAACGCATCAAGCACCAGCGATCCCTATATCCCCACCGCCCTCAACGACTACTTCAACTATGATGCTAAACTCGTCTATCGCAGCGACTATGACCAGCAATCATGGGAAGAGATGATCTACCAGGAACTGGCAGCCGGCCGTCCCCTCATCTATAACGGCCGTGCCGGCAGTGGCGGCGGACACTCATTTGTGTGCGACGGATATGCCTACGGCGACTATTACCACATCAACTGGGGCTGGGGTGGCCTGGGCGACGGCTACTTCGTGCTGTCGGTACTCAACCCCTATGCCGGTGGCATCGGCGCCGCATCGAGCAGCGAGGGTTACAACATCGACCAGACCGCCATCATCGGCATCCAGCCCGGTTACAGCGGCACTCCCGCTGAGATTGACCATCGACTGACGGTGTTCAACATGTACTACACGGGAACGAGCACGTTTGAGCGCAGCGACGACGGCTCCTTCAAACTCAACAAGCGCCGCTACATCAAGGTGACCGGCGAGGACCACATCGACGACGGCACCAAGTACCTGCGCGGCATCGCACTGTTTGACAGCGAGGATAACTTTATCGAGTTGATTGCTCAGACCTACTATGCCACCAACTATATCTCCATCACCGACAGTTGGCCCGACACCCAGAGTTCGACGACCTACCCCTTTGGCAAAGGCCTGGCCAACGGCACTTACAAGATCAAGCCCGTGAGCAGTATCCCTGGCAGCAACGTCTGGGATCCCATGATCGAGAGCGACCGCTACTATGTCGAGGCAACCATCAATGGCAACTGGGTTACCATGGCCAATCACCCTGTGATCGACCTCCAGTCCACCAACTTTGAATTCACCGGTGGCGAGAAGGTAGGTACGGCCGAGCAGTGCCACGTGACCGTCAAGAACAACAGCGCTGACCGCTTCAGCGGCAGGCTCTTCCTCTTTGTCGACAATGAGAACATCGACGAGTATGGTGAGTACACCACCGTTGTCGAGACCGAGATTCCCGCTGGCGGCACCAAGGTTGTCACCTTCAACTTCACCCCGAAGAATGCCGGCACCAAGAGTGCCCACCTGTCCACCCACGACTCCTCGTGGGACGCACCCATCCCCGGCACAGGCTCGGTCAACATCGCAGGCTCGGTGGTATATCCCATGAACCTGAGCGTTGACATCAACGCCATGCATGCCGACGAGAACATGGTCATCTATGACAGCCACATCAAGTTCAAGGTTGACGTGACCAACAACAACACCGAGGGCGAGTACAACCGCTACATCCTGGCCCCCCTGTTCATTGTTGACGAGAACAATCACGGCACCATGGTGACCTACCTGAGCCGCAACGTCACCATTCCCGCAGGCGAGACCCAGACGTTCTACTTCGAATTTGACAACCTGGCCTTCGGTTCGCGCTACGCGCTCAACATCTATGGCCGCAACGAGAACGACTCGACCAAGAACCTCGTGCCTCCCGGTGGTTCCAAGTTCTACACCATCGACCGCGGTATGGTCGTCTGGACCGGCAACGGTGAGCGCATCGGCTTCAAGCCCTACAACGGCATCCGCGTTCCCGAGGACGCTGCCGCCGTCAGCCTGGAGAACATCAACATCACCTCGCTGATCCCCAACGACAATCCCAACACGCTGTTCTATATCGGCCAGGGTGACAGATACATCCCCGCCGGCCTGGAGGCCAAGAACGTCATCCAGAACCACGTTGCCCAGCGCGACATCGTGCTCAAGCACGGCTACGATTTCTTTGCGCCCTACCGCTTCACTGCAAGCCACATCAGTTACGAACGCACCTTCACCCGCGGCCGTCATGCCGGTCAGGAAGGTGGCTGGAGCACCATGGTACTGCCCTTTGCTGCAACCCAGGTCACTGCCGATGGCGAACCCATCGAGTGGATGCACAGTAAGGATGACAACAAGGGCTTGTGGATCTGCAACTTTGACAAGGAAGAGGACAGCACCGACGAGGCTCGCCTGCTGGCCGAATATGTCGGCACCTATCTGGAGGCCAACGTGCCCTACTTTGTGGCTCCCTATGATGGCGCCAATGGCACCGACATGGTCGGCAAGGCCTTTGTCTTCAGCGCTGATAACGTGACCGTGAAGCCCAACCCGTCGGCCATCACCAGCGGCACCTATCACATGACCGTCGGTGAGTTTACCCGCAAGAGCATTCAGGACGCTTACTTCCTGAATGGCAATGGCAGCCACTTTGTCAAGGCAGCCAACGGCATGGTGAACGCCTTTGAGGCCTATGCCGACAACGTGAGAGCCAGCCAGGCCACTCAGTTCCAGATTGTTCTTGACGAGAATGCTGAGGACGCGCCCAGTTACCTGCGCGGTGACGTGAACATGGACGGCGATGTGAACATCAGTGACATTACAGCACTCATCGATTATATTCTCAGTTCCAACGCTACCGAGATCAACCTGAATGCAGCCGACTGTGACCAGAACGACGACATCAACATCTCGGATGTCACCAAGTTGATTGACTACCTGCTGTCATCACAGTGGTAATCGCCCTGAATAAGCGATTCCTCAACTTATCCCAAAGGCCCGCCTCGTTTTTCCAGGCGGGCCATTTTTCTTGTAATAGCGGGTGATGACAAGCGACAATTTGCCACCCTGGGGACGACAGGCACGGTTTTTGCTTTTTTATCAGCAATGTTTATCTACACTTACACCGAAGCAGAAGGAACCGAGTCGCGCCGGGTGGCTGGCGAGATCGACCATATCATGAAGCCCACCTTTGGCGACAGGCCTGGAGCCAATGGGCATCAGGCAACTGGCCCCAGGCTGAGCGCGCGCATGCTGCAGGAATATGAAGCGGCACAGCGCGAACTCGTCAACGGCATCCTCACCGAGGAAATGGTACAACTCGTGGACATGGGCAACTATGGCGTGGGACTGAATGTGAAAGCGCCATGCGGACTGACATTATGTCATGCAGTGCAGGGCTCAACGGTCCAGGCCAAACTTGTTATCGAGGACATGCACTACCTGCAGCAGTGGAGCGGTGCCCCCATGGAGGTCATCGACCGTAGCCATGTCGTGGAATCGTCACGCATGTTTATCAGGCACGCGGCCCAGTGGAAAGAAATGCTAGCCGCAGCCTTCAAGGCCGACAGCAAGGGCGTGAAGATGCGCAACATGGCGATGAACAACATGGATGCCTACCTCCAGCGCTACTTCGACGGCACGGGCATCACCTACTACTTTGACAAGCGACATGCCGACGGGCACAAGTCAAGGCTCATCGTGCGCCTCAATGCATTTAAAACACTGGATCTGCCCATTCCCCACGACGACTTCATCAATCACTTGGACCTGGTCAAGCCCCACATGGTCGAGTTTGCCTATATGGCCCGTGACGGCCGCTTCGTCGTCCGCAGCGAGGTGCGTGACGACTGGCAACAGGCCGAATCGTCCCCGCAGCAGGCCGTTGTCCGGCAGCCACAGGAAAGTGGAGGATTCAAGGGATGGCTGCGCCACCTGTTCAACGGCAACAGTGAACCGCAGCCCGCCAGCGAGCCCCGCTCCGAACTGCAGCAGCAGATAGACGAATTCTTCAAGGGCAAGAAATGCCAGTACCACGTCACCGAGGACGACGAGGACGGACGACGGGAGTTGCACATCCGCCTCAACCGCGGCCTGTCCATGATCATCGACCTCAATCAGGGTGGCAACATACTGGAACACATCGGCCACGACATGCGCTACATCCCGCGTCTCGTGGAACTTGCCAAGTTGTTCCCTTACCGCCTCACCGGCCCCCGCAAGAAGGTGGCGTGGATCACCGCTCCGCGACAGGCCGACTAAACTCCTTAACACCTAACACTAAACTCAGAACTAAAATATGGCTATCACGATCAACACCGGCGACCTCAAGACGATTCTCGAGACCACGCCATCGACACAGAACATCCTGCTCGTGGGTAAACACGGCATCGGCAAGAGCGAAATCATCACCCGCCACTTTGAAGACCAGGGCATTCCCGTCATCGCCCTCTTCCTGGGACAGATGAGCGACCCGGGCGACCTCATCGGCCTGCCCAACAAGGACGAAGCAACCGGCAAGACCGAGTTCATGCCGCCCTACTGGTTCCCCATGGACGACAAGCCCGTGGTGCTCTTCCTCGACGAGATGAACCGCGCCCGGCCCGAGATCCTGCAATCGGTCATGGACCTGTCCCTCAACCGCAAACTGGCTGGCCGAGCCCTGCCTCCCGGCAGCAGGGTCATCGCCGCCGTCAACGACGGTGAGGAATACCAGTTGACCGACCTCGACCCCGCGCTGGTGTCGCGCTTCAACGTCTATTTCTTCTCGCCGACGGTGGGCGAATGGCTCTTCTGGGCCAAGCAGCACGATGTTGATCCCAGGGTCATCCACTTTATCGAGGAGCATCCCGACGAACTCGAGAAGAATGTGGACATCAACAAGGGTACCTTTGACAAGACGCCCGACCGCCGCGCGTGGGTACGCGTGTCAGGGTTGTTGAAGGCCAGCGCCAACGTCACCGACATGAACCGCCTGGCCAAGATGATCACGGGTGTCATCGGAGCACGCTCGGCCTCGATGTTCATGCAGTCACTCAACCAGTCGCGCATGCTCACTGCCCGTGAGGTGCTGCACGACTTTGGCAGTTGCCAGCAGGTTCTCTCGACCTATACCATGCCCCAGATGGCTATCATCAACGAGGGCATCTACCAGTTCCTGGAACTGGGCGTGAAACGTGACGAGAGCGAGACCGTGGGCAAGAACCTGGTGCACTACATCCACTGGATGCTGAGCAACGGCCGCCAGGAAGCGATAGCCCATTTTGCCTCTTTCTTTGAGAATGCGACCTACCCCAACGCCAATGCCTTCATCATGATGGATTGCCGCGAGGCGTTGCAGTTGATCAACCAGATGATTGCCAACCTATGACCGTCGGCGAACGCATAAAGACCCTCTCACAGGACTGGTTCCTCACCGAGCCGCTCCTGTTTGCCGTGCTGTGCACCCATGCGTTGAAGCGCAACGACAACATGGGCTGTGACATGCGTTGCGGCAAGGGGCTCATCGAGTACAACCCCGAGCGGCTGGAGCACTTCGACGACAACCAGTTAGCGCTCAGGCTCAAGGCCGAGGTCGTGCGCATCATCCTCAAGCATCCCTACCAGCGCCAGCCCTACAACCCGCGCCGTGACGTGATGCGCCTCTCGAGCGACCTCACCCTGTGTGACAACCTGGAGGGGATGGACACCATCGGCCTGGAGCCGCCCCGCATTTTCGACATCCCGCGCGACCAGGCCTTCGAGCAATACTACTCGCTCATGGCCGGACAGGTCGTGCAACTAGAGCAGAATGCCGACGGCGACGGAATCCCCATCGACATGGACCTGCCCGGCAACGCGCAAGGTGTCAGCGACAAGTTGACCGACAGCCTGCTCAATGCCGATGCCGGAGCATCGCTCTGGGAGGAAGACGAACTCATGAGCGAGAAGGTCAACCACGAGATCGAGACCGCACAGCGCTGCAACCAGTGGGGCTCACTAGGCGGTGACCTCAAGGCGCTCATCGAGAGCACTCTGGTGAGCAAGCAGAACTTCCGCGCCATCCTCAGCCAGTTCAGGGCCAGCATCCTGAGCACCAAGCGCCACCTGACCCGCATGCGGCCCAACCGCCGCTACGGCTTTGACGCGATGGGCAGCCAGTATGCCTACAGCACATGCCTGCTCGTGGCCGTGGACGTCAGTGGCAGCGTGCCCGACGAGGACATCCGCAAGTTCCTGGCCGTCATCAATCGTTTCTTCAAGCAGGGCATCGAGCGCATCGAGGTCATCGAGTTTGACAGCAAAATCACTACCGAGAAGCCCCTGTTGCTCAAGCAGGCCACCGGCAGCCTGCGTGTCACAGGACGCGGCGGCACCAATTTCCAGCCCGCCATCGACTTCTACTATGAGCACGAGGAGTATGACGGCCTGGTCTTCCTCACCGACGGTTATGCACCGACTCCCAAACTCCCCGACGACAAGCGCCACAAGCCACTGGCCTGGATCCTGACCACCCAGGGCGGCAACGAGGACAACCTCAAGCCCTTCGGCCCCGTCGTCCGCATCACGGGACTGTAATTCAGTTACAAGTCAGGAGCCAAGGCTTGGTCTTCCGCTTAATGACTATGACAATTATCACGGTCACGCAATGCGTGGCCGTTTCTGTTTGTTATCTCCGCCATCACTTCCACTCGGCACCGTCTGGTGAAAAAAAAACCGCTAACGCCCTTCAACTGAAAACTTTTCACTATCTTTGCAGGTTAAATCACCATTTTATTTATGAAGAAAGACGACGACGAACTGGAAGGCATGGAGCAACAGGAGCCTGCCGAGGGTAATCCCCTAGACGACAACAACGCCACCACTGAAGATTCCGTCACGCCCGACGAGGGCGCAGATGGCGCTGAGCCAGAGGCCCATTCCTCCTATCAGGTGCCCAAGGACAAGAAACTGCAACTGAGCGGCATGTACGAGAACTGGTTTCTCGACTATGCCTCCTATGTCATCCTCGAGCGCGCCGTGCCTCACATCGAGGACGGCTTCAAGCCCGTGCAGCGACGCATCATGCATGCCATGAAGGAGGCCGATGACGGTCACTTCAACAAGGTGGCCAACATCGTGGGCCTGACCATGCAGTATCACCCTCACGGCGACGCGTCGATCTATAGCGCGCTGGTCCAATTGGGACAGAAGGAACTGCTCATCGACACCCAGGGTAACTGGGGCAACATCCTCACCGGCGATGGTGCGGCTGCCGGCCGTTACATCGAGGCTCGCTTGAGCGAGTTTGCCCTTGATGCGGTCTATAACGCTAAGGTCACCGACTGGGGCCTGTCCTATGACGGCCGCAAGCGTGAACCGCTCACGCTGCCCGCCAAGTTCCCCCTGCTGCTCACCCAGGGCGCCGAGGGTATCGCCGTCGGCCTGTCGTGCAAGATATTGCCCCACAATTTCAACGAGGTCATCGACGCTGCGGTCCACTACCTGCGCGGTGAGGAGTTCCACCTCTATCCCGACTTCCAGACGGGTGGCTACATCGACGTGGGACACTATAACGACGGTGAGCGCGGCGGCTATGTCCGCGTGCGCGCCAAGATTGAGAAACTCGACAACAAGACGCTGCTGGTCAAGGATGTCCCCTATGGCAAGACCACCGGCACGGTCATCGAGTCGATCCTCAAGGCTGGCGAGCGCGGCAAGATCAAGATACGCAAGGTCGAGGACAACACCAGTGCCACGGCCGAGATCATCGTCTCGCTACAGTCCGGCACGAGCAGCGACATCGCCATCGATGCCCTCTATGCCTTCACCGACTGCGAGATATCCATCTGGCCCAACTGCTGCGTCATCATGGATCAGAGGCCCCAGTTCCTCACCGTGAGCGACGTGCTGCGCTACAGCGTGGACCGCACCCGCGACATCCTGCGCCAGGAACTCGAGATACAGCGCGGCGAGACCATGGAATCGCTGCACAGCGTCTCGCTGGAGAAGATCTTCATCGAGGAGCGCATCTACAAGGACAAGGAGTTTGAGAACGCCCGCGACCAGGAGCGTGCCCTCAAGCACATCGACAAGCGGTTGACGCCGTTCAAGCCCCAATTCTTCCGCGAGGTCACCCAGGACGACCTGCTGCGCCTGCTCGAGATCCCGATGAAGCGCATTATCAAGTACAACAGCGACAAGGCCGACGAGAACATCGCCCGCCTCAAGGAGCGCATCGAGGATATCGACTACAAACTGGCCCACCTGACCGAACACACCATCGAGTGGTTTGAGGGGCTGAAGACCAAGTATGGCGCCAAGTATCCACGACGGACTATCATCCGCGAGTTTGACACCATCGTGGCCAGCAAGGTCGCCGAGGCCAACCAGAAACTCTACATCAACCGGGCCGACGGCTTCATCGGCACGTCGTTGAAGAAGGACGAGTTTGTGTGCAACTGCTCGGACATCGACGACATCATCATCTTCTACAAGGACGGCAAGTTCAAGGTCACCAAGGTGGCCGACAAGATCTACGTGGGCAAGAACATCCTCTACCTCAACGTGTTCAAGAAGGGTGATGACCGCACCATCTACAATGTCCTCTATCAGGACGGACGCGGCGGCACGACCTACATGAAGCGCTTTGCCGTCACGGGCGTCACGCGCGACCGCGAGTATGACATCACCCAGGGCAAGCCCGGCAGCAAGATCACCTGGTTCACGGCCAACCCCAACGGTGAGGCCGAGGTGCTGCGCATCACCCTCAAGCCCAAGTTCAGATTGAAGATCCTGCAATTTGACGTCAACCTGGCCGAACTGGCCATCAAGGGCAAGCAGGCACGCGGCAACATCGTCACCAAGAACGAGGTGCACCGCATCTCACTCAAGGAGGCAGGACAATCGACCCTGGGCGACCGCGAGGTGTGGTTCGACCCCGATATCCTGCGCATCAACTATGAGGGCCACGGACGCTCGCTGGGCCTGTTCGGCGGCGAGGACCGCATCCTGGTCATCATGCAGGGCGGCGACTTCTACACCACCAGTGCCGAGGCCACCAACCACTATGACGAGGGCATCCTGCGCATCGAGAAGTTCCAGCCCGACAAGGTGTGGACCGCCGTGCTCGACGATGCCGACCAGGGGCACCCCTACGTCAAGCGGTTCACCCTCGAGGACAACACCAAGAAGCAGAGCATCATCGGCGCCAACCCCGACTCGCGCCTGCTGCTGCTCAGCGACGAGCCCTGCCCGCGCTTCGAGGTCAAGATGGGCGGCGAGGACGCTCAGCGCGAGCCGTTTATCATCGATGCCGAGGAATTTATCGGTGTCAAGACCTTCAAGGCCAAGGGCAAGCGTGTCACCAACTGGGAGGTAGCCTCGATCACCGAGGTGGAGCCGCGTGAGACCGCTCCCGTCGAGGAACCCGAGCCCGAGCCCGCCGACCCGTCGGACGACGGCCAGGAGACCTCCACCGTCCCCACCCCATCGACCGACGGCATCAGCCAGGATGAGGTGCTCGACAAGTTCACGGGCCAGCAGCGCATCCCCTTTGACGAAGAGTAACACAACCGCCATGACAAGTCCTCAAGAAATATCCACCATGCACTCAGAGTTCTCCGAGTTCTCGGAGCGCTCCCAGCACCTTGTCCGGTTGCTGGCACTGCTGCTGGTTCTCGTCACCTCCCTGGCCGCTGGTGCACAGGAGGGCACGGGCCGGTCGATGCTGATGGTGGACGCGGGCTATGCCTCGGTCCACGACAGTTACCTGACGCCCATCACCTATGACGGCCTGGACCTGGGCCTCTCCATCGAGGCCACGCGCTGGACAGGCAATGGCCGGTGGCTGTGGCAACTGGGCGTGGGCGCCGACTACAACCATGTGGAGAACCCCAGCGGCAACAACGACCTGCACCGCCTCATGGGCGACGTCGCCTTCAACATGCAGCGCGGCTGGCAGGGCGTGATTCATCCGCGCCTGGGCCTCTCGGTCGGCCCCATGACACAGGTGCGCGCCGGCATCGTCTATAACGCTGTCAACAGCAACAACCCCGTCACCGTCAGGGCACACTGGAACCTTGGCGCCGCGGGCATGGCCTGGTTCAACACCCGCCTGGGCCGCAAGCCTGTCACCCTGCGCTACCAGGTGCAGTTGCCCGTGGCTGGCGTGTTCTTTGCCCCCGAGTATGACGAGAGTTACTACGAGATCTACCTGGGCAACCGCCGTGGGCTGGCCCACGTGGGCTGGTGGGGCAACCGCCTGGACATGACCCACTACCTGGGCGCCGACCTGCGCCTGGGCCGCAGGCTGCTCCGCCTGGGCTACCGCGCCCGCATCGAGCACTGGACGGCCAGCCACCTCCACGTCCACGACGTCTCCCATGCCCTGGTCCTGGGCCTCTCCCTGTAATAGTGAAAAAGAAAACAATAAAGACAATAATGACTATGTTATTATTCAGGCCCGATCAAACGTCAAGAACAGCCATCAACAACTTGAGCAACAGGTTGTTTTTCAACAACGTTGTTCAACGTTGTTTGAGTTGTTTGATAATATGTATCGCGCTGGTGGGGTGTGCCGAGCAGGACGACTTCGGGCACGACCAGGTGGGCAACTTCGAGGCCCTGTGGACCATCATGGACGAGCACTACAGTTTCTTTGACTACAAGCAAGTCAACTGGGACGAGGTGCACGACCTCTACCGCCGCCGCGTGTCCAACGAGATGACCGACCGCGAACTGTTTGACCTGTGCGGCGAGATGCTCAAGCAGTTGCGCGACGGCCACACCAACCTCATCGCCAGCCACGACGTGTCGCGCTACTGGATCTGGGAGCAGCATCCCGTCAACTATGACGAGCGCATCATCGACCAGAACTACCTCAACTTTGACTACAAGCGCGTGAGCGGCATCAAGTACCAAATCCTCACCAGCAACATCGGCTACCTGCGCTACGACTCCTTTGCCAGCGGCATCGGCGAGGGCAACCTTGACCTCATCCTCAGTTACCTCTCCACGGCCGACGGCCTGATCATCGACGTGCGCAGCAACGGCGGCGGCCTGCTCACCAACGTCGAGACCCTCGTCGCCCGCTTCATCCCCGGCCGCACCCTGGCCGGCTACATCCGCCACAAGACCGGCCCGGGCCATGACGACCTGAGCGAGCCCTACGCCTACTACTTCGAGCCCGCCAAGAACCACATCCACTACCTCAAGCCCGTCGTCGTGCTGGCCAACCGCGGCTCCTACAGCGCCACCAACAACTTCGTGTCCATCATGCGCGGCCTGGACCAGGTCACCATCGTGGGCGACACCACGGGCGGCGGCTGCGGCCTGCCCTTCACCAGCGAACTGCCCAACGGCTGGCGTGTGCGCTTCTCCTCCTGCCCCATCATGGACGCTGAGGGCAGGCTCACCGAGTTTGGCGTGCCGCCCGACGTGCGCATCGACATGGACGAGCACGACCGCTCACGCGACGCCATCCTCGACGCCGCCATCGCCCTGCTCACCAGCCGCCACCTCAACTCCACAACCTCACGCTAAGCCGCAAAGCCGCCAAGTTCTTAAAAAACAATTGTCTTTGTTGTCTTTGTTGTCCTTCTTGTCTTCAAACCACAAAAAGGAAAACAATAAGGACAATAAATACTATGGCATCCGCGCGCGGCGCGCCAAATCTCACGCCAAGCCGCCAAGCCGCGAAGTATTTTTTATAAAATTGTCTTCCTTTTATTATGATTTTGTCTTTCTTGTCTTCAAAGCGTCCCTGAGCACGGGATCAGGCGAACAGACTGTTGGAATCGGTTGTAAAATACTCAAAATCAATAGTTTCCGTCCTATTATTTTCGACAAGTTACAAAATAAGCGAAAAAAAAAGCATTATTATTTGCTTGTATCATAAAAACGTCTTACCTTTGTCACTTGAATCAATAGGAAAATGTCGCATAAGGAAAAAAGGACTCACATTGTGTAACTGTTGATAACATTTCATGAATCAATCAATTATGAACCACAATGGAAGCCCATGTCAGATGTGATGAATAGGTCTTATACAGTATAATACAGGCCAACTTCATCCACTACCGAATGTGTCACAAGATTCCGATTTACTGTGTTTTATTGATTTACTGTGTTAATTATCTAAACCTAATTTATATATAAATTATTTTGTGATTGTTATGAAAAAGAAATTAACAACTTTCATGTTCGGCCTGCTGCTAGCGGTAGGCTGGACAAACACTGCTCAGGCTCAACTGAAGGTCTTGGGATCTACAAAGCCTGTGAGTTTTAATGCCCTTGGGCAACAGGGTTCCTACGAGAAGATTCCCGCAGTGAATGCCTACGAGGCAGTTCCTAATGCAAACAATGCGATGTTTAAGGGAGTCATGCCTCAGTCTAGAGCTCCACGTCGTGCTGATTACACCGAGGTAGCAAATGCGGTTCACCCCAAGTCATGGTATGACCAGTATGTTTACTACTGGTATGATGAGAATGGCGAGCAACAGTCAAAACCATTTACAGAACCAGCCACTAACAAGTACCAGATGTTTTATCTTACCCGCACTATTTATATGGAAGATTTATTTCCTGGTATCAAGTATTCAAAGCCAAAAGGCAAAGACCATGAGTACTTAGGCTGTGACTTCGGATGGTGGGTCAGTGGAGATATTTCTGAAGACATCACCATTGACATGACGGCCTATGTAAATATCGATTACATTGGTATCTACGATTTTGCTGGCAATAGGCTCGCTTATTATGACGCGAATGAAACCCAATCAACGACATTATCGTTACCTCAGGGCTGGACAGCAAGCAGTTATCTCCAGAAAACTTATTCCGGAACTTCTTATAACAGGACTTATTATTTGGCATGGAATTCATACGGTAATACTAATGCCGGATACAATCCAACTACGGCCATCACCATTTCAAAAAATTCGACCGCATTACAGGGCAAAGGCGGTTTACAGGTACTGGTAGAGGCTCGCAGAACCCGAGCTAACCCCAGCGGCTTTAGCAAGTCCAATGGAACGACGAACGCACATTACTGCTATGCTGTCAATTATGGAAACTATGGCGAGGAGAAAACACTAACTGCAACCAGCACTTGGGAACATTATGTCTCAATCATTAATTATCCTGTCACGCCCCCTCAAGAGAACGGCTACACCGTGATGCTCGTGAAACTGAAAGACAAAGATGCTAATGGTAATATCATTAACAACAACACATCAGTTCGTGCTCCCATGTACACCGTCGCTACCAGCGATAAGACATCGACTGAAGTTCTGATGGATTACTTTGACACTTACGTTGACGAAATTCAGTTGCTGACCGATGGTCTGCGCGTTGGCCAAAACATTGACGGTCAACTCGTGGATGGTGGCACTCTGTTCTCCTATTCAGGAACGCTCAACCGCTTCTTCTTCATCGGTAAGGGCAAGATGGCCTATATTAGTGGATCTGAAAATGAATGGGCTTGGAGTCAAACATCAAGCGGTTATTACAATTATTCCAGAAGCAATGGTGATCGTGCCCCCTTCTACAACATGTATGAGGAATTCAGCCCGACGGAGCAGGACAACACCACGGGTATTGACGACTTCTATGCCAAGATGGTGGCCGGTGAGACTTATCACATCAAGCACGACTGTAACAGTGTATGCTACATGCAGCACTATTTCTCGATGTCGGGAAAGGATGGTTCCGATCCCAAGTCGGTTACTAACCTGGTATTCTACATCCCCGACTATCGTGGCACCGATAGCACTGGTGTTGCATGGCGTAACTATGACATCAACAACCAGCCGCGCGTGGGTCTGTACACCATCCGCCTGCAGGCCGATGCCCAGCGTGCTGCCGACTACAACAAGGAGAATCCCGAGTACACCGTGACCGTTACCTGGCAGTCCAACCTCGCCAGCATCGTCGACAACCAGGTACCCCAGACCTATGAACTCTATGAGGTAGTGTATGACGAGAATGGTAACATCGTGGAGAGGAAACTGCTCACCACCACCCAGGACATCACTTCCTATACCTACAACGTGCCCCAGCGCAACGAGAGTTACACCATCACCTATCAGGTGAAGGGCTATCCCACCAATGCCACCAACAAGGACTCGTTCTTTGCATGGAGTAACTTTGACGACGTGGTAATCCCCGGCCTGTTCGACTTCCTGCTGCTCAAGCGTGATCACTACGAGAGCGACTTTGTCATCAGCCAGTTGAAGAACTACTACCGCAACTATATCTATCCCACCAACCTGGCTCCCAACACGGGTATGACCGTTGAGCAACTCAAGCAGGATTGGCCCGAGGATCAGATTGCCAAGTACACCCTGTATCGCGATCACACTGGCATCGCCCAGTTGTGGGTTCGCGCCATCGGCAAGAAGGTATATTACAAGATTACCTACATCCCCGAGACTCAGGACACCACTGGTCCCAATAACATTAATATCAATAACACTAACAACTGATAAGCGATGAAAAAGATATATATGATTCTGGCAGCCATGTCGCTGCTCACCTTGTCGCTTAACGCACAAGTTATCCTGGAGAAGAACCCCAACACAGGTAGCACTTCCCAATCCGTGCACAGGGCACCCCTGCGCATCGACCTGCCCGCCAACCAGTACCTGGTGGGTCCCTACACCACCGACGAATACGATGCTAATGGTATTGGTGCTCGTGGTTTGGGCACATCGGCTGGAACCAGCGTCCCTGTTGGCGTTTTACTTAACCCTGAGGATTTCCAGGATTATCTGGGAGGCAATGTCGTTGCGTTCCGAGCCGCATTTGCACAGGAGAACGATGTCGTTAATTACTTTATCTATCAGGTGAAGGTAGATGATGACGGCACAGTTACTTTCGGCTCAAGACAGATGATTCCAGCAAGCACAACATATGACTATTCAACTCATGATTCTGGATGGGTGGTCACCAATGTTGCCGACAACAGTAGCACACCCATTGAACTTAAACTGGAGAATGGTTACAACCGCTTGTTAATCGGCTATACCTATATTCAGTATTATGACACCAATTACGCATATCCTATTGGCGTTAACTCAAATAGTACGGGTCATCCGTTCTATCTCTACTACCAGAACCAGTGGACAGCGCAAACGTCAATCACTGCCGACATGGCCATGCAACTCATCGTCGAGATGCCCGAGAAGACCGCTACGCCGACCATCACCTATACCATCAACGACGATGGCACTACCGTGACTATCAACGTTGAGGGTGACGGCGAACTGCACATGTATGTGGGCGGTAACGAGGTTCCCTTCCCCTACACCGTGGGCCGCGGTACCCAGGACTATGAACTGGTTGTCACCGCTACCGCCGAGGAGGAGGGCAAACTCATGAGTGATGAAGCCATGCGCACCATCACCATTCCCAGGGCCAATGTTGAAATGACTGCCGAGCCTTCGATCTCGACCTCAACCGGCGACATAAACGTTGCCGTGACTTGCCAGGGCGATGGCGAGGTACACATGTATGTGGACGGCCGTGAAGTGCCCAGTCCCTGGTACCTGGAGCGCCTTGAGGAGGAGTACACCGTCGCTGTTCGCGTCACTGCCCAGGAAGAGGGCAAGGGCATGAGCACCCACTACGAGACCGTTACCGTTCCTGCCCGTGGCAGCATCGACCTCACTGGCTGGACCGAACTGCCCGGCACCTACGAAGCCAACCAGGTCATCAACTGGGGCACGCACATCATGTTTGTGGACCGCTTCAGCGTGAGCACGGCCACCGACTCGCATCCCAGCAGGTATGACTACCAGATGAAGGAGGACAAGACCGTCGAGCCTCAGAGCACCAACACAGTGTTTGTGCCCGTGCTCAAGACCGGTTCGGTCATCAATGGTTATTACACCAAGGAAGATGTCGAGACCGACAAGAACCACCACCACATGGAACTCAACCTGATGAATGCCGACTTCCAGATGAACCTGGAGCGCAACGGTGACATCTACTACTACACGATGGAACGCAGCGTCAACGACAAAGACGACGACGCCTACATCGAGTTGACCAGACCGCAGCACAATATCGACGACAGTTACACCGAGATGGGTTCATACTTCACCGAGGAGCCCATGAACTTCGCCTCTGGTATCAAGCACCGCCTCGATACGGTCAATGCCAAGTATTACTATGGCGAGTATGCCAACGGTAACACCTTCATGACCTATGCTCCCATCGTGTGGTCATTCGGTAACCTTGAATACAACAAGCGCGTCAACTTTGACGTCGACAAGAAGCACAACAGTTACGGTAGTTCCATCTGGCAGACTGGCGTCGGCAAGGTGGTCATCAATGCCAACCAGAGTGAAATCCAGCGCCAGCAGGGCGGTTGGAACACCTGGACCTACCAGGATAATGGCGTGACCAAGAACGCTTGCACCTACAGAGCCCAGATCAGCGCCCATGGTTACCTGCCTCAGGACGGTAACTCCGACGTTAACGTTGAGTACGAGCCCTACCTGTTCCGCATCTGGGTTCACAGTGACTCACTGCGCAACTACAGCAAGAACCCGACTACCGGCCGCCTCGAGGACAATGGCGCCTATGGCGACACCATCATGTGGCTTGCCGACGTTCCCTGCGAACTCATCGACGAAGTGAATGGCATCTACAACCAGGATTTGAACTACGGTGACGTTGGTCAGCAGACGTCCTATGACAATCAGTTGATCTTTGGTGCCGGTGCAATGGACAAGCCCGAGATTCTCGTGCGCTTCTACTATCGCACTAAGGTTAAGGACATTATCGTTCCTGAGAATCCCACCGATCCGACCGATGAGCCCACAACGCTCCGTGAGCCCACCCGCGAAGTTGATCAGTACGGCAGGTACTATGCTGTCGAGGATGGCTACTCTGACAATCCCAGCACTGGCGTGGACGAGTACCGCTATGTAGGTGAGGTTGTTGAGCAGATGTACTACAATGTTCAGGGTATGCAGAGCGAGACGCCGTTCAGCGGTATCAACATCGTTGTGACCCGCTACAGCGACGGCACGACCACGACGACCAAGGTCGTTCGCTGATCGACTGCTGAACATGATCCCGTGACACGAAATTAGAAACACGAAATATATATTTAAAACGTTTGTTTCATAAATAATTTCATAACCACAGTAATTGCAAGGGAACCGCTGATTGAAGCGCTTCCCTTGCTTTTTTTTAAAAACCACGAGCGCCGATGCCATAGTACATCTTGTTTCCCTTCTACAGGGGGGTGGAAGACAAGAAAGACAACAATGACAATTGTTTTTTAAAAAAACTTAGCGGCTTCGCGACTTGGCGTGAGATTCGGAACGACGAGCGCCGATGCCATAGTATTTTTTGTCCTTCTTGTTTTCCTTTTATAGACGTTGGAAGACAAGAAAGACAACAATGACAATTGTTTTTTAAAAAATACTTCGCGGCTTCGCGGCTTAGCGTGAGGTTCGGAACGTCGAGCGCCGATGCCATAGTACTTATTGTACTTATTGTTTTCCTTTTTTGAATTGGAAGACAAGAAAGACAACAAAGACAATTGTTTTTTAAAAAATACTTCGCGACTTCGCGACTTGGCGTGAGATTCGGAACGACGAGCGGTCGCGCTATCGCAAGCGATTAACCAAAATTTATAGTTTTTGCTATTTTATCCATTTTTTTCGTATTTTATCACACCGATTTGCATAGTATCTCTTTTTTTATCCAAAAATTATTGTAAATTTGCGGCCAATATTCAAATTCTTACAGGAAGATGAATATGAAGCCAAAATGAAAGAGAGTATTCAAGTATAGGATGGTGAGTCTTTAGTTAAACCCCCAACTGATTTACCTAAATTTCCACATCGATGCAGATACTGTGACTAGATGACAGCAAACCAGGGGCCGCACCGCCCGAGCAGGGCCGATTCCTGAACACTGTGGTTGATAGACAGAGAAACGTATCAAAGAACAAACAAACTTTTAAATATATTAATTCTAATTTTTGTGTTATGAAAAAGAAACTAACAACTTTGTTGTTCGGCCTGCTGCTAGCAGTGGGCTGGACCGGTAGCGCCCAGGCCCAGGCCCTTGTCAAGTACCAGGCGGGCAAGGACGCCGCACGCACGGCCCGCAATGAGGAAGCCGGACGACCTGGAGCCAAATGGCACTCATTCAATGCGATGGGTCAGGGTCAAGACATGTCCAGAGCGCCGCGACAGACCCAGAACTACAACGTGACCTCATCGGTCGTTCATCCCAAGTCGTGGTATCAGGCACTGGATCCTGTCATCTGGTCGGGCGGCAGCCAGAACATCACCGAGCCCTTCACCGACATCGATGGCATGATGGCCCTGGTGAAGCGCGTGTACACCGACAAGACCATCCCCGGCACCAAGTACTCGTCGCCGCAGGGATGCGATATCCCCTACCAGACGATCCAGTATGGCTGGGACATTCTGGGCACGCACTATTACGATGGCGTGACCATCTATCTTAACGCCTATACCGCCTTCAGTGAAATCGAGATCGTTGATGCCAACGGCGACACGTTCTATGACTGGACGGCAACATCTGCTTTCCCCTCTGACTGGACAGTGGCCGGAACAAGGTATAGCACCAACACCAGTGGCTTGATCTACCTGCAGCGCAGCGGCTACACCTATGCCTACCTGACGATTCCCGGCAGTTACCTGGAGAACTCGTCGGGCATTGCCCATGTGCGCGTTTGGGGCCGCAACCGCTCCTCATACAATACGGCCGAGATTGCGATCGGCAACGACACGTTTGGCTACAGTGATGACGAGCCGTCCTATTCCACCCAGTATGTATACCCGTTTGAATGGGCCATTCCCGGCAGCCTGGAGCCGCCCACCGAAAACGGCTACTCGGTGCTGCTCGTCAAACTCTATGACGGCATCAACAATGACGTGAACCACAGGGCTCAAGACACCACCGTCAATGCGGCAGACCTGCGCAACTATTTCCAGACCTACATCAAGGAGATTCAACTGCTCACCGACGGACTGCGCGTCAACGAGAGCAACGACAATGCCGGCACCGTGTTTGCCTACACCGGCGACCTGAACAGGTTCTTCTTCATCGGCAAGGGCAAGATGGCATACTTGAGTTCGCTGGATGAACTTCCCCACTATGACAGGGCCCCGTTCTACAGCATGTATGAGGAATTCAGCCCCGCCGCCGACTCGGACACCCTCGACTACACCGACTTCTATGACGAGATGAAGAAAGGCACTACCTATCCCATCGTCCACGACTGCAACAGCGTGAACTTCTTCCAGCACTACTTCTCGATGTCGGGAAAACAGGGAACCACCGAGAACCGCGTCAACAGCCTCGTGCTCTACATCCCCGACAACCGCGGCGGCACGTCCGATGACTGGCGCACCTATGTCACCACCCACCAGCCCACCGTCGGCATGTACATGATCGACTTGTATGCCGATGTGGAGCCCTCGGCCACCCAGACCGACTACTACACCGTGACGGTCAACTGGTTTGACAACCTGGACAAGATCACCCACAGCGACGGCATCCCCCAGACCTACAAACTCTATGAAATCAGGTACAACGAGGAGACTGGCAAGAACGACACCATACCGGTCTATGAGGGCCCCCTCACCGAGTGGAGCACCGACTATCCCGTGGGCGACCCCAGTTACTATGACCTGCACTACTACGTGATCGGCACGCCCACCGATGCTACCAACAAGGACACCTTCTTTGCCAAGAGTAACACCGACGACGTGACCATCCCCGGCAAGAGTGACTTCGTCGGCCTGCAGTGGTGGCGCTACGAGAGCGACTATGTGACCGACGACGGCACCAACCAGGAGGTGAACTACTACCGCAACTTCCTCGCGCCCCACGCCCTGAGCGTGCAAGGCGAGGCAGGCATCAACGCCGGCAACGTGGGCACCGCGGGCCGCACGTTGACCCTCTATCGCGAGCAGACCCCGATCATCAACCTCGAACTGATGATGAACGGCAACAAGGCCTACTACCGCATCAAGTACATCAACAGAGAAGAGAACCAGCAAGTCGAGCCCGGCTACGACCCCAACACTGGTGAAAGAAATTCTACTAACAACTAAACACGACAATAAGCGATGAAAAAGATTTATATGATTCTGGCAGCCATCTCGCTGCTCACTCTGTCGCTTAACGCGCAAATGCTGCCCGCAGTAGACCGCTCACAATTGCATGTCGCACAGACGAACTCGACCCGTTCGTTCCAGGATATGATTAGGGGCATTAAGGGCATGTCAAGCATTCTGCCCGAGGTGAACCCCAACGGAGTTTCTTCATCCAAGGGACAACTCCGCGCCCCTCTCAAGATTAATAGCGACGAGACAACCGTTGGCCCCTTCACGGGCGACAACTTCGATCCAACTAATGGTTTAGGCTTCGGTAATGCTTATGCCAACGCACAAATGGTTCTTATCGAAACCGACCTGATTCCTAGTGACTATTCCGACTATATTGGCAAAGAAATCATCGGCTTCCGCCTGGCGCTGGCTGGTGACGCCACCCAGACTGTACAAGTGGGGCAATTTATCGCATGGCCCACTAACAGTAATGATGCATGGGACCAAAACAATCAACACACCTGGTCCATTGGTGAGTTGACCACTGATGTCGGTGACCCCTATACCCAGTATGAAAGGATAACCAGTACCAGCGATCTTGAAAGCGGTGCAGAGTACCTTATCGTTTGTGAAAACAACAGTGTTGCCTTCAATGGAGCACTCACTACACTTGATGCTACGGGTAACACTATTAGTGTAACTCCAAATAACGGTATTATCGCTTCCACCGCCACCGTTGATGCTGCAACCTTCACAATTACCGCCAACGGAAATTATTACATTGTTAGGAGCAAAAGCGGCTACTCAATTGGTTACACACGGAATAATTCTAATGGTTTGCTATCTAGTACAACCCAAGATTATAATAACACCATTACTATTAATAATGGTAATGCTTCTATTAGATGTACTGCAACTACCGCTCGTTACTTGAGATATAACAGTAACAACACTGATCGTCGTTTCCGCTACTATCAGACTTCGACCGGTCAGAACATCCAGTTGTACAAGAAGGTGACTGTAACCCCGACGGCTCCTGCCTATGTAGGTCTTCAGGCTGGCCAGTGGCATGAGTTCTATCTGGACAATCCTGTAGTATTCAATGTGGACAATGACAACGCCGGTCTGTCCTTAGGATACACCTATATCCAGTATCCTACTGGCACCACGGGTCAGAACTTGTTCCCCATTGCCGTTAATCCCCAGAGTACTACCCATGATCATTATGCCTACCTGACCACGACAACTGGCGCCAATGGAAATATCATCATCACCGTTCCCAGTTATAACACGATGTTCCAGACCATCACGGTCACGGACAACACTACGGGCAACACGCTGACCAGTTGGAGTTCATCTGAGGCGACCGTTACCGATGGCACCTACACTTTCTACAATATGCCCACAGGCTGGACGCTCTCGGGTGTGTATATGTTCACCTATACGACCGGTGGTTACACATTTGGCTATCTTTCAAGTGAAAGTCAAGCAAGCATCACGATCGATTCCAGTTTGCTGAACGGTAGCACCAATGTCAGCGTGGCCATTTCAGGCGCAGCATTAGAAGCCGAGCAATACGTCGATGTGAACGGCGACTCTAGGAATCTGACCAGTGGATACCTCTTCAACCAGACGTGGAACCCCGTTGACCTCAGTGGAGGCAGCAGTACCAGCACAGGTTATAACTATTTTGACTTCAGTCAATATGGTGACCTGGCCGTGCAGTTGATCTTCAAGAATGAGAACAAGACGCCGATGCCCGAAATCACCTATGTGGTGAACGGCGACAATGTGGTTGTCACCGCTACCGGCCAAGGCACCGTGACGCTGACCATCGGTGATCAGACCCAAACTGGCACTGGTTCGGCAAGCATCACCCTGCCCCGCAACGAAACGACCTATAGCGTGACCGCTACCGCCACCGCCCAGGATGGCGACAAGGAGGAGAGCGATCCCGCCACCCAAGTGGTTACCGTTCCCTTCCTGCAGACGGCTACTCCCGTGATTACAACTTCGACCGAGGGCGAGACCGTGACCATCACCGCCACTGGTGCCGGCACCGTGACGCTGACCGTGGACGGACAGACCGTTACCGGCGAGGGTTCGGCAAGCATCACCCTGACCGCTGGCGTGGTGAGCAGGAACGTGACCGCCGAGGCTACCGCTAAGGAGGACGGCAAGGCCGTCAGCGAAACCGCCACCCTGCCTGTCACCATTCCTGCCGGAGAGGGCTGGCTGGTGATGGATGGCACCTATAACAACCCCGACGACCTGCTCAGTTTCCTGGCCGGAGGTGAGGACATCATGATGATTGACCAGTTCCTGGCCTCGACCTTGAACAACGATCATCCCGACCACTACACCTACACCTTGAGGGAGACCGTCAACAACGAGGAGTTGTCCAGCAGCCCCGCGACCATTCCCGTCTATAAGACCAAATCGACCATGGAGGGCTTCTACACCTATGACCAGGTGATGTCCGACACCGACATGCACCTCAAGGCCAACGTGATCAACTCGGAGATGGACTATGGCGTCGTTCCCGACCGTAACGCGTTGTACTACAACCTCTACCGCGGCGACAAGAATGCAGCCTACCCGGTAATCGACATCCCGCACCGCGTCTCGCAGTTGCAGAAGTATGACGAGATGGACGACAACGGCATTGTCCACTACTTCTTCACCGAAACCTATCCCAGCGGCATCGCTCCCAAGTATAACCACGTGGGCAACGAGACCGTTGAGCGCCTGGACACCAACTATGTGCAGGGCCAGAGGGGTGACGAGTTGTCCTATGTGCCCGTTATCTGGACGTCAGGCCTCTACACCGCCCGCGAGGACGGCAAGAACAACTCCTATGGCTCGGACATCAAGCGCGAGACACTGGGAGGCGTCGACGTCATCATCGCCGGCTCCAAGAGCGACCAGAGGAAGCAGGGTCAGTGGACTGCCAGCAACGACACCACCTATTGCGTGTACACGCCCGTGATGACCATCACCGGCATCCCGCCCATCGAGAAGATGGACAACGACGGTGACGTGAGCACGTACTACCCCTTCATGTATCGTGCATGGTGCACCTACAGCAAGGCACGTGACTTTGTCCACAACGCCGACGGCCAACTCACCGATGCCGGTCCCATGCAGGTTCCCTTCCTGATGGCCACCGACGTCAACGACCAGGTCATCTCCCACATCGGCCGTGAGTGGCAACCTGGCGAGGGTCGCCTGGATTGGGCCTTCGGTGTTCCCTTGACCGAGGATCCCCACAACGTGGGCTTCGTGATCCGCTTCTACTACAGGAAGGCTGTCACCAATCCCACCGATACTCCCAACGATAGTCCCAACGGCGCTCCCACCTATCGCCTGGGTGATGGTCCGGCCGAGGAATACTACGTTGTCGAGACCAGCGGCGACGGCAGCAGCATCACTACTGCCATCAACGAGTTGTTCAACGGTCCCAGCGTAGTCAGCCAGACCTACTACAACGTCCAGGGTATGCAGTCGAGCACACCGTTTGACGGCATCAACATCGTGGTGACCCGCTACAGCGACGGCTCGACGAGGACCAGCAAGGTCGTTCGTTGACCAGACACTTCTTGCCCTTCATCTGGTTGCCCGGGCGGCAACCCGCCCGGCAACCGGTGAGCGGCAACATTTATCCCAATCGAAACGATAAATAACGTTTATCATAAATATATAGATTAATTTCATTTCATAACCACAGTAAATCGGAATTTATAATTCAAAGGCCAGGGGTCGCTGCTAGAAGCGTGGCCCTGGTTTTTTTTAAAAAAACAATTGTCTTTGTTGTCTTCTACCCCATTAAAAAAGGAAAACAATAAGCACTATGGCATCCGCACGCGGCAGGACGAACCTCACGCGAAGTCGCAAAGTCGCTAAGTTTTTTTTAAAAAACCAATTCGTGTAATTCGCATTAGCCCCGCAGGGTACGCATTAGCCCCGCGGGGGCAGCGTGAAGCGCGTTTTAAAAAAAATAGCCATTATTTTCAATAAATGTTTGGAATTATCAACAAAAAGCGATAACTTTGCGGTGAATTGTTACTGATGACAGCCTTTTGATAGAAAAATAGTATAATTATTGATTCATTCATTACCCCAGAGCGAGGATCAATGCTGCAAATAGGCTATTTTTCCAAGAAAAGGACAAACGTTATTATAATGTATATATTTATATATCGTGCAATGAAACTTTAATTATTTATTCTTAATAACCATTTTAAATAGTATTGATTATGGAAACTAAAAACAAATTCTGGCTCCTAGCAGCCATGTTCGTGTTGTTTGGCGTAATCAGTAGCCAGGCTCAGCCCGCTGTGCACCCCAAGGCCTACTATGATGCCATCACCTACCAGTGGACCGACGCCAACGGCGCCTCCCACACGAGTGCCCTGACCGAGGTGGCCACCAATCCCTACCAGATTGTGGCCCTGTTGAAGAAGGTCTATTGCGACCCCAACATCCCCGGTCCCAAGTACAGCGCCTATGATTCCAACGGCAACCGCGAGCGCGAGGTCTATTACGGCGCCATCGGTGGTGGCTGGAACATCAGCGCCAATGATGTGACTCCGCCCTATGAGGAGGGCTACACCCTGCTCATGGTGGCCGTCAAGGAGCAACTGTCGCTGCGCAATAACGACGACTATGGCTCCTATGAGTTCCCCAACGCCAACTCGCTGATCAACTACATCGGCAACAACGTGGCCTCGGTGCAGTTGCTGACCGACGGCCTGCGCATCGGCGAGGGCCGCAACGTGGGCACCGCGTTCAACATCAGCGGTAACTACAACCGCTTCTTCATGCTGGGCAAGGGTCAGGCCCGCCAGAAGACCCAGTGGGTCATCGACCAGCAGAACAATTCGTGGAGCGTCAACGTCTATGGCGAGCGCGTGCCCTTCAAGGACATGTTTGAGCAGTTCAGCCCCACCGACGGCAGCGAGGGCTCGCAGATCCGCGACTTCTATGTCAAGATGGTCAACGGCGACATCTATTCCGTGGTCCACGACTGTGCCTCGGTAATCCAGAACGAGCACTACTTCTCGATGACGGGCAAGGACGGCCACGAGAGCAAGTCGCTCACCGGCCTGAACATCTTCATCCCCGACTACCGCCTGCTCTACTGGGAGACCTATGACAAAAACAACAATCACGTGGCCGGCCGCATGATGAACCCCTACCGCGACCTCAACGGCCGCGTCATCCGCAACAAACGCAGTTACTTTGAGGTGGACTTCGCCCAGTACAACCCCGACTATGCCCCCAAGGTGGGCATCTACACCATCAGGCTCGAGGGCAAGGCCGTCGAGGGCAGCGAGGAGAAGACCTATGACGTCGTGCTCGACTGGACCTCATCGCTCAACACCATGGCCAACGGCGAGGTGCCCCAGCAGTACACCGTCTATGTCGTGCTGACCGACGAGTTTGGCAACGAGACCTATGAGGAACTGACGGTGACCGGCGAGACCACCTACACCTACACCGTGCCCCAGAACGAGCACAGTTACACGATCACCTACATCGTCTATGGCAAGCCCAGCGACGGCCTGCATGACATGTTTGTGGCCTGGTCCAACACGGCCGACGTCATCATCCCCGGCTGGAACGACTTCCTGAGCCTCAACCTGGACCACGTCGAGAGTGACTACGTGAGCGAGGTGGAGAACAACTACTACCGCAACTTCCTCACGGTTGAGAACCTCGACATGTACAATGCCCTGACCACCGAGCGCATCAACGCCGGCGAGAACGAGTTCATCCTCTACCGCTTTGACACCAACAACGAGAACGTGCTCATCCCCGTGGCCACGTTGTCGCTGCGCGTCACCGGCAACAACCGCGTGGCCTACACCATCGAGTATGACAACCAGGAGCCCCTGGGCAATGGCGCCAGCGTGACCACCACCGGCCACCTCGATGTCAACAACGGCATCGTGGACATGAGCGGCATCCTGTTTGTTGACCAGTTCGCCGCCAACACGGCAGCCAACACCCATCCCAGCCGCTACGGATATGTCCTCGTCGAGAACCTGCCCGAGGACGCCAAGAGCACCAACACCGTTGAGGTGAACGTCCTCAAGACCAACTCGGACATCGACGGCTTCTACACCCTCGAGGAGGTTGAGGCCGACGTTGACCGCTCACTCACGCCCAACGTCAAGAACGCCAGCGTGCAGATGAACCTGGCCAGCAATCCCTCGGTTTACTACTACACCCTCGAGCGTGGCAGCAACGTGAACCCCAACGAGCGCATTGTCAAGATCGACCACCGCACCGACGGCTCCTTCAAGGACGAGGACAACAACATCATCTATGATCCCGGCCTGATCAACATCATGGACAATGATGTCATCACCGGCGTTCCCGGCGACTTCATGACCTACCAGCCCGTGATCTGGACCTTCGGCAACATGCGCGCCGACGGCAACGACAACAGTTACGGCAGCCCCATCCTCAAGACCGGCATCGGCGACATGGTCATCGACGCCCGCGGTACCTTCACCGCCGGTGACTTTGTGACCTGGCAAGACGAGAGGCACCAGATGTGCTGCATCTTCAACCCCATCATCACCATCGAGGGTCAAGTGCCCACCGAGGCCAGCGTGGACTATGACATCTACATGTACCGCGTCTGGAGGCTCTGTGACGAGATCCGCAACTACACCTACAATCCCATCACCGGCCTGCTCGAGAACGACAAGGACGCTCCGCGCGAGGCCGACAAACTGATTGCCGAGAAGCGCACCAGCGAGGATATGGTCATCTTTGGTGACGAGAAGGACGACGTTGACTTTGGCGGTCTGGCCTTCGGCGCCGTCAAGAACTCCGACAAGAAGTTCCTCGTGCGCTTCTACTACAAGAAGAGCGACGCCAACCGTGGCGACGTGCCCACCTACTATGTTGTAGAGAAGGTCATCAACTGGACCAACATCTACACCTCGGTGAGCGAGGTACGCGCCAACAACAAGGTATCCACGACCTACTACAACGCCCAGGGTATCCCCAGCGACGTGCCCTTCGACGGCGTGAACATCGTCGTGACCCGCTTCAGCGACGGCACTACCACGACAACCAAGGTTGTCAAGTAACGCCACAGCGCCAACAGTTTTATTGAGAAGGCGGCTCCCCGGCACAACGGCGGGGGGCCGTTTTCTTCATCGCCGCGCGCCTCGCCTTTGCCTTATTTCACGCCAAGGGTTTATTTTGGCGATGATATATGGCCCTGCGGGGCTAATGCGAATTACGCGAATTAGTTATTAAAAAAACTTCGCGGCTTGGCGACTTTGCGTGAGATTTAGCGCGTCGAGCGCGGATGCCATAGTATTTATTGTACTTCTTGTTTTCCTTTTTTAATGGTGTAGAAGACAAGAAAGACAACAAAGACAATTGTTTTTTTAAAAAAGACTTCGCGGCTTTGCGGCTTTGCGTGATCTGGGGCGCGACGCGTTTTGGCCTGACATAGAAATATGTATCAAACTATTGCACATTAACAAAAATGGTTGTACCTTTGCGGCGATGAAACGGACCTCGCTAGCATAAAGCGCTCACATTGAACACTTTTTGTTTATTAACATATTTTTTCATTAACCCATTTCATTTCAATTTTTATGAAGAAATTATTTTCTCTCCTCACGTTAGCCATGCTGACCCTGTCGGCAATGGCCGCTACGACCGTGACCTTTACTATTGATGTGGCCAATGGTCAGAACACGGCGGTTGGTGGTGCAGATGAAATGTCATTGGATGGCATTACAGTTAACACTACTGCCGGCGCTTTTAATGCCACTGAGTATCGTTTTGGCGCAGGTTCAACAACCACCTTTAGTTCTGAGGCTGGCACCATCACCAACATTGAGTTCACCTGCACTGCCAACAACGATACCAAGTACGGCCCTGGCTGCTGGACTACCGAGACTGGCACTTACACCTACAGTGGTCAGATTGGTACCTGGACTGGTGCTGCCGAGGAAATCGTTTTCACTGCTTCCAAGCAGGTTCGCGCAACCAAGATTGTCGTTACCATCGACGCTGGCACTCCCGTTGTTGAGACCTTGAAGGCTCCCGTCTTCACCCCTGGTGACGGCACCACCTTCAATGTGGAGAGCCTGGCTGTTAACGTTAGTTGCGAGACCGAGAACGCCTCAATCTTCCTCTATGAGGTAGTGGATGGTGAGGTTGACTACACCACTCAGCAGTACTTCCTCCAGAATGGTGAGTTCTATGTAACCGAGACCAAGACCTATGCTGCCATGTCCACCAAGGGTGACGAGTACAGCGACTTCGTCTATGCTACCTTTACCAAGATCGAAAGTTATGAGGGTGGCACCGACATCAGTTTCGTGGCTCTGACCGACACCGTTGAGGGTGGCTCGACCAAGGGCTGGCACGAGATCGTTAAGGACGGCGTGACGATGAAGTTCTACGGCACCGTTTCCAACTACACCCTGACCGACACTCTGGGTAACGTTACCAACGAGTACCACCAGTACCGCATCTACAAGAACAACCCCATCACGTTCACCTCTGGCAAGACCGTTGGCAGCATCCGCAAGATCCAATTCATCTGTGACGAGACCAACCCCACCAGCGGCTTCGCTACCGTTGCTGGTCTTGACACCGTGACCGGCCTTTGGCAAGGCGAGACCCGTGAAATCACCTTCACCGCCAGCAACAAGCAGGTTCGCGCCAACTCGATCATCGTGACCGTTGACGACAACGTTCCCCCCACTCCCGCCGTTGAGGCTCCCGTCTTCAATCCAGAGAGTTGCACCTTCGGTGGCAGCATCGAGGTTGCTCTGACCTGTGAGACCGCAGGCGCCGACATCTATTACACCATCAACGATGGCGACGAGGTACTGTACAACGGTCCCTTCACCCTGACCGAGACCGCTACCGTTAAGGCTTATGCCGAACTCGATGGCGCCGAGAGCGCAATGGCCGAGGCTACCTACACCAAGCTTCCCAGCGTTGCTACCCTCGCCGATGCTAACGCACTTGCCAGCAAGACCAACTTCTACTTCACCGGTAACGTTGTCGCTGTTTACCAGAACGGCAGCAACCTGTGGGTAAAGGACGAGACCGGTTATGGCCTCATCTTTGGCAACCAGGTTCCCGCCATCGAGGTAGGTGCTACCCTGAAGAGCGGCTGGGATGCCCAGTTCTATCTCTTCCGTGACGCTATCAACGAGTATCAGTATCCCAACCACGTTGAGGCTAGTGACGCTGCCCTGCAGACCATCACCGCTACCGAGTATACCGAGGCCGAACTGACCACCGAGAAGATCAACGAGCGCGTGCTGGTTAAGGGTCTGACCCTGACCGCTGGCGAGGACGCCAAGTACCTCTACACCGCCGACGGCATGGCCATCTACAACCAGTTTGGTATCGAGTATCCCACCCTTGAGGAGGGCAAGACCTATGACGTTGAGGGTATGGTATCTTACTACAACAAAGCTGTTCAGATCATGCCCATCGCCATCACCGAGACCGCTAGCGCTCCCCAGTTTGTACGTGGCGACGTGAACAACGATGGCACCGTGAACATCAGCGACGTTACCGCTCTGATTGACTACATCCTGAGCCATGATGCAACCGGCATCAACTTGCAGGCTGCTGACTGCAACCAGGATGAAAACATCAACATCAGCGATGTTACCGCTCTGATCGACTTCATCTTGAGCCACAACTGGTAATCAATCCCACAACGGTCACCAGTTGACCGTTAACCCATCCACAGGGTTCCCCTCAACGGGGAGCCCTGTTTTTCTTCCTTTTTTAGGGTGGAAGACAAGAAAGACAAAATCATAATAAAAGGAAGACAATAAATACAATAAAGACAATTATAGGCGATGATATAGATGTTGGCCCGAACCCTGCGGGGCTAATGCGAATTACACGAATTAGTTTTTAAAAAACTTCGCGACTTGGCATGAGGTTCGGAACGGCGATCGCGGATGCCATAGTATTTCTTGTACTTCTTGTTTTCCTTTTTCAGGGGTTTGAAGACAAGAAAGACAATTGTTTTAATAAAACTTCGCGTCTTAGCGTCCTAGCGTGAGTTTGGCGTCGCTGAATAGTTAAGAATTGACGCGGGTGGTGAGGAGAGTGGAGTGAGGCCACTTGGTGCGACTTGCACTCATGGCAAATCACTCCAGGCCGTCGAACAGTGTGGGCTGGGGCAGCAGTTGGAAGGTGCGGCGGTGATGGGGCGTCACGCCATGGCGGGCAATGGCCGCACGATGGTCGGGCGTGGGATAGCCCTTGTTGCGGGCCCAGCCATATTGCGGGAATTCCTGGTCGAGTTGCCGCATCAATTCATCACGATGCGTCTTGGCAAGAATCGAGGCGGCGGCGATGCTCAGCATCTTGCCGTCACCCTTGATGATGGTGGTGTGGGGAATGTCATGGTAAGGGAAAAAACGGTTGCCGTCCACGAGGATGCCCTCGGGGCGCACCGTAAGCATGTCCAGGGCGCGGTGCATCGCCGTGATGCTGGCCCGCAGGATGTTGATGCGGTCAATCTCCTGGGGCGACACCATCGCCACGGCCCATGCCACGGCTTCTCGCTCGATAACAGGGCGCAACCGCTCGCGTTGACGCTCGGTCAACTGCTTGCTGTCGTTGATCAGGTCATTGTGAAAGTCGGGCGGCAGGATCACGGCTGCGGCCGTCACGGGACCGGCAAGGCATCCGCGGCCTGCTTCATCACAGCCGGCCTCGACACGTCCCGCTATCAAGTAAGCCTCCAGCAACTCAATGATTGTTTAATGGTGGTTCCCTGCCCTCTCAGTTCCAGCAGGTCTAGAGTTTCCTCTCGATGACGTAGTCAAAGATTTCGCGGAACTGGTCAATCGTCTCGTCGGGCTGGTAGGGCGACAGGATCGTGCTTGCCTCGTCACGCAGGCGCTCCATCGTCTTGTAGGCATAATCGATGCCACCGGCACGCTTGGCAAAGTCTATCAACTGGTCGATATCCTCCTGGGTGAGGGTTTCCTTGTTCACCAGAGCCAGCATCTGGTCATGCTCGGGCATGTCGGCACGGTTCAAGGCGTAGATGAGCGGCAGGGTCACTTTTCCCTCCCTCAAGTCGTTGCCCGTGGGCTTGCCGATGATGTGGTCATGGTAGTAGTCAAACGTATCGTCCTTGATCTGGAAGCAGATGCCCAGCAGGCGCGCATAGCGGCGCAACTCGTCGATGGCGGTTTGGGGCGCATCGTTGGCATATCCGCCCACCACGGCGCAGCACTCAAACAGGGATGCCGTCTTGGCGCGGATGATGTCCATATAGGTGGCCTCGTCGATATTGTGGTTACGGGCAATGTCCACCTGGTCAATCTCGCCGAGCGAGAGGTCACGGCCCATGTCGGCAAGAGCCGACAGGATGCGGCCGTCGCCAGTGGCAACACCACATCGCAGTGCGCCCGTGACAAAGAAGTCACCCACGAGCACGGCCACATGGTTGCTCCACACACTGTTGATCGTGGGCAGGCCACGACGCTCGGTCGCCTCGTCGATCACGTCATCATGAATGAGCGACGCGTTGTGCAACATCTCGAGGGCTGCCGCGCCCTGCAACGCCTTGTCGTTGATGCCGCCAAAGAATTTGGCGCTCAACAGCGTCACAATGGGTCGCAGCATCTTGCCCTTACTCTGGAGGTAGGTTGTCACGATGCTGTTAGTCAGTTCACTATTACTCGTCAATGTGGTGACGATAATCTGATTGAGGGCGTCAAGTTCTGCACTCAGTTGCTCTTGAATATGTGTCAACGAAATTGCCATAGCCTGCAAAGTTAGCAATAATTCCTGTAGTATGACCATTTTTGAGAGTTAAAAATGACTTTAGGCGGCTAAATTGAATAAATATGGCGACTGCCACGTTAATGCCACGGGCCGCCTGAGGCCACGGCAAGCCCATGTCTAGACAAAAAACAGGCAAAATCCAGCAGGCCGCAACCGACATGTGAAGACTTTTTATTACCTTTATGCCCTGGATAAAAATTGACCCACAATGGAGACAAACAAAAAACTGTTGCTACTAGACGCCTATGCTCTCATTTTCAGGGCTTTCTATGCCATGATACGCAATCCGCGCGTCACCTCGACCGGCATCGACACTTCGGCGGTATTCGGCTTTGTCAACACCCTGCAGGACCTGCTCAAGCGGGAACGTCCGTCACACATCGCCGTGTGCTTTGACCCGCCCGGGGGCAACACCTTCAGGCACAAGAGTTATGAGCCCTACAAGGCCAACCGCGAGAAGACTCCCGAGGGCATTCTCGTGGCCGTGCCCTACATCAAGCGCATCCTGCAGGCCTACCGCATACCCATCTTTGAGGTCGAGGGATATGAGGCCGACGACGTCATCGGCACACTCTCCCACCAGGCCGAGCAACAGGGATTTTTCACCTATATGGTCACTGGTGACAAGGACTTTGGCCAACTGGTGACACCCAGCATCAAGGTCCTCGACCCGCTCAAGAAGGAAATCCTGGGTGTCGAGGAGGTCAATGCCAAGTATGGCATCCAGTCGCCGTTGCAACTCATCGACATCTTGGGACTGATGGGCGACAACGCCGACAATATCCCTGGATGCCCCGGAGTGGGCCCCAAGACCGCCGAGAAACTCATCCAGCAGTTCGGTTCAATCGAGAACCTGCTGGAACACACCGGCGAACTCAAGGGCGCCCAGCGGCAGCGCGTCGAGGACAATGCCGAACAGATACGCATGTCCAAGTGGCTGGCAACCATCATCACCGACGTGCCGGTCACGCTCGATGCCGATGCCCTGAGCCGCAAGGCCGTCGACATGGATGCCCTGCGCGAGGTGTTCACCGAACTGGAATTCCGCACGCTCACCCAGCGCCTCATCGACGGCGGTGACGCCAATGCCGGGCTCGAGGACGCTCCCAATCCACCCAGTACTTCCAGCGTTCCCACTCCTCCCAGCACCCCAGCCCCCGGCCGGCAACTGTCACTGTTCGACCTCGAGCAGCCCGCCGAGGACACCGCGCCCGTCTATCAGTCCCTTGACGATGTGGGCCACACCTACCGTCTCATCACCTCCCCCATCGAGGCTGCCGCGCTGGTGAGCGAACTGCTCGACCAGCCACGGGTGGCCATCAGCCTGCTGGGATCGGGAGATCACGCCATGCAACTCAAGGTCATGGGCATCGCCCTCTGCGCCCAGCAGCATGTAGCCGCCTTTGTCAATTGTGACGGCAAGCAGGACATGATGCGCGCCTTGGCACCCCTGTTCGAGGGGAAGGCCTGTATCATCAGCAGCGACGTCAAGCGCACCATGGTGGCCCTCAACCAGTATGGGATACGATTCACGGCCCCTTACTATGACACCGCCGTGGCCCACTACCTGCTCCAGCCCGAGCGCGGCCACTCGATTGCCGAGATGGCCTACGAACTGCTGCACTACAATGCCATCACCCCCGAGAGCCTGCTCGGCCCCAAGGGGCGCAACCAACTCAAGCCGCAGCAACTCTCGCCCGAAGCCTTGACGCGATGGGCATGTGAGGCAGCCGACCTCACCCTGCAACTGCCCGATGCGCTCGACAAGGCGTTGCAGCAGCAGGGACTTGACAAACTGTTGACCGACATCGAGTTGCCGCTCGTCCAGGTGCTGGCAAGCATGGAACTGGCCGGCGCCCGCATCGACGTGAAAGCCCTCAACGACTACTCGGTATCGCTCACCGGGCAAATGAACCGCCTGGAGGCCGAATGCCACCAACTGGCAGGTGTCGATTTCAACACGGCATCCCCGGCCCAAGTGGGCGAGGTGCTGTTTGACCACCTCAAGATCGACCCCAAGGCCAAGAAAACCAAGACCGGCCAGTACTCCACCACCGAGGACATCCTGCTCAAACTGCGCGACCGCCATCCGCTCGTGGATAAGATCCTGCAACTGAGGGGTATCAGAAAACTGCTGTCCACCTATGTCAACGCCCTGCCGGCTCTCATCAACCCCGCCACGGGACGCATCCACACGACCTATAACCAGACGGTCACCGCCACGGGGCGCCTGTCCTCGACCAACCCTAACCTGCAGAACATCCCCGTTCGTACCGATGACGGCAAGGAAATACGCCGCGCGTTCATTCCTGCCGACGGCAACGTGTTCTTCAGCGCCGACTACTCGCAGATCGAACTGCGCCTGGTTGCCGACATGAGTCACGACAAGACCATGCTCGACGCCTTTGCCAACGGGCACGACATCCACGCCATCACCGCCGCGCGCATCTACCACAAGCCGCTCGACCAGGTAACCAGTGACGAGCGCCGCAAGGCCAAAACCGCCAACTTCGGCATCCTCTACGGCATCAGCGCCTTTGGCCTGGCACAACGCCTGAACATTCCCCGTGACGAGGCCAAGATGCTCATCGACGGCTATTACAACACCTTCCCGCAGGTGCGCCAATACATCGACAGCAGCATCGCCCATGCTCGCGAGAAGGGCTACGTGACCACCATCTACGGCCGGCGCCGCATGCTGCCCGACATCAACTCACGCAATGCCGTGGTGAGAGGCTTCAGCGAGCGCAATGCCATCAACGCGCCCATCCAGGGCACCGCCGCCGATGTCATCAAACTCGCCATGGTGCGCATCTACCGCCGCTTCCAGGCCGAGGGCATCCAGTCACGCATGATCCTGCAGGTGCACGACGAACTCAACTTTGACGTCCTGCCCAGTGAACTCGACCGCGTGCAGCGCATCGTCATCGAGGAGATGGAAGGCGTCTATCACGGTGACGTGCGCCTCACCGCCAGTCACGGTGTTGCCAGCAACTGGCTCGACGCCCACTAGAATCCACACTGAGCAGTGATGAAGGCCCGTGCAGATACCTAAAACAGTAGTGAAAAATAAAAAAAACCGGCTTTTCTTGCTCAGATTGAAAAAATAGCAGTATCTTTGCACCGCTAAAAAAGAGTTGCGGGGTGTAGCACAGTTGGTTAGCGCGCCACGTTCGGGACGTGGAGGTCGGAAGTTCGAGTCCTCTCACCCCGACTCAAGCACAAGAAAACGAGTTGAATATCAACTCGTTTTCTTTTTTTATTAAGCGATGATATAGATGTTGGCCCTAACCCTGCGGGGCTAATGCCAATTACACGAATTAGTTTTAAATATTTTTCGTGAAATACGTTTTTCTTAGCGAAATTAGCATTAAAAAACTTTCAGGGTCAACTGCTTTTATTATGCATATCTGGGACACGGGAACGGTTCTTTTATCCCGTTTTTTGTCGGCAGGAATGATGTTTTGGTCTAGAATATTTGTTTGACTTGATTGAGTTGATTACCTTTGCGATAACAATCAACTTGCCAATAATATCGCAGAGAAATGAACGCCGACCTGAACAAGACAAAACCTAAATACCGCAACCTGATGTTGCACGTGCTCTGCTGGGCTGTGCTCATCGTTGTGCCTGTGTTTTTCCACAGTTCAGATGACCCATGGCCCATGGTGTGGAACCGCTACACGCGATGGCTGGGCACCCCAGTGGCCTATATGCTGGTCTTCTACATCAACTACCTGTATCTGGTGCCGCGCTTCCTGCTCAAGAAGCGCGACTGGAAGATGTTCCTGCTCGCCAACGTGGGCGTCATCACCTTGGGACTGCTCACCATGGACTTGTGGCATCTCGTGAGCCAGAACCTGCTGCCCGAGTTGCACAACAAGGTGCAGAACGGCCCCCGACAGCGTCCCTCGCGCGTGCTGCGCTACTTCTGGGCCGTGCTGACGCTGTCGATGTTTGTGGCCCTCACGGTCGCCGTGCGCATGATACAGCGCTGGCAGCACATCGAGGACGTGCGCAAGGAGGCCGAGGCCGCCCGTGCCGAGGCCGAATTGAGCAACCTGCGCAACCAGTTGAACCCCCATTTCCTGCTCAACACGCTCAATAACATCTATGCCCTGATCGCGTTTGACCAGGAAAAGGCTCAGGTCGCCGTGGGCGAGTTGAGCAGACTGTTGCGCCACGTGCTCTACGAGAACCAGCAGGATTTCGTGCCCCTGTGCAAGGAGACCGAGTTCATGAAGAATTACATCGAGTTGATGAAAATACGCGTCACCAACAACGTGAAGATCAATGCCAACTTCAATGTTCAGCCCAATGACTCGACGCCCGTCGCACCCCTCATCTTCATTTCCCTGATCGAGAACGCCTTCAAGCATGGCATCTCGCCCCAGGGCACCGGAGTGATCAATATCGACCTGTCGCAGGTCAATGGCGACATCACCTGTGAGATTCACAACACCTGCTATCCCAAGCGCGAGAACGACAAGAGCGGGTCGGGCATCGGGCTGGAGCAAGTGAGCCGCCGGCTGGAACTCATGTACCCCGACCGCTACACGTGGGAAAAGGGCACGAGCGAGGACGGCAAGCAGTATTATTCCATCATCACCATCAAGAAGAATTGACCATTATGATTATCAAGTGTGCGATTGTTGACGACGAACCGCTGGCGGTCGAACTGTTGGCAAGTTATGTGAATAAAATCCCGTTTCTGGAACTGTGCGGCAAGTATAACAATGCCACCGATGCCCTGCACGGCATCGGCGAGAACCCCGTCGACCTGCTCTTCCTCGACATCCAGATGCCGGAACTCAACGGGCTGGAATTGAGTCGCATGGTACCCGAGAACACGCGCATCGTGTTCACCACGGCATTTAACCAGTATGCCGTCGATGGGTTCCGTGCCAACGCGCTCGACTACCTGTTGAAGCCCATCAGTTATGCCGACTTCCTGGAGGCGTGCAACAAGGCCCTGCAGTGGTTCCAACTCGTGCAGCAGAGCGAACAGTCGGCCACATCACCCCAGACCGACGAGGAACCGCGCAGCATCTTTGTCAAGAGCGAGTACAAACTGCTGCAGATCAACCTTGACGACATCCGCTACATCGAGGGCTTGAAGGACTATGTGAAAATCTATACCGAGCAGTCACCCCACCCCATCCTGTCGCTCATGAACATGAAGGCCATCGAGCAGATGCTGCCCACCTCCCGTTTCATCCGCGTCCACCGCTCGTTCATCGTGCAGAAGAGCAAGATACGCGAGATTGAGAGGAACCGCATCGTCTTTGGCGACGTGTACATTCCCATCGGCGACAGTTACAAGCAGGTATTCCAGGAGTTTATCAACGCCAAGTGACGGTTGCCCGCCTGCCAACTTGTCACAGAGTAATTATCCCACGAAAAATTTGCGTAATTAAAAAAATATTACGTTATTTGCATTATTAATTTTTAATAATGCTTTACAGATAATTCCCTATGGCAAGCAAGAAGGCGACAAAAATTAAGAATCCATTTGTAAATCAGGGATATATAAGCCCGGAATACTTTTGTGACCGTCAACAAGAGACTGACGTGATGCTCAATCACTTCGAGAATGGGCGCAATATCACACTGGTTTCTCCGCGTCGCATCGGCAAGACGGGCCTTATCAAGAACCTTTTTTACCAGATAGAGCGCAAGAACAAAAATGCGATATGCCTTTATATCGACATCTTTGCCACTAAAAACCTGCGCGATTTCACCGAGATGTTCGGTTCGGTAGTCTTCAACGGCTTTGCCAAGAAGGAAAAAACCTTTTTCCAGAAGGCAGCGGCCCTGCTGGGCAGCCTGCGGCCCGTCTTCAGCAACGACCCCTTCACGGGCATGCCCAAGATGACGATTACCGTCGACCCCTCCCGGTCGCAAATGACCATCCAGCAGATTTTTGAACTGCTGTCGGCCAGCCGCCGCGACATCTACATCGCCATCGACGAGTTCCAGCAGATCGCCAACTATCCCGAGACCGGCACCGAGGCCCTGCTGCGCTCCCACATCCAGTTTGCCAGCGGTGTCCATTTCATCTTTGCCGGCAGCAAGTTCCGCCTCATGGCCGAAATGTTCGGCTCACCACAGCGCCCCTTCTTCCAGAGTACCGAGATGATGGACCTCAAGCCGCTTGACCGCGAGGTGTATTACCGATTTGCCTATCAATTCTTCGAGAAAAAACGCGGTAGCCTCGACCAGGCGACGTTCAACCGGCTGTATGATCTGTTTGAAGGTCACACGTGGTATATCCAGAGCGTGCTCAACCGCCTGTATGACAACTACCTGCACGTCAAGTCGATGGATGAAGTCAACCGCGAAATTGTCCACCTGGTGGACTCCCGTTCACCACAGTATGAGAGCCTCGCCCAGTTCCTGTCGTCCAACCAGTTCAACCTCTTGAAGGCCATCGCCAGCGAGGGCATCGTCGCCGAGCCTATGGGCAGCAAGTTCATCAGCAAGCACAACATGGCGTCGGCCAGCATCGTGCAGTCGGCACTGCGGGGTCTCATGGACAAGGAGATTGTCTATCGCACCCCGCGGGGCTACATCATCTATGACCGCTTCATGAGCATCTGGCTCAAGCGCACGTTTGGTTAAACCGATGGCAGTTGATGACAGTCTAATGCTCGATTTTGGCATGATAATTGTATTTTTAATGACAGAATCCTATATCTTTGTACAACAATATTATTGATTAAGGACTGAATATGGAATTTCATCTGTTTAAGAACGGAAAGCAGGAAGGCCCGTTTTCCGTCGAAGAGTTGGCTCAGCAGGGGATTACCCCCGAGAGCGAAGTGTGGGCTCCGGGCATGGCCGACTGGATGCAGGCCGGCGATGTGCCCGAGTTGACCGCGGTGCTGCAGCGTGCCGAGTTTGAAGCCGCCCAGCAGGCCGCACGTGCGGCCGAGAATCGGCCGACCATGGGACAGCCCTATGAGCCGGCACCCGCTCCCGGCCAATTTCCGCCACAGGTGCCTCCTCGCCGGCCTGTCCTGGATGATGACACCAAGAAGAAAAGCGGATGCACACCATGGCTCATCACCGCCTTGATACTTGCCATCCTGTTTGCCACGATGGTGTTTACCTGCCCCGAGCGCAAGGACCACGAGGCTGCTATCCAAGAGGTGACCAAGGCATGGGTTGACGACAAGGTCAACCAGAACCTGGGGAGCATCACGGGCATCGGCGGAGCATTTGGCGACCTGATTGACAAGGCCATCAAGGAATTGACGGGCATCGGGACCGACAAGATCATCTCCAATTATCTCGACGTCAAGAACTATGTCGTCTGCTCGGTGGGCACGGTCAACGTGAACGAGAACGAGACAAAGATGGTTTCGCTGGGCGTGTTCGGCCATGTGTTCACCTTCGGCAAGGAGGATATCGAGAAAGCATGGAGCCAGGCCATGGACAAGTATGAGGCCAACCATCGCATCACGCCACCGCCCGTCCAACAGGACGAGGAGACCTATGACCCGCAGGCCGACGAAGAGGCTGTGCCGGGCTCTGACCCCATGTTGCCCGACAGCATCATGGGCGTCGAGGTGCCCGATGGCATGGACACCATGCTCAACAACATGGCCAACCAGGCCGTCCGCATGGCCAAGGAGTGGGCCAAGCAGCAGATCGACAACCTGGGCAAGTAGTAACAGTTCCCGCCCTACCGGCTAGAAACATCAAGGGACCGTGCCACAATCGTGTTGACACGGTCCCTTGTTTGTTTGACAGTTCCTAGAGGCCATCAGCCAGTGCACATTTTCATGACAATCATGAAGAACATGACGATGAGGATAATGGACAGACAACTCAGGCGCCGGGGTTGAGGCTCCTTGCCGCGGCTATCCTGCGGCGGGACGGGAGCGCTGTACATGCCACGGTGGGGGATGAGAATCTGGCGGGGGCCGCCATTGTTATAGGGGCCGATGACATGGTCCTCCTCGAGCAGGCGTATGAGGTTGGCCGCGCGCTCGTCGCTGATGTGGAAGTGGTCACGCAGCATCATGGGCGTGATCGACGAGCAGGTCATCAGGAACTGCAACACATCCTGATAGAGCGGGTCGTTGTCGGGCAAGGGGGGCGGCAGCACGGTGACGTCCTCGGGCGCGGCATCGACGGCAGTCACCGGCGCGTCAAAACTGGTTCCGCAGTTGGGACAGAAGTGGGCATTGCTGCTCGCCTCATGGCCACACTTGGGACAGGAAATCGTGTGGGACGGCTCCACGCCAGTGTCCAGGTCTAATGAGTCATGGGGGATATAGGCATAGTCTCCCACAATTTGGAGTTGGCTCAGGCACTGGGGACAGATGACCTTGTAGTCGCTACTGATGAGCACCTCGGTGCTCAGGTCCATCTTCTTGCCACACTTGGGACAGGTGTATATCATAATCGGTCATTATTATTTTTATCATCGGTAGCAATCATCGCGCTACAACTACTGTTATGCTGCAAAAACCGTGCCGCTCTTCTCGGTCACGGCGGGAAGAAAGACGACAGCCCCACCGTTGCGCAGGGCTGCCGTTATAATCTTGTCTTCTCAATATTGATGATTAGTACTCGTCGGGATCAAAGAAGAAGTCGTCATCGTTGGTCGGATAGTCGGGCCAGATATCCTCAATGGACTCATAGGTATCGCCTTCATCTTCAATCTCTTGCAGGTTCTCTATCACCTCGAGAGGTGCGCCACTGCGCACGGCATAATCGATTAACTCGGCCTTGGTGGCGGGCCAGGGAGCGTCCTCGAGTTTTGTTGCCAATTCAAGTGTCCAATACATAGTTTTTTCTAGTTGTGTTTTTATTTATGAAATATCCTGTTTTTTAAAATTGCGCAAAGGTAATATAAATTTTGATATACGATTGTTTTTCGGGAATTATTTTTCTATTTCAGGCGTCTTTATCCCAATAAATTTCCTCGACCTGATTGTGGATATTATTGAACCGTGCAAAAACGAAGAAGAAATCGCTCAATCGGTTCAGATACTCCAGCACGAGAGGTTCGACAGGAGCCACATGGGACAACGACACCACGCGGCGCTCGGCACGGCGCGTGATGGTGCGGCAGCGATCGGCCGTGGCCGACAGGCGTGAGCCGCCAGGCAGGACGAAACCGCGCATGGGCGGCAATTCCTCGTTCATCTCGTCCATCATCTTCTCCAGCGCGACGACATCGTCCTGCGTGAGGCCATAGAGGGTTGCCCCCTCGCTGTCATTGGCCAGATAGGCCCCGATGTTGAACAGTTTGTTCTGGACCTTGCGCAACAGGGCCACGATGTCGTTATCATCGAGTTTGGTGCTGTGCAGCAGCACGCCGATGTTGCTGTTCAACTCATCGACGGTGCCGTAGGCCTCGACGCGCACGTCGTCCTTGCTAACGCGGTTGCCGCTCACCAGCGACGTCATGCCGGCATCGCCGGTGCGGGTATAAACTTTAGTGATCATATTGTAGTTGTTATTTGTGTTGTTGTCAATAAGGACTATCAACGATAGTATTATCATAACGGATAAATACCGCCAATGTTATATCCCCCAGCAAGAAACATGCCATCACGCCGATAACTGACGTAATGGCATGGATGTAATGCGCATTGTGGGGCTGACGCGTGCGCGCTAGAACTTGAAGATGTCACAGAAGATGATAGCCACCGCCCATTCATAGGGGCGTGCATCGCAGTAACCGAGCGTCTTGCCGCTCTGGTTCATGTCGATGCGGCCGCCGGCATGCACCTCGGCTACCGTGGCATTGGAGCCGGGGACGGAGATGGAGCCGCCGCTGGACACGGTGCACACCTTGCCGCTGCGGTCATAGATGTCGCCCATGCTGATGCGGCCGATGGTGCTGCCCGATGCGTCCACGATGTCGCCACTGCCGTTGGGCAACTGGCCTATCTTCTTGTGCGACGAGTTATAGACCACGCCATTGGCATCGACAAAGCCCCTGTCGCTGCCTTTCTCGATGCGCCACTCCTGGACCTTGGGGGCAGCCGTAGCCTTCTTGGTGGTAGTGGCTTTGCTGCCGCCCGCTTTCTTGCCGCTGGATTGAGCGTTTTTGGCTTGGTTAGCCGCCATGGCCTTGCGCTTGGCTTCTTGCTCCTGCGCAGCCTTGAGCCTAGCTTCTTCGGCTTGTTTGCGCTCCTGTTCGGCACGCAATTGCTCTTCCTTGATTTGCGCCCTCCTGGTGGTGATGGTCTGCTTGTCGTTCAGGATGCCGAAGTAGATGTAGGCGGCTACTTGCCTGTCGATGCCTGGGGCTTTGCCTATCGTCTTGCCCTCCCAGGTCACCTTGCCGGCATTGTCGATGTTGCCGATGGCCTCGCCTTCCATCATCACGTCGCCACTGGCTGTCACGGTCAGGTAGGGAGTGCAATTCTGGCAGTTGACAGCGCCGCCGTCAAGCAGTTGACCCGCCTTGCGGCCATCGCCATCCGTGATGTCGCCGTTCTTGTCGATGGAATAGACGGTTTTCTTGTCTGCACTGCCTTGGATAACGATTTTACCGTTCTTGCTGCGGTAGAAGCCCTTGCAGGCGTCCATGTAGTAGAAGTCGATGTCACCGTTGGCCTTCTTGATTCCGTCATCCACTTTCTCCTTGACCTCCTTGGCCTTTTTGACAGCCTGCTTGCCCTTGTTGATGAGGTTGCCCAGTTGTGCCTCAGCAGGCAGGCAGCACAACAGCATGGCGATCAATGCTATAAGTCCTGTTCTTTTCATAATAATACTATTTAGTGATTGATATGTAGCAAAGTTAGCATATAATATCTAATTGTGCGACATATTTTCTCAAAAAAACTAGTTTTTCGGGAATTTAATGCGCTTTTCATGTAAATAAGGACACAAATGGCCACAAATATCCACGAATGATCATATAAATTATAATTATTCATGACCATTCGTGACGATTCATGGCCATTCGTGTTAAATGAAAGTTTCTGGTGATTTGTGCCCTAGAACTCGATGCCCAGTTTGAACGATAGGCAGTGATAGGGATTGTTCTGCTCGTTGCCGCCCTCATGGTGCCAGATGGCTGATGTCTCGTAGTTGAAAGCCACAATATCGGTACTCTGCATGCTGTACCCCAACGAGGGATTGATAGCCAATCTGTCGTTAAGGCCGATGCGGCAACCCAGCGAGGGGTTGAGCATCATGCCGAATGCTTTGCCACCGAAGGTATAGCCCACTCGGAAATCCAAGTAAGGAGAGAACCTGCTTTTTAACAGGTCGAGCCTGATGTCACCAAACACGGGAAAGATATAGAAGTCAGATTTTTTACTCATGTAACCATTAACAGCAGCAACATAATCGCCATATATTGAGCTCGGTACAGAAGTATATATATTAAATGGAGGGGCCTTGAGATGTTTTTTGTGAATGTATCTCATACCCACACCAGCGCCAATGTACAACCATGGCTTGAACTGATAGCCATGGGAGGTGCTGAAACCCAAGTGATCCTTAGACACCGCATCGATAGAAAGATAGTACTCCAGGTCAACGAAGCCGCGGTAACCCTTCTGCGGGCCCTTGCCTGGGGTGAAGTCGCCGCCCATCGCCTGCTGGGGCTGCCAGTCTTCCTTGGTGATCTGCCTGATGCGGTCCCAGTAGATGGTCTGCAACGTGCCGTCATCCTCCTGGATGACCAGCGAATCCAGCGGAGCATAGGTCACAATCTTGCCCCTCACGCGGTGGCCGTTTTTTAACTTCACCACCTCCTGTTTCTCTTTCTTGCCCTTGGGGACCTGTGCCTGGGCGGTCATGCCACCCAGCAGGCACAATATCAGGATAAAGACAATTCGTTTCATGATCATTACGGTTTATCGGGTTATTGGCTGATTTTTACAGTGCAAATGTATAAAAAGTGAACACACCCACGTGTGATTTTCCAAAAAATTAGTGCGTATTCCTCTTTTTTGTCTGATGTCGTGGATGCGTTCACCACTGGTTCTAGGGAATCATTGTCCCCTCATGCTTATTTGTCCAGGACGACGAATTCATAGACCGAAAATTCGGACAGGTTGACCGTGTCGCCCCCTTGATAAAAGACCGCTGATCCGTCGCCTGGATAGCGAGCGTCCTTGATATAGGCCCTGCCATCGATCTCAACGGGCTCTGTCCCCTTGAAGATGCGGGTGTTGCCATTAGGCGGATATTTGGTTTGATTACTGCACGTGAGCGTATAGACGTCCTTGCCATGGCGTTGCACCTTGATGATCCTGTTGCCGGCAGGAACGTCAAGTGGGTATTCCTGGCCACCCACCATCAGTACAATTGTGCTACGACGGTAGCCTGCCATGTAAGAAACGCCTCCGGCAATGGCGATTTTTGGCCTCGGGTATCTCGACCCGATCCCAATTTCAAGGCCAAAGTCCTGTGGCAACTGATGGGCTTCTCCGTTCATCCACCAGTACGGGGACTGGCTGTAAACATACTCGTCTATAACAGCCAGCGTGTCTTTCCCGTTTTTAACGATTTCAGCAATCGGTGTGAAATCACTTCCCACGTGTATCGGGAGTGAATAAATCTTGCCGTTGAGCCAGTAGGTGGGCGTGCCGTAGTGCCCGTTATAGTATGCCCTGGCAATGAGGTCGCCGTGATCCACGCTGAGGCCGTAGATGAACAGTTCCTCGCTGTCATACTCATAGAGTTGGCGC
>Ga0310695_10001239_pt1 | contig 61444 bp, 59 predicted proteins | sample RumenRJG_04DNA_FD_203882 | JGI IMG/M metagenome (GOLD analysis project Ga0310695, IMG submission 203882) | Bovine rumen microbial communities from Lethbridge, Alberta, Canada - RJG_04 (v2) (version 2) | ecosystem: Host-associated > Mammals > Digestive system > Stomach > Rumen | place: Canada... | reverse complement strand
AAGACCAATCTTATGATGCTTTAGGTGAATTCCATGTAAATTCATTGCTCATTTCCTGTATGCATTTCATGGACCCATTCAACTTCGACACTGATAGGGTAAAAGACTGTGTTATTCACTATGCAGTGCCTGATGGAAGAGTCATTCCATTCTGTACCATGAACTCCATTTACAGACAAGGCATTGAAGATGAATTCTCAGTTCCATTAACTCAGAAAATGACTGAATTCAATGACAAGACTGGAAAAGAAGAGGAAGATGAAGATTAGATAATCTTCATTGTTTTTTAAATTCTTTTCTTTTTTTATTAAATTCATTTCTTTTTTTATCAAATTCTTTTATTTTTCTATTTTCATTCTATTTTTTTATAATTTTTTAATTAGTTTCTATTTTAGGATATCTTTCATTTGGTTTATATTTTAGGATATTTTTTTATTTCATTTCATTTTTTTCTATTATTCTATAATTTTTCAATTTTTAGTCTTTTTTCTATTTTTTCTTACATTATTTTCTAATTTTAAGCCATTTTTATAAAAATTTTTCAATAAGTTTATATAATAAAATTAATATATTAATATTGAAATATTTAAGTTTGTTAAATATTGTAATTTAATTAAAATTATAACATTTGATATTTGGAGTTAATGGGATAAATTGAAATTTTTTATCTTTTCCATTATTGAATAGTATAAAAATGGTCGTGAAATTATGATTATTAGAGCACCTTCAAGATTACATATGTCTCTTATTGATTTAAACGGGTCATATAAGAGAATTGATGGTGGTATAGGTCTCGCACTTAGCGATCCACAATTTGTTTTAGAAAGTGAAGAAACCAATGAAAAAGGATTTACCTTAGAATTTGCTGATGGCATAAGAGAGGATTCAAGAGAAGAATGTTTAGAAAAGATTCCAAATGCTGCAGAAAAAATTGCAAAGATTTGTGATATAGAATCTGGATTCCATTTTAAAGTTTTAGAGGCTTATCCTGCTCACTCAGGATTAGGTTCAGGTACTCAAATTGCAGTTTGTACAGCTCACTTAATGACTGAAACTGCAGGACTTAAGTTTTCAAGCAGAGAATTAAGTACTATGGTCGGCAGAGGAGGAACCTCTGGAATCGGTACTTTTGCACATGACTTAGGTGGTTTTATTGTTGATGGTGGACACAGTTTAGAAGAAAAGCCGGGATTCTTGCCATCTTCTGCATCTAAAGCAAAACCTGCTACATTGATTGCAAGATATGAGTTCCCTGAAGAATGGAACATCTTGCTTGCTATGCCTGAAGTGGAAGAGCATATGCATGACCAACAGGAAGTAAATGTTTTCCAAACATACTGTCCAATTCCAAAAACTGAAGTTGAACAGGTTTCACATTTAATCTTAATGAACTTGCTCCCATTCTTGCTTGAAAAGGACATTGTTAACTTCGGTTGGGCAATCAAGGAACTTCAAAAAGTTGGTTTCAATAAACTTGAACACAGTTTAGACCCACATTACTTGCCTACTATGCAAGCGCTTGACGATGCAGGAGCTTATGGTACTGGTATCAGTTCATTCGGCCCTACCTTATACACTGTCTTCGATGATGACAATAAGGATATCGTAAAGGCAGCTGAAGAGATTGTAGGTAAGGATAAGGTAAAAGTAACCAAAGCACAAAACCATGGTTATGTAATTGAAAAATAGTTATCCTAAATCGTAACTATTTTTTATTTTTTTAATTATTTTTTGAATTTTATTAAATTTTTATATATGTAGTGAATACTATGGCTGAAATTAAAGGAAAGGTTTGGAATTTTGGAGATAACATTGACACAGATGTCATCATTCCTGGAAGATATTTAAGAACATTCAATCCAAAGGATTTGGCAGAACATGTTCTTGAAGGAGAAAGAGCGGATTTCACCAAAAATGTAAAGCAAGGTGACTTGATACTTGCTGGTGAAAACTTCGGATGCGGTTCTTCAAGGGAACAGGCTCCAGTGGCTATCAAGGCAGCAGGAGTTGAAGCAATCATTGCAAAATCATTTGCACGTATCTTCTATAGAAATGCAATCAACATAGGTCTTCCTGTTGTGGTTGCAGACATTGAAGCAGATGATGGCGATATCGTATCAGTTGATTTGGAGCATGGAATCATTGTCAATGAAACTAAAAACATTGAAGTGGAATTCCAAGCTTTTGAAGAATTCATGATAAATATATTGTCTGATGGTGGTCTAGTTAAACATTATTTAAAAGAAAAAGAATAAGTTTAATTAAATTGATTGGTGATATATTTAAACCAGTGTTGTTCTGGTAAACTATTTATTAAATCAATCAAACATTTATTTTAAAGGATATCATTTTGAAATATATCTTTCTTTTATTTTTTACTTAAGATTTTTTAGAAAAATTATATTATTTCATATTTTTGTGATGATTTTTTTTAAATCGAAATGATCTTTTAAAATTAATTTTTTTAAAATTAATTATGATTAATACATAAGTTTATAATTAACTTAATCTATAATATTATAATAATCAAAATAATTTATTAATTAAAATTAATGACATAGCTATTTTTAATTATTTTCTTAATTTTTCAAGTCATGAAAAATTAATATGTTTTAATTTATTATTTTTATTGAGATTTCAAATTTTAGATAAATTTTTAGCTGTGTTTTTAATGAAAAAAAAACAGAAGATAACGAGGTGAAAATATGGTTTGTCCAGTTTGCGGATCTGATGAAGCAGTCATTTTAAAGAATAAGCTTATCAAAGGCAAAAATAAGGAAATTAGAGAATTCCTATTGAAATGTGATGAATGCGGATCTGTTTATAATGAAAGAATTTCTCAGGATAACCCAAAACCATTCAGATTAATCATTAGTGAACATGAAGATACTCATAAGATATTCATTGACTTATTCCCTGATGAACAACTTGTTGTTGGGGATTTCCTAATGTCAGAGCTTGGAAAAGTGAAGATCACTTCTTTAGAGCTTGAAGGAGAAAAGAGAGTTAAGAAAGCTATTGCAAAAGATGTCAAAACCATTTGGGCATCCTCTGAAGAGATTCCTGCACGTTTTGGTGTTTCAATAGATTTGCATGGAAAAGTCGCTTCATTTAAATGTGAAACTGAACGTGACTTCAAGATAGCTGTTGATGATATTCTAAAAATTGACAAGTATATTGCAAGAGTTCATGTGATTAAGACAGAAGAGAGAAAAACCACTAAGGGTTATGCTAAGGCAAGAGTAATTAAAAGGGTTTATGCAAAACCTGTTAAGTTCAATAATTATGACTATGATTTGACTAAATTCATTGTTCAAGCAAAACCTTTGAATAAACATAAAAGTTAATTTAACGACAATTTAAAACAATTTAAAATTTTCTATTGGGATGATATATTCAATCCCCTATAATCTATTTTTATTTTTAGAGGATAATATGAAAGTATTTATAGAAACTTACGGATGCACATTCAATCAAGCTGATTCTGAAATTATGGCAGGTATTTTAAATGCCAATTCCATTGATATTGTAGATAATCAAGAGGAAGCTGATGCAATCATCGTAAACACCTGTTATGTAAAATTGCCTACTGAAAGCAAGGTGATAAATAGAATCAAAAAGCTTCAAGAGGAATTTCCAGATAAGGAAATCATTGTTGCAGGATGTATGGTTGAAGTGGATCCTAAAAAGCTTGATGCAATTGGACCGAACTGCTCTTGGATTGGTCCTCACCAATTGAACAAGACTGCTGATGTTGTCAAGTCAGCTATTGGTGGGGAAGTTTCCAGAGAGTTTGGCTTTTCAGATGAGCCTAAAGTTTGTGTTCCTAAAATACGTCAGGACCCATATGTTCATGTTATCCAAATATGTGAAGGTTGCTTAGGTTCCTGCAGTTACTGTTGCACTCGCTTTGCAAGGGGCCATCTAAACAGTTATCCGATTGAGGATATTGTAAAGGAAGCAAAACAAGCTATTGAAGATGGTTGCGTAGAAATTGAGCTTACAGCTCAAGACACTTCTGCATTTGGAAAGGACACTGGTGAAAAGCTATCTGACTTGATTAAGGAAGTGGCTGGTTTAGATGGTGACTTTAAAGTTCGTGTTGGAATGATGCACCCTAAAAACATAGGAAATGACCTTGAGAATCTAATTGATGCATTTAAGATGGAAAAGGTATACAATTTCATCCATTTGCCTATTCAATCTGGAAGTGATGCAGTCTTGAAGCATATGAGAAGGAATCACACTGTTGAAGATTATAAGAAAATTGTTTATAGGTTTAAGGAGGAAATCCCAAACCTTACATTGGCTACAGATATCATTATAGGTTATCCTACAGAAACCGAAGAAGATTTCTTGATGACTGCAGACTTGATTGAAGAGATCAAATTCAATCTGATTCATTTATCCAAGTATCAGCATAGGGAAGGTGCAAGTTCATCCAATCTTCCAAATATTCCATTTGAGGATATGAAAAGAAGATCCAAAATTTTATCCGATATTAAATTTGGAATTATTGAAGAGGAAAACAAATGCCTAAAGGGTAAGGAATTAAATGCATTGGTTGTTGGTAAAGGTTCCAAAGGTGGTTTCATTGCAAAAACCGATTCATATATTCCAGTAGTTGTTCAGGATGTCGAATTAGGTGAGTTTATCAAGGTTCATATTGATGAGACAACCGGAACTTATCTGATTGGTCATAAGATCTAATTTTTTATTCTTTTCTTATTCTTTTATTTTATCATTTAATTTTTCATTTAATTTTTCATTTTATTCAGCATTTATTCTATCATTTAATTTTTTATTTATTTTATCATTAATTTTTCATTTTATTCAGCATTTATTTTATCCTTTATTTTTTCTTATTTTACTTTTATGAAATTATCAATTCCCTAATTATTTTTTTAAGGAATTTTTTCTAATTATTATTACTTTTACACTAATATTTTCATTATTTTCTAATTTAGAAAATTCTTAGAAAATTTAGATAAAAAACTCTTTTAAAATTAGTTATTTTTTTAAATAACTTTTAAATTATCTTGTATTTTTGTTTTAAAGACTAATTTATATTTTATTTACCTTTTAAAGAAAATTTTCTTTCTTTGCTTTTTTTAAAGACTATTTGTTATTTATTTAATAAAATAAAGATATTTGGCTATTTATTTAAAGAATTAAGAGTTTTTAAAAGGTTTATTTTTTAAGAGTTCTATGGCTTTTAAATACCTTTTTTTCATATATTTTTTATTAAATTTTTTTAATTAGTTTTAATATTTCTCATTATTAAAAAATCTATATTTTTACAACTATTTTTTGAATAATAAGTGATTTAATGGCCTTAAAAAAACAAAACATTTATATACTAGGTAGAACACACTTTCAATTGGAGGTGAAAATATGAGTGAATTACCAATCGCACCTGTCGGTCGTATCTTAAAAAATGCTGGCGCACAAAGAATTAGTGATGATGCAAAAGTTGCATTAGCTGAAGCTCTTGAAGAAAAAGGTGACGAATTAGCTAAAAAAGCAGTTAATTTCGCACGCCACGCTGGTAGAAAAACCGTAAAAGCTGAAGATATCAAATTAGCAATCAAATAAGTTTGTTATCTCTAGTTTTTAACTGTTAACTATTGGCCAAGATCTTTATTGGCCAATTATTTTTTTTTAAAATTTCTGTCTATTTTTATCTATTTTTACATATTTTTATCTATTTTTACATATTTTTATCTATTTGCACTGTTTTTTAATACTGTTTAACTTTTTTAAATATTATTCTTAATAATTAAAAATTTTTTCACATGGTTTTCCATTAAGTTTATATGTAATTATTAACATATTTTAATATGTCTGTCATTTTATTTGTTAGGCTCTAGGCATCGGTTTTTTAAGATTTTGTTTTTAAAAAGAGTTATTTTTAAATGAAATTTCTTAATTTTAATTTTCTAAAATTATTGATTTAGAAACATTTATATATAATTATAAACATATTTTAATGAGTAAGAAGGACCGGTGGTCTAGGGGTATGATACCGCCTTGACATGGCGGTGATCACGAGTTCGAATCTCGTTCGGTCCATTTGCCGTAGTAGTTCAGTTGGGAGAACGCCAGACTGAAGATCTGGATGTCGCTGGTTCAAGTCCGGCCTACGGCACTTTTTTTATCGAGGAATATTTAGTTTTATTATATACGAACTATTTTTTTAAAAATAAAACCAGCAGATTTTAAAATGCTTCAAAAAAAGAATGTTATTGATAATTAAAATTTGAAAAAATAGAAATAAAAAAGAAAATAAATAAATTATAAAATTTTGTATAATTTATTTAAATAAGTCTTGGGCCTGTTTTTTGATTAGGATCCACTTTCTGATTATCAAGTACATGATTAAGTTGATCCATAATGATGTGTCCGGAAGAAGTTCCAATCTTGCTTACTCCTGCAGCAAGAACATTATTTGCTAACTTATAGTTATCAATTCCGCCAGCTGCTTTCATTTCAAGATGCGGAGCATTCTTTTTCATAATTCTTAAACTTTCCATCAAGGAATAGAAATGTTGTTTTCCATTGAATCCGCTTGAGGTCTTAACGTAATCTGCTCCTCCTTCTTCACACATTCTGGAAGCTCCAGCCATTTCATCTTCATTAAGAAGAGGGTTTTCAATAATTACTTTGAGTATGTGGTCTCCAATTGCTTCTTTAACTGCTTTGATATCATTTTTAACGTATTCGAAGTCACGTTCTTTAATTGATGGGATATTTGCCATCATGTCGATTTCATCTGCACCATCTGCAATTGCAGCTTTAGCTTCTGCCACTTTTCCTTCGGTGTTTCCTGCACCTAATGGGAAGTCAATAACAGTCACCACTTTCATGTCAGTGTCTTTCAATTCTTCTTTTGCTAGTTTAACAAAATGAGGTAAAACTACAACAGCATAAAAAGGATATTCCTTTGCTTTTGCGAAGAATGCTTTCATTTCCTCAATGGTTGCAGTATTATCTAAATGAGTAAATTCAATAGCTTTTGCAAGTTTTTCAGCTTTGTTGATCATTTAAGTCATCTCCCTATTTTTAAAACGATTCTAATCTCCAATAAGATTAATTCAGTAATCATTCAATTATTTTTCAATAATTGATTAAATTTTAATCTCCAATAAATATAATTTTCATAATTAATATTAAATTTTAATCTTCAATAAATATAATTTTCATAATTAATATTAAATTTTAATCTTCAATAAATATAATTTTCATAAATAATATTAAATTTTAATCATTTTTTCATAATTTTAATCATTAATTTAATATTAGTTAATTTAATATTAGTTTTATATGTATATAATAGTTAGTTTAACTTCAAACTATATAATACTTTTGTCTTGTCTGATTGTTTCAACTTTTGATGTTTTTTTAATAAAACAAATATTTAAGTGCTATTTAAACCAATTTTTTAGCCATATATGGGCCTTTACGTTCATAACCGAATTTGCGGTAATAATTTCTGGCTCCAATGCCGCTGATAATCAATAGCTCTTCCTTGTTCTGGTCGATACTTATCTCTTCAGCACGTTTCAACAACTTTTCACCAAAGCCTGTGTGCTGTCCGATATCACTTCCTTTCTGCCCTATCTTTATCATGTTTCCATAAACATGCAATTCACGAACAATAGCTGTTTTATTATCAATCTCTTCTCTATGAGCTTTTTCGGAAGGCATTCTTAATCTTAGGAATCCTGCAAGGCTTTCCTCATTCTTATCTTCTATGGATAGGAAGTGTTCCTTGCCTTCGGTAGCAATGTAATCCTCTTCAAATAATTTATAATCGTCAATGGAATACTCTTCCTTGGTCTTTTTATGGCCTATTTCCCTGCATCTAATGCATTGGCAATTGATTTTCTCTTCTTCAAGACGATTGTAGACCAGTTCCCCAAGGTTTGATTTCTTAACCCCGTCTTCAATTAATGTGGATGGAATATCCCTTTGGATTCTCATGGTCCTTACCCATTTCGGCAAGATCTTTTTGATTTGAACTATCAGTTCAACAGCTTCTTCATCACTATATGGTCTGTATTTCCCTTCTTTCCATAATTTGTGAAGTTCACTTCCATCTGTAACAAGGCAAGGATAAATCTTGAGCATATCCGGCTTGAAGTTTTCATTTGTAAAGATGGTTTTAAACATTTCCAAATCTTTTTCTGGGCATTGCTCTATTCTAGGTTCATCTCTTGCAAGAGGAAAAAGCCCAGGCATCATGTGCATAGCCACTTTCACCCCAGAATCCCTTAGAATCCTGTTTGCTTCAATGACATCCTCAACTGTATGTCCTCTTTTGATCTTTTCATAAATGTGGTTATGGATGGTTTGAACACCTAACTCAACCCTTGTAACTCCCATATTCAACATTCTGTCAACATGAGGCTCCTTACAGTAGTCCGGTCGGGTCTCAAAGGTCATTCCGATGCATCTTACTTTAGAGCTTTCGTTAATTCTTTGGATGTCATCTATTAGCACATAATCATTTGGAGGATAAGTTTTAAGTGCATTGTTGCTATATGGGGGATACTTTAAAAGGTCTTCTTTATTGAATGATTCAATATCCCCAATTTCAGTTATGTTTTCAAGGATCACTCCAAAGTCACTCATTGCCTTTAGACATTGTGAAACGAACCATTCCTGATAGCATATGTCTTTTGATGGGAAGGTTCCTCCCATGATGATGAGTTCAACCTTATCTATTGGATGGCCTACCTTATGCAATTGCTTTAGACGATTGTAGCACTGGACATATGGGTGGAACTTGAACATTCTTCCTCTAAGTGCTGCAGGTTCCTCTCCAGTATAGCTTGGAGGTGCAATGTCACTTTCAGGACAATAGTAGCATCTTCCGTGAGGGCATTGGTGTGGATGGCACATCACTGCAACAATTGCCACTCCAGAGATTGTTCTGGTTGGTTTCTTTCTTAAAAGGTTAGAAACGATTTTCTTTTCCTCAAGGCTAGCATGTTCTAGGATTACAGAATTGCTCATAAATTTCTTCAGGTTTCTATCTCTACAGAGCTGCCTTTTTTCCACTTCGAGCTCACGACGAGTAGTTATTTTCCCATTTATGATATCTTCTATGATAATTCGACATGCTTCTTCCATTAGGTTCACCCTCGATAAAATTTTTTTAATGATTTTTATTAAGATTTGTTTTTGATTTTCTTATAATGATATTTTATAGTAATTATATTTGTTTTTAAAATATTAATTTATTATCATAATTATATAAATTTTATTACTTTAAAAAAATATTTAGATAAGTTTATATAATTTTCAAATCATATTCTTAATTAATGGTGATTATGTTAAAAATAACTTTTTAGTTATATGGCCATTTCCAAATAATCAAACCATATTTGATTAGTTTTAACATAATTTCATGAAAAATAATAATTGAGGTAATAGAATGAAAATTAAACAATTATTAGGTATGATGGCTTTAGATGCTAATGCAAATGAAGTAGGTAAAATTGATGATGCTGAATTTGATCCTAAAGAAGGTAAAATCAATGCAATAACCATTGTCCTTAAGAAAAACTTTATCTCTTCCAACAAAATCGAAATTGACTTTGAAGATGTAAAAAGCATTGGAGATTATGTTTTATTAGATAAGGAAATCAACAAAGAAGCTGCAATTGAAGAAGCTGAAAAAGCTAAAGACGCTAAAGAAGAAGTGGAAGAAGTTGAAGCTGAAATTGTTGAAGATGAAGCAGAAGCTGAAGAAGAGGCTGAAGAAGAGGCTGAAGTAAAAATAGACTAAATTAAATTTCTATTTATTTTCTTCTTTGAAGACTTTATTAAAACCTATTGGTGATAATATGAGTTTTTGTGATATTCGAGGAGAAACCATTGATGTAGGTACTTTTATAAGATATACAGGCACTGGTACCATAAGTAAAGTTGTTGACTTGAAAGAAGAAGACAATGAGCAATGGGTAAAATTAGATGAGCCTGCCTTATGGTATGCTGCTGATTCTTTAGAAGTTGTTAATGAAAAAGACATCATTGATTCAGAAAACCTTGATAAGGACACTCTTGAGCAAGTCAAGGACATTAAGGAAGGTTATGAGGAACTCAATGCCAACTTAAATGATATTCAAGGTTGTGAAGGTGGAGGATAATTCTCTCCTTCTTTTATTTTTTCTTTTTTTAAATTTTTTATATTATTAAGATAAAATCAATCTACTTAAGATAAAACTATCTATTTTTTATTATTCAGATTAAAATCTGTCTATTTTTTTATATTTTAAAAATATTTTTTTTAAGATTCTAAGATAGAATCCTCTATTTTTTTTATTTAAAAAATATTTTTCAAGATTCTTCTTTTTAAAAATAGTAAAGAGATAATTATTTAATAATTATCTGCGAATTTTTTAATGTTATGGGCTAATTTTGGACCAATTCCATCAACCTTTTGAAGCTCTTTTTCTGAATATGGTCTTAAGTCATCGCCGAATACATCAACCAATGCTCTTGCACGACGTCTTCCTAAACGTTTCACTCCAATTACAAGAGGTATTATGTCTTCCTTTACACCATAATAAAGTCTTGCAGAAAGGAAATCCAAATCTTTTGAATAGGAGTATTTTCCAAGGACTTCAAGGGTGTTCTTTGTAAACCTTACAAGCAATGAAGCTTCATATGCAGAGCGTCTGGTAGAAGATGAGTATACATGATAAGCATTTTCAATTTGGTACTCTGTCCTTTCATTTATCCATTCAATTAAAGAGACTGCTGTTGCTTCTGGGTTTCCAATATCAATTGCAAACAATCCATAGTTTGATAGCATTTCACGAACAGGGTCTTTGGATTTTCTGCCTTTAAATGCAATAAGAGGCATATCTGGAGTTTGGGCTAATTGGTAAATAAGTTCCTCAGGCTTAAAGTTATCGAGATTGTTTGCATATTCCTTGATTTTTACAGCGGTTTCAACACTATAATTGGATCTTGCAATTAGATTACCGAATGGGGTTGTTTTGAGTCCACTTGGTGTTGCCTGCAAAATCTGGTTTTGAAGCAAGAATTCCAAAGCATTCATGATTTCAAATTTCAAGCTTTCTTCAGCAAAGAAGCTCATTGAAGAATTTGCAGTCATTTGATATCCATAAAATGTTTTGGTGAAAAAGTCTTGAAGCTCTTCAGGAGTTTTTGATAGAGTGGATGCCACTTGTGCAATTATTTGCTTGAAAACAGCATCCTTGTTTTCAATTAATTTAGAGTTTGTAGGTTCTACTTGACCATTGATGTAACGTTCTTCAAGTGTAATTGCCTCTTCCATGGATTTAGCAATCAAATAGGAATATCCTGTATCATCATATTGAGGCCTTCCTGCTCTACCTGACATTTGCTCATAATCAAAAACAGGAATTGCTTGGGGACCATCTGAAGTCCATCTTGTATAGTCTCTGATAACCACATACTTTGAAGGAAGGTTAACTCCATACATTAAGCTTGGAGTAGCTGCAATCATCAATATATTTCCATTTCTGAATTCCTCTTCAATGATTTCCTTTTGTTCACTGAAAAGGCCAGCGTGGTGGAAAACAGCACCGTTTTCACAGCTTTCCGCTAATTTAAGACAAGTTGAGGTTGGTCTTGATCCCTTTTTCTCAGGCACTGCAAGCAACTTATCAGCCACTTCCTTGAAGCGTTTCTTTTGTTCTGCAGTAGTTTTCTTTTTCAATTTTCCTGCAACATAATTGGCAAGGCTTTCTGTAAATCTTCTGGTTGATACAAAGCTCAATGCCTGTGCATCATCGGATATTGCCTTTTCAATAACTTTTACAACCACATCATTCTTGTTTTTTGTATTGAACATTTCAGCATCCAACACATCCTTGTTCAATGGCACTGGTCTGTAGTCATGTTCTACAACAGTTGCATCCAACCAGCTTTCGATTTCCCCCATATTTTCAAGTGTTGCAGACAATGCAATGATTCTTAAGCTTGGATTGATTATTTTTGCCCTTGTGATTGCACATTCGATTGTAGGGCCTCTTGTAAATTCTCCAATCATATGGAACTCATCGATGATTAATGTGTCGACTTCCCTTAAGGCATCCCATGAAAATCTGGTTAATGCATCAAATGATTCAAAGACCATAACTGACAAGTCTGAAGATGATGGGTGTTTTCCTACATTGATTCCAAATTCCTCGAATTTCTTGAATTCCTTAACCTTCTCATTTTGGATTGAAAGGAGAGGTGCAGCATAAACCGCTTTTCCACCATCTAAAATGGATTTGAGAGCTGCCATTATTCCAAGCACGGTTTTCCCACTGGCAGTAGGAATCGCTATGACACAATTCCTATTGTTTTCAAGGTATCCTGATTCAATCACTGCCTTTTGGGCAGGGTTGAAATCCTCAATGTATGGATAGCAGCTATTGATTATTGTTTTAATGTTTTCAGGGATGTTTTCCATATTAATCAGTCTAATAGTTTTTATAATATGTTTGTATTTAATAAATAATCTTGATTTTCTTAGAGCATTTGAAAACAAACTTTTAGAAAAAGTTTAATCAAAATATTTTCAAAAAAAATTTTAATTACAATTTTTCTTTCTTTAAAACAACTATGTCAGAAATCTTAGTGTCTGGATATTGTCCGTTTTCATCTTTTTCCACTGCTTTTGTCATGTCCCAAATGGTGAGCAATGCTACGCTTACTCCAGTGATTGCTTCCATTTCCACACCGGTTTGTCCAGTCAATCTACATTCGCAAGTTGCAGTGATTTCCTCTTCTCCAACATCAAATTCTATTTCGATTCCACTCAAGTTCAATGGATGGCAAAGGGGAATAATGTCGGATGTCTTTTTGACAGCTTGAATTCCAGCTATTTGAGCAGTTGTCAACACATTTCCCTTTTTGATTTCTGCATTCTTGATCATGTCAATTGTTTCCTTTTGAAGATGAATCTTTCCGCTTGCCACTGCAGTTCTTCTTTGCTGTGGCTTAGCTCCAACTTCCACCATATGAACTCCAGTTTCAGTTAGGTGGGTAAATTCCTTTTCTCCCATTTGATAACCTCTTAAATTAATTATAATTTATGAATATGTTTTCTTTAATTTAGTTTATTTTTTATTATTAATAACTATTATCCAAAATCTGATTATAATTTGGCTTAATAATTATTATTTTTTAATTTAAATCAATTTCATTAATTTAAATCAATTTTGAAAATGTTTTAATAATTTTTATAATCTTTAAATTTTATAATGATATTTTTAAATAATTTTAATTTCAATTCAATTCATCATAAGGCAATTTGGTTTCTCCAAAGTCCTTTGCCCTATCCCTTGCATTTGACTTGAACTTTTCCATCAATTCTTTATCGCTTAAGACTCTATCAATTGCATTAGCCAAATCTGATGGGGCATTTGGGTCAATCAATAAACCAACATCTTCAGTGATTATTTCATTTATTCCCCCAACATTGCTTCCAATAACTGGCTTTCCACAGGATAATGCTTCAATAAGTACAAGTCCAAAGCTTTCACTGAATGATGGCAATACTAGGATGTCACAGCTTGGTATTATGTCCTCAACATCTCCTCTGGAACCTGTAAAGTAAACATTTTCAATATTTTCCTTTTCACATTTTGCCTTTAGCTCTTTTGAATGAGGGCCATCACCAACTATGACAATATTCGCTTTCACATTCATTTCTTTTTTAGCTTCAATAAGCAAGTCAACATTCTTTCTTTTAATTATATTTCCGACAAATAAAATGATGGGTTTGTCAGCATCTATGTTGAATTCTTGAACCAATTCTTTTTTAAATTTGTCTTTGTTTTCTTCTGTAGTTTTAAACTTACTCACATCTACACTATTCCAGTGCAATCTTGTCTTTTCTCTAATATTTGGAATATCTGTCTTTATGATTTCATCTTTCAAAGCTTCACTTACCGCAAGAATCACATCAGCATCATTAAGCACTTTATTGATGAGAGGTCTAGTAAACTTTTGCTTTTTATAGGTTTCAAACATGTCAGATCCATGTGAAGTCACATAGGTTTTGGTATGGGTTGATTTCCCTGCCTTAACGCTTGACCATCCTGCGGGAAGCAGATAATGGCCGTGGATTATGTCTATGTTTTCCCTTTCAATGAGTTTTTTTAGCTCTCTTGTTGCGTTTATTGCAAAGAATAATCCTCTTAGTCCTGGGATATTAACTCCCTTTGTGCCGATTACATGGATTCCATCAATGTCCTTAATGTCCTCATGGGGATAGGTTATTACATACACTTCATGGCCTTGTCTGACCAATTCCTTTGATAATGTGTGTATATGAACTCCAACTCCTCCAATATGTGGTGGGAACTGTCCAACCATAGCAAATTTCATGTTTTAACCTCTTTCAATTTAGAATATTTGAACTTAATGTTTGAACTTAATATTTAATTAATATTATAATATATCTTATTAATTCTATTTATTCTTATATAAAATGTTTAGAAAAATAGTGGGATTGATTTAAAAATAGTAAGAATATGTTTTTAAAATGAGTGTTTTAAATTTAATTTTAATAAAAATAGTAAAAAAAGAGAAAAATATTAGAAAATTGTTTTTGCAATTATTCTAATCTTTCTAATAATTCTTCAAGTGTTGGAGCACCAATGAATGCAAGTGAATTGTTAATTGCAATTGCAGGAACTGCATGAACTCCATAGTCAATAGCTAGATCTCTGTTAGCAGGATCAGCAATGCTGAGGATTTGCACATCAATTTCGTCTCCTAATTTTGCTTTTGCTTCTTCAACAACTTGCACAGCACCTGGACAATGTGGACAGGTTGGTGAGGTAAATACTTCTATTTTGTGTACCATTTTATCACCTTTGTTTAAAAATTAATTAAGTCTTATTTGTTTTTAGTTAAATTGTAATTATAAATTCATAAAAATCTTTAACTTTTATAAATTTATTTATATATTATTGTTCGTTAGTATATAAATATTCCTATTTAAATAGAAACTCAAAATAAAAATAGATAAAAAATAGATAAAAAATAGATTGGCTAATGATTTTTGATAATGTTAATATTGAAAAGTGAAAATTTTTTATTTATAAATTGAATATCTTGTTTTCACTTAAAGTTTCAGTTAAGCTTTTCTTTGATTTAGGATAATTGAATGCAGTGTAATTAGTTGCATTTGCTTTAGAAGCCGCTAATTTAATAGCATTATTCTTATTGCCAATCTTGTCAATCAAGCCTAAATTTTTAGCCTCATTTCCATTATATCTTTTGCCATGAGCCAATTTTGCAAGATAATTAGGTTTCAAGTTTCTATTTTCAGCTATTGCTTTAATGAATTGTGTGTAATCCTGATCAATCATCTTTTGACCATTCAAAAGATTATCTGGATTGCTTTCATTTGATTTTTTCAATTTGAGATAATCTTCATTATAAACTCCAGTAAGCTTTGTTTTTGAGTATTTGTTGCTGTCAATAAAGCTAAGGCCGATTCCGCCAATTGATGAGGATGAGCTTGCAACAATTGCATCTGCACCGCTTGCAATCAAATAGCTTTCATCCAATCCATTATCACCAATGTATGCAACTACAGGTTTAGATGATTTTTCAATATCGTCAGCTATCTCTTCACAAGCCACTTGGCTTCCGCCTTTACTGTTTATGTCTAATACAATAGCCTTAACATTTGGATTTGAATTTGCCTCATTCAATGCATTTTCTATTTGGCTTGCACTGGTAAATATTCTGGTTGAGTTAGATGAGTCGTATGTAACTGCTCCATTGATTGTTATGACTGCTATCTCATCTTGTTGCTCCACCATATTTCCAAATGGCAAAAGGAGAACTAAAAGCAATACTATGGCCAATATAATAAAGGCACCTATTCCAATGTTAAGCCAATTTATATTATTTTCACTCATAGTATCACATCTTAGTTATATTTTTAAATTATCTCGATTCAATAAATTTGCATTATTCTTAAAAATTCGTTTATAAAAAATTTTGTATTATAATATATTTATTTACATTAATATAAAGTTTATTTTTATAATTTTATTTTTTTATGAAATTTAGAAATGCTTTTAGGAATACTTTCAATGATTCACATAAATATTTATAAAATTTAGAAATACTTTCAATGATTTACATTAAATATATATCATTTGATTTTAAAATTAATATATAGATTTATAAGATAATTGGTGATTTTTTGACTAAAACAGTATTTTCTCCAGGTTCTGCAACAATAATCAATGCTATTTCAACCGGTTTCGGTTCTGCATTCGGTATAGGATTGGGTATTGAGGCAGAGGCTAAGTTTTCTGATGTGGGTGTCAACTGCTCATCAGATATAGGGGCTGACCCTCATTTAATGAATTTATGTGTGGAACAGGTTTTAGACTATTATAAGATAGGCAGTGCATTGGATTTCGATGATATCATACCTAGCTTGGATTTTGGAAATGGGCAGGGAATTGAAGTCAAGACAAAATCCAATTTGCCTTTAGGTTCTGGGCTTTCTTCAAGCAGTGCATTATCCAATGCTGTTGTCATGGCTACCGCTGCATTGGTTGCAAGCGAGTTTTGCCTTGAGCCATTGACAGATTTGGAAATGATAAACATGGGTATTGATGCATCCCTTGAAGCGGGAGTTACAATTACTGGAGCTTTTGATGACGCTTCCGCATCTTTCTTTGGAGGATTAACAATTACAGATAATGGAAATAGGGAAATTTTGCATCAGGAAAGAATGCCTGATTATGATATTTTGGTCTTTATGCCAGATAAGGAATCATTAAGCGGTTCTTCTGATGTGGATAGGATGAAATTGGTTGCTCCATTTGTAAGAATAGCATTCAATAAGGCACTTGATGGAGATTATCTTGAAGCATTGACATTAAATGGGCTCTTGTATGGTAATGTATTAGGTTTTGATAACAATATAGCTCTTGATGCACTTCAAGCTGGTGCACTTGCTTCTGGATTGTCCGGAACTGGATCTTCATTTGTAGCTATTGTTGATGAAAGTTCCATTGATGGTGTTAAGGATGCTTGGGCATCATATGATGGAAGAGTCATTGAAACAAATGTGGACAATAGGGGAACAAGAATAATTTAATTATTCTTCTTTTTTTCTTTTTTTCTTTTTTTATTTTTTACTATTTTTTTTTATTTTTACACTATTTTTTTAAAATAAAGTGGTCTGCTTAGTTTTATCCTTGCTTGGAAACTCATGAAGATATGTGAATATTTCTTCTGGATTATTCATCATATTGTTTTCATTTGTTCGTTTATAGAAAATCTTCATTAGTTCCTTTTGATTTGGGCTAGCTATTCCATAGCTGTTTCCATAAGTCCTGATGTACTTTTCCTTAAGTCCAGGGAAATGCTTGTCTAGCTTGCTATAGAAATATTCCATGTTTCCATCTCTCAATGTCATTCCCATTCCAAAGCAGATAATTCCCTTGACATTTGCGTCTATGCAATAGTCAAGTATTCCATTGATGTTTTCTTCTGTATCGTTTATGAATGGAAGAATAGGGCATAGCCAAACGATTGTAGGTATATTGTGTTTATTTAGAATTTTCAATACCTTTACTCTTTCCTTTGTAGTGCAAACATTAGGTTCAAGTGTTTTGCACAATTCTTCATCGTATGTTGTCAAGGTCATCTGAATGACTACTTTTGCCTTTTCATTGATCTCTTTAAGCAAATCCAAGTCCCGGAGTATTAGATTTGATTTTGTGATGCAAGTAAATCCATGACCATATTTGTTAATGAGTTCCAAGGATTCCCTTACACTTTGTATCTTCCTTTCAAGAGGTATGTATGGGTCTGTCATAGATCCTGTTCCAATCATGACCTTTTCCTTTTTATTCTTAAGGGCTTTCTTTAGGAGTTCTGTTGCATTTGCCTTTACTTCAATGTCTTCAAATGCATGGTCCATATTGTAGACATTGCTTCTTGAATCGCAGTAGATGCAGCCATGTGAACATCCTCTGTATAGGTTCATACCATTCTTATTGGATAAAATGCTTTTAGCGTTAACGTAATGCATGATTTCACTTGTATTTCCTATTTTTTCTTATTTTATTTTTGGTTTTAATATATTAAATTATTTCTGAGAGCATTTGAAAAGAATTTGATAAAAATTAATACAAAGAAAAGTTAATTTCAATAAGCATGTTTATATAAGATGAAATATAAAGTATAATTATTATCAAAACTATGGAGTTATTTTTGTGGATAAGAAAGAGATTATGGGCTTATTTGAAAATGAGGAAGAAGCTCAGGATATTCTTGAAAAGTCTAGAAAAAGAATCGATGAAATTGATAATGATTTAGTTAACTTAATAAGTGAAAGAACTTCACTTGCTAGGAGTATTGTTTTAGCTAAAGTTTTTTTAGGCATGGAAATTTATGATAAATCAAGAGAAGAACAAGTTCATGCCAAAGTAAATAAATTAGCTGAAGACTTGAACATTGATAACGATATTCTTAGCGATATTATGGATATGCTAACAACTTTAAATAAAAATAAACAAAGAGAAATTTTGGAGGAATGATTATGGGAAACATTAGAACTTCATTCGTAAAACGTATATCAAAAGAATTAATTGAAACTCACCAAGGCAAATTTACCACTGATTTTGAAGAAAACAAAAAATTAGTGGCAGAGTACTCTACTGTAAGTACTAAACACTTAAGAAATAAAATTGCTGGTTACATTACTAGATTAGTAAAACAACAAGCAAACCAAGCTTAATTTTATTTTTTACTTTTTTTAAGATTAATTTATTTTAATCTTCTATTTTTAGATTAATTAATTTTAATCTGCTATTTTTTATAATTTTTATATCAATTTTAAATTTTTTTAAATTTTCACTGATTTATCAATTTTTGGATTCTTTTATTTTGGATTTTTATTAATTATTCACTATTTATTATTAACAAATTCTGTATTTTATATAAAAATATCTAAAATTAATAATTAAATATATAAATACCCTTTAATATAATTAATAAATGGATAATAGTCTATAAAATATAATTTATCAAAATTTTATTTTTATTTTTAATTTAAAAGAAAAGGTGTGTAAACAAATGGAATTAATTGTAGCCAAATTTGGCGGTACTTCGATTGGAAATGGACAAAGAATTAGAAAAGCTGCACAATCTATCGTAAATGCATATATGGAAGGAAAGAAGGTTGTGGTTGTTGTATCAGCTATTAACAAGACTACTGATGACTTAGTAGCTATTGCTGATGAATCCATTGGAAAAGAAGTTACTGAAAAGCAATTGGCGGAAATTTTATCCATGGGTGAGAGAACCAGCATCAGAGTATTTTCATCAGTCTTGGAATCCTTAGGTGTAAAATCTGAATATATAGATCCAAGTCATGATTTATGGCCTGTAATTACTGATGACAACTATGGAAAAGCTCAAATTGACTTTGAAAGAACTGAAGAACAAGCTCAAGGGCTTTTAGGACTTTTAGAGCAAGGAATCATCCCAGTTGTCTGCGGATTCTTGGGAAGGACTGAAAATGGAGAAGTGACTACCTTAGGAAGAGGTGGAAGTGATGTAACTGCATTCCTATTAGGTCATTGCTTAAATGCAGATAATGTGATTATCGTTACTGATGTGGATGGAGTAATGTCCACTGATCCAAGAAAAATCAATGAAGCTGAAAAATTAGATTACATCTCTGTTGAAGAGATGAGAGATTTAGCTACTCATGGAGCTCAAGTTTTACACCCTCATGCTTTAAGATTTAAAGATCCTGAAATAAAAGCGAAAATCATTAGCTTTGAAAAAGGTGATTTGTCTGACCCTGGGACTGAGATTGTAGGTCCCTTCGAAGATTCCATGAGCAAATCAGTATGCTTGCATCCTGAACCTATCTCTGTAGTTGCTTTAGTTGGGGAAGATTTGCTTAATCAAATTGGACTCCTTGCAAAAATGACAACTTTGGTAGCGGAAGCTAACATTAACATTTATGGAATTTCTGCAGGTCAAAATTCAATTACCTTATTCTTGGATAAATGTGATGCTGATGAAGCATACCATTTATTGCATAATTTAGTCATTGCTGAAGACAGCTTAAGCTCAATATCCTTAGGAAGGGACATTGCAATGTTAACCATGATTAATCCAGACTTTATTGAAACTCCTGGAGTAATCACTGAAATCACCAATCCACTTAAGGAAGCACACATAAACATTGTCGAAATCTCATCATCCCAAACTGCTATTGTCTTATTCATTAACTGGGAAGATGGTAAGGTAGCATACGACTTAATCAAGGGAGTTTTATAACTCTCGCTTTTATTATTTTTACCCAATAAAGAAGTGTTTACTTTTATTTTCATTTAAGAGAAGTAAAATCTTCTGTTCGTTTTTTATTGTAATTAATTTTTATTTACAATCCTTGAAGGTTCGTAAAAATATTTGGTTTTTAATGATACGAACTTTAACTGATTAAGTATTTGAAATTAATATGATTCTTTAGAAATTAAAATTAGATTGAAATAAAAATCAATGATTAGATTTATTAAATAATCGAAATAAAAATTCAAAAATAATTATAATAGTAAAAAGGTGTTTTTTATGCGTTTTGAAGGAACTGCTGTTGCTATGGTCACTCCTATGCATGAGGATGGATCCATAGACGAAGAAGGATACAGACAAAATATTAACTGGTTGATTGACAATGATGTGGACGGTTTAGTTGCTGTAGGAACCACTGGTGAATCTGCTACTTTAACCCATGATGAACATAGAAGAGTTCTTGACATCATGATTGATGAAGTTGACGGTAGGGTAACTACCATTGCAGGAACTGGAAGTAATGCAACTACTGAAGCATTGGACTTAACCAAATATGCAGATGATGCTGGAGCAGACATGGCTCTATTGATCACTCCATATTACAATAAACCACAACAACATGGTGTTATTGAACATTATACCCAAATTGCAAATGCAGTGGACATTGATTTAATCACTTATAATGTCCCATCACGTACCAGTTTGGATATGGCTCCTGAAACCATTGTGGAACTTGCAAAAGTGGACAATATCTCTGCTTTAAAAGAAGCTTCCTCTGATGTGGACAAAGTATCCAAAACCATGAAACTCTTAAGGGATGAAGGATTGGAAGACGATATTGTAATATTGTCCGGTAGTGATGAATTGACCCTTCCTTTAATGTCTGTTGGTGCAAGAGGTGTGGTGAGTGCATCCGCTAACATCGATCCAAGAACCATGGTTCAAATGGTAAACTGCATTTTAGACGGTAACTATGATCAAGCGTTGGAATTGCACTACAAACAATATGACTTAATCAAAGCTTTATTCATTGAAACCAGTCCTGCACCTGCAAAAGAAGCATTGAAAATGATGGGAATGCCTGCAGGTCCATTAAGATTACCTTTAGTTCCTATGTTAGAAGAAAACAAAGCAATCTTAAGAAAAGCTTTAGAAGATGCTGGAATTATATAAATTCCACTTCTTATTTTTTTACAATTTGATTATATTTACAAAATTATTAGATGATATTATGATAAAAGTTGCTGTAACTGGAGCTGCTGGAAGAATGGGCTCCGGAATTATAAGAAAAATTACTGAACAGGATGATATGGAAGTTGTAGCTGCTATTGAAATGCCTAACACTCCTTTAGCAGGTGTAGATGCAGGTGAAAAAGCAGGTATCGGAAACATTGGAGTTCCTATTGTCGGTTCCCAAGATTTGGAAAAAGCATTGAAAGAATCTGGCGCTGAAGTATTGGTAGACTTTACCATTGCTCCTGCTGCTGTTGAAACCATTAAAAGAACTGCTGAATGTGGCGTAAACTTAGTGGTCGGTACCACTGGATTTACTGAAGAGCAAGCGCAAGGGAATGCAGATGTAATCAAGGAAAAGAACATCAAGGCAGTTATTTCCTCTAATTTCTCAATTGGTGTAAACGTATTCTTTAAGGTATTGAAGGACTTGACTCCTATCTTAAATGACTTTGATATTGAAATCATTGAAGCTCACCACAACCAAAAGGCAGATGCTCCTTCCGGAACTGCTATGACTGCATTTGAAGTGGTTGCTGACGCTCTTGAAAGAAACCCTGAAGAAGTGGGCGTCTATGGAAGACAAGGTCAAGTAGGTAAAAGAACCAAAGAGGAAATCGGTATACATGCAGTACGTGGTGGAGACATTGTAGGAGATCACACTGTATTGTATGTTGGCGATGGTGAAAGATTGGAAGTGAAACACATGGCACATACCAGAGAAGTATTTATTGCTGGTGTTATCAGAGCTTTAAGATTCGTAGGTTCAGCAGGACCTGGAAAAGTTAACGACATGTCTGATGTTTTAGGAATTTAATTTTTATAATTCTATTCCTTTTCCTTAAATCAGACTTTTATTAAAATAATTATGATTATCGAGATGATTTAAATGGTAAAAGTAGGTGTACTTGGTGCAACTGGAATGGTAGGTCAAAGATTCATCCAATTGTTGGCTGATCATCCTGATTTTGAAATTGCTGCACTTGCAGCTTCCGGAAGATCTGCAGGCAAAAAATATGAAGACGCTACCACTTGGTATATGAATAGTGAAATGCCGGAATCTGTAAGAGACATTACTGTTATTGAAACTGACCCTGCACAGATGGATAAGGATGTTGAAATAGTATTCTCTTCACTTCCTGCTGATTTTGCTGCAAAAGTCGAGCCAGAATTTGCAAAGGATTTTGTTGTGGCATCAAATGCTAGTGCGATGAGAATGAAAAAGGACATTCCTTTAGTAATTCCTGAAGTCAATCCACAATTCTTGGACATGATTGAAGCACAACAGAAAAACAACAACTGGGACGGATTCATTGTAACTAACCCTAACTGTTCAACCATTGCTTTGACATTGACATTAAAGCCAATTTATGATAATTTCAACATAAACAGGATTTATGTATCTACCATGCAAGCTGTTTCAGGAGCAGGTTATAATGGTGTTCCTTCAATGGCTATTGTAGATAACTTGGTTCCATACATTGGCGGTGAAGAGGAAAAGATGGAAAGCGAAACATTGCATCTTTTAGGTTCACTTGACGGTGGAGAAGTTGTACCTGCAAACTTCTCATTAAGCGCATCCTGTCACAGAGTGCCTGTTATTGACGGTCACACTGAAGCAGTATTCGTAGAGCTTGATGATGAGGCAGATATTGATAAAATCAAAAAGACAATGGCTGACTTTAGAGGACTTCCTCAAGAATTAGGTCTTCATTCCGCTCCAGAGCAACCTGTCATAGTCAAAGAAGAAGATGACAGACCTCAACCAAGAATGGACAGAATGGCTTATGGTGGTATGGCTGCTACTGTTGGTAGGCTCAGAAAAGATCAAGCATTTGATAACAGCTTCAAATATGTTCTTGTAGGACATAATACAATTAGAGGTGCTGCTGGTGCTTCTATTTTGAATGCTGAATTGATTAATAAACAAATATTATAATTTTATTAATCTATTTTTTCTTTTTTATTTTTTTTATCCTATTTTTTCTATTTTTTGTAATTTATAATTTTATATTTAAATTAATCTTAAGATTCGCAGATATTTGTGATTTTTATAATATTTTCTAAGTTTAGTAAAACATATCTTTAACCTTGGGAGGTTTTACCATTTTTAATGGAAATTCATTAGATTTTTACAAAGAAGAGTTGCCTAGATTCATAATTTTGTCAAAAAATGTTTTAAATTATTTAAAAGAGGGAAAAACACTTGAAGAAGCATGTGCTAAGGCAGGGGTTGTTTCAAATGAGTTAAATATTTGGAAACTTTGGGTTGATAAAGGATTACAACCTTATGCAGACTTCTTTAGGGAAATTCAAAAATATAGATGATATTTTCAGTTTCGTAAAACTATTGTTTAATGAACTTAATTAAACGTACAGTAATAGTTTGTTTGGCTATCTTGTTTTCCTCTGACCATAATTCGAAACTTACATCTTGGGGTTCTGAATATAAATTTCTTAATTTAACAATAACTGAGTATAAGGATGTTTTTGATGTTTTTATCGCTTGTTTATATCCAAAGTTATCAATGTCCAACCAAATTTCATTAGCGTCATTAACAGTATTCATATTGTCAATGTAACGACCTAGTCTTTTAGGAGCAGGACTGATAAGAAAATCGTTTTCTCTGCTACCTGAGTTTCGTAAAACTATTGTTTAATGAACTTAATTAAACAGTTTTATGAAACTGAAATTTATGAAAAATTTCACTATTTTTTATTTTTCTCTCTAACACCTGAACTCCTACCGAACACTTTTTGAAAAAAGTTATTGTGCTTAAAACTTGTATAGAATATTTAAATAATGATTGGTGAATTGAATTAAGGCACTTTGATTATGCCTATTAATTGTTCTAATTTTTCTTTAAGTTCATTGATTTCATTCTCTCCAAATTCCTCATTTATCTTATTTTCAATTTCATCATTCATCCTAACGGCCAGTTTTTGAACTTCCAAACCCTTGGGAGTGATCTTAATATATTTTTTCCTATTATCCTGTGAATCGATTTCCTTAGTCAAGAATCCTTTTTTTTCTAAAATTTTTACAGATTTTGTAATGCTACTTTTACCTATATTGGTTGCTTTAGATAACTCATAAATTGATATTCCCCCATTTAAAGCAAGAACAAGCAAAATCCTAGTTTGACTTAATGTTAAATCCATTTCTTTTAAGTAGCTATTCATATAGGAAGTATATGCATAAAACAAATTTCCTATTAAAAATCCTAACTTTTTCTCTGACATAGTAAGATTTATATATCATATTTGTTAAATAGTTTTCTATGAAATAGTTTCATAGGAAATTATTTTATAGGAAATTAAATTTTTTCGAGATGATAAAAAATGAAAACTGCAATAATATATGTTTCATCACACCATGGAAATACAAAAAAAGTTCTAGAGGTAATGGCATATTCAAATGATATCGACTTATTAAAAATATCTGAAGCTAAAAAAACAGATTTTTCAGTTTATGATGCAATAGGATTTGCTTCAGGAATATATTTCCATAAATTCCACAAAGGCATAGAAAAAATGGCATCAGAAATTGACTTGACCGGCAAAAAGGTTTTCACTGTTTACACATGCGGCATAAATTATATGAATTATGCTAGAAGCATTCAAAAAACAATCAGATCCCAGGATTGCGAATTCATTGGAGGATTCAGCTGCAGAGGATATGACACATATGGTTTTTTTGAGAAAATAGGTGGAATAGCCAAAAACCATCCCAATGAAAAAGACTTTAAAAAGGCTCGTGAATTTATAAAAAACAATTTGAGGTGATATTGATGAAAAAAATGATGAAAGGAAAAATGCCTTCAGTTGGTGTTGAAGGCCACTGGTCAGCGGATAAATTCAGCGACAATGTCCTTCAGGATGCACTGATAAGACATGCACTAGGATTAACCTACCTGCAAATGGCAGATGTAGGGGAAGTATTGGAAACATTTGCTAAATTCAAAGCAGGAAAAGAATGGATTGATGCATGGTCCGAAATGGCATCAACACTTGAAAAAAGAGCAGAAAACTCCAACAGTAACGTGACAAAAGAAAGTGCATATCTAAGGGCATCAACCTATTGGAGAATCTCTTTAATGTATTTCAATTCAATTGACGATGATAGGCTTTCCCAATATTCAAAAAACAGCTTGGACTGTTATCATAAATATCTGGAAGTATCCGATTTTCCGGGAGAATATGTCGAAATACCTTATGAGGACTCATACCTTCCGGCACATTATTATCAATCTCCTGTTGCAGCTGATAATGCTCCGCTAATGATATTGACTCCTGGAAGAGATACTTTCGCAGAAGATACTGCATGGGTTTACAGACAGGCTCTCAAAAGAGGAATAAACTGTCTTGTGTATGATGGTCCAGGTCAGGGATTTGCCTTAAGAATAAATGGGATTACATTCAGACATGATATAGAAAATGTGATAACTCCAATCATAGATTACTGCTTAGAAAACTTTGAAGGCATCGATGAGGAAAACATAATACTGTTTGGAATAAGCTTTGGAGGATTTCTAGTGCCTAGAGCAGCAATCTATGATGAACGTGTTAAAATGTGTATTGTTGATCCGGGTAATGTGAATTGGGGAGGTGCCTTTGCTAAAAGACTTGAAATGATTCAAAAAATGCCTAAAAAAATTCGTCCTGCCCAATTGGACTTCATGCTTGAAGACTATATCTACAAACATGGAGCAACATCTGAAACCATTTGTGATGAGCTTAGAAAATTCGACAATACAGATATCATTAAGAATTTGGATTGTCTGACCATTGTAATGGATGGAACATCAGAAATGACACAGGGTGAAGCAAAAGTATTCTATGATATGCTTGACTGTGAAAAGGAATATCTATTGTTTGATGAAGATTCAGGTTCACAGATGCATGCCCAAATGGGAGGATATGCAACAGCAAGCGAAATGCTATTGGATTTAGTCGAAAAACACTTGATCCAATAATCATTTCATTTTTCCAATTTTCTTTTAGTCTCATATCCTGTTGAAGTTTCGTAAAACTATTGTTTAATGAACTTAATTAAACCTAAGTCTAGCAAATCCACCAATATAAAATTCTGCTATGAAATCAATAGGAATACTTGGATTAATATTTCCTTTTACCTTTTCTTCATATAATCTCTCCTTCAAATCAGAACAAACCATAGTAAATAAAACATTTAAAGTAAATTCATCCTTATTTTTATTTATTAATGAAATATAAAGATTTTTATTTTCATTTAAGTATTCTACAAAAACTTTTATAAAATTATCAATATACTGTAAAAAATCATTAGAAGAATCATTAATAACTTGTTTAGAAAGTTTATCAGATAAAGAATTAATTGTAAACTCTAATAATTCATATTTATCATTAAAATGATAATAAAAAGTACTCCTTGGAATATTTGCATTTTTACAGATATCTATAACTTTAATTTTTTCAAATGGTTTTTCAAGAAGTAAATTTGCTAAACTATTTGCAAGAATTAAATTAATATCAATCTTTTCTTTAGAATTATCCATATTTAAATCCCCTTATCATCTTGTAAATATACTTTTTATAAATTTAATAATAACTTATGTATACATTATATATAATTTTATTGTTTTTTCTAATAATATAAATAAAAATATAAAACAAAATTTAAATAAAAATATAAAATAAATAAAAAAATGAACAAAATAATAAAAATATTCAAAAATATAATTCATAAAAAATGAGTCTATTAAAAATTATTTTCTATAAAAATTTAAATAATACTTAAAAATCAAAAATTAAGAAAAGCCATTCTAAAAATTAGTAAATTTTAAAAACCTAAAAAAAATAGATTTAAAGAATAAAAACCAGTAAAAATACAATAAAAATGATTTTAGAAAATTAAAATTAAAATTAAAATATAATTTCAATAAGATTCTAAAAAAAAGTATACTTAAAATAAAATTCTAAAAAAATAAAAAAAATAAAAAATTAATTAGAATTATGTTTAGCCATATACTCTTCATATTTTATACAACCAGGATCACCTGCAAGGTAATCACCAGTAATAGTATATGCTCTAGCTCTACAACCACCACAAATAAATCTTGATTCGCATTGAGAACAACTATCTTTAAGAGCATCTTTATCTCTTAATTCTTTTAATACCTTATTATTAATCCAAATATCATCAAGATTATCTTTTTTAATATTTCCTAATTTAAGAATAGGATCATGTGGGAAGAAAACACAAGGATAAATATCACCATTAGGTTCTATTCCTAAATAGAATCTTCCTGCACCACAACCACCAATAAATCTTGAAAGTTCCATCATTGCAGGATTACTATATTCAACATTATAAAAGTGAGTTGGGATTAATGTTTTACCATCCTCTCTATCTACATCTTCAGGATTTGTATGAATTGCAACATCTGCAAATTGTGGAGCAGTAGATAATATTTGAAGATCTCCTTTACCATTTTCTTGATAAATAAGATTTAATAATTCAAATCTATCCTCTGGACTTAAATCAAGTTCTCTTGCTTCTGAACCTTTACCTGTTGGAATAAAATTATATAACATAAACCATCCAACTTTTTTCTTTCTCATGAAATCAATCATATCTGGAATTTCATTTTTATTATTTTGTGTAACAGTAGTTGAAACTTCTACAAATACATCAGTATCATTAAAATTATCAATTGCTTGAACTGCATGTTCCCATGAACCTGGAACACGTCTAAATTCATCATGAGTTTTAGGATTAAGTCCATCTAAACTAATCTGTACAAATTTAAGACCTGCATCTGCAAGTTCTTGTGCTTTCTCTTTCTTAGCACAAATATAACCATTAGTAGCAAGTGAAACATATAATCCTAAATCAGTTGCATATTTAATGTAATCTACTAAATTTGGATCAGTTGTTGGTTCTCCTCCAGAGAATGCTAAAGAAATAACACCAGAATCTGCAAGTTTTTTGATACCTGCTTTTATTTCATCAGGACTACATTCATCTGGACCTTTTTTACCTGCATTCTCATAACAATGGACACATTTAAAATTACATTTACGAGTAATATTCCAAACTATTTGATAAGGTGCACCTGGAACAAATGGTTTTTGAACACCGAATTTAGCCATACCCTGAAATGTAGTTACTAATCCCCTAATCCAAGTTTCATCTTGCATAGCTCTCATAAAAGATTCTTCAGATGTATCAAAAGTAGATAAACCTTTTTTAATAATAAGTTTTATTGGTGGAACAAGTAATTCACATTTAAAACAAATATCATCTTGAAGACCTACAATATGACGTAATGCAGATTCTAATCTTGTTTCACCACATTTGTCACAATAAGTAAGAGCACCATTTAAAACTTTTTGAGAAATATTACTATTAACAATATTTTCAAATGTTTCAATAACTTGTTTAGTATCTGCAGTTTCTTTTTCTGCACTTTTAATCTTATTCATAATAAAACCACCTTCAGATTTGACTATCAATTATAATCAAATTTTAAAAAAATTATAAAATAATTACATAATTATCTTTACATTTCATAAACAGATTTTAAAAAATATTAATTAATTAATTAAAATAAAATTTTTAAAAAATCCATAAGATAAGTAATAATAATAAAAAAAATATTAATATATTTAAAACCATTAATATATTCATTTTTTTAATAAGTTTCGTAAAACTATTGTTTAATGAACTTAATTAAACCCTTAATATTTTTTCTTATTTTACTTATTTAAATGGTTTATTGTACTTGGTTTATAAAAGTTTTGTGGAAGGGGTTTTTAACAGTGTTATAATGGGTATGTTTCCACAAATCTGTTATCATATTATATAAATCTTTCCTTGTTTTTTTCCTTGATTTTGAGGAGGATGTTATTAACGTTGTTATATTGGGTAGGTTTCCAAATTTTTAATAAAATCTTAAATCGTTATAATCTCTTTTTTTATTCAAATAAGAGATAAACATTCATTATTCTTATATTAAGTATAAAAAAACTTTTTATTTGTTTTTTTAAGTGCAATTTATTAATTTATAACTATTTTACTTAGATCTTAATCCTTTTTTAAAAAATATCATAATCTATTCTAATAATAAATCTTAAAAATATCATCATAGGTGTTATTATGAATGTTTTAGTTTCTTTTGAAATAAAGTTCAAGACGAATAGGGAAAGGTTAATAGGCATATTAAAGCACTTTGCATTTAAGCGAATTCAGGGAAATCTGTATTTTGGGGATATTGATTATGATGAGCTGTTTATGATGCAAACAGATATTATGGAGAATATAATGGAATATGATAGTATTATCATGATTCCAATATGCAAATCCTGCTATGAAAAAACCAGTACATTTGGCAGGAACTTAAGTTTTGTAGAAGATTTGTATAGGATTTTTTGAGGGATTTTAATGAAGATACTAATTGAAGGCTACAATAAGTCAATTCATAAGCGTGATAATCAGCTATTGATTAAGGAAAAGGATGATGAGCTTGAGAAAATCAATATAAAAAGAATTGATGATATAACGATTATTGGAAAGGGCTCAGTAACTTTTGATGCCTTAAGGCTTATTTCAGATAACAACATTCCCTTGATGTCAATTGATTATTTCGGTAAGATAAACTATATTCTTGAGTATCCAAAATATGAGAATATTTTCTTGAGGAAAAAGCAGTATGAATTCAGTGAAAATCATCATGGACTATCCATTTCACGAGAAATAATAAGAGCTAAACTTCTTAATCAAAGGTTCACCATTCGGACTTTAAACAAATCAAAAAACATAGATGAAGTTAAGTTTTATGAAAACAAAATCAATGAGTCTGTAAAAAGTTTGGATAAATTAAGATTTGGTCCAAATGTCAATCTATCCAATGCAAAAAATAAGATTATGGGTATTGAAGGAAATGCCTCAACCTATTATTGGATGGCAATAAGTGAAATCTTGCCTGATGATGTTAAATTCTATCAAAGGGTCAATAGATTTCCAGATGATATCACCAATGCAATGCTGAATTACGGATATGCTATACTTGCCAGTGAAGTAACTAAACATTTGGTTCTCAATCGTTTAGACCCCTATTGTGGATTCCTGCATTTTGATAGGGATAGAAGAACCAGCTTGACTTTTGATTTGATTGAGGAGTTCAGACAGCAACTGGTTGACAAGGTTGTTTTTTCTTTAATAAATACGGGTCAAATAACAAATGATGATTTGGATAAAAGAAATGACAGCATAAGCTTGGAAAAAAGAAAGTTGATAATTGCTAAGATATTGGATAAGGTAAATTCCAAAATAAATTTTGAGGGAGAAAATTTAACTTATGGTGAAATAATTGATAAGCAGGCTCAAAAGATTGTAAATTCTTTAGTCAATGATAAAGAGTATAGTGGGTTTTATTTGCGTTGGTAAGAGAGAAAAGATCAAGAATTAAATGTCTTGTAGGGCATAATACAATTAGAGGTGCTGCTGGTGCTTCTATTTTGAATGCTGAATTGATTAATAAACAAATATTATAATATTTTTTATTAATTCTTTTTTTTACTTTTTTTTAATTATTTTTATTTTCTTTTTTTCTAATTTTCTTATTTCTTAAATAAATGGATAAGAGGGTAAAAGATGGATGAACAAGAATTTAATAAATATAAGGAAACCATTGAAAATTTCATCATTGAAGAACTTATTCTTAGAGTTCCTGGTTTAATTAATTTCACTATTCATAGGTTGCCTGAAATCCTGGTAAAAGATACCGAATACATTTTCTTTATTTTTGACAATGCAGATGAAAGTCAGAAAAATGTTTTAGAAAAATTTCTACACTCTCAATTATCCTCATTCTATGATGATTTAGGTTTGGAATATGATTTTATCATTGTCTTAGCGCCCTATTAAGTTACTTATTGGAAGATCATGGAAAGAAGTAGTAATGGAATCTTGAAGAAAAAGAAGAAAAGGTAGGTTTTAGTTACAGTTTCGGTTACGTAAAACTCGGGTTTAATGAACTAAATTAAACAATCCCTATCTGTCTCTTTTGGAGTTGGATGAAGAGACTGTTGAGATTTTTGTTAGTGATTTGGTGGATGCAATAAACAATTTATGATTATTCTAACAAAATTATTTAAACAGATTTAAGGTGATATGATGTTGATTGATTTTAATGAACTTTCAGAAATAGCTATTCCTAATATGAACGGCGGAGAAGGAGAAGTTATTGCAAAGATGGAGGTTAATGATTGCGGAAGGTTTATTCAAACCATTATTTCCCCTGATTCTTCAATCGGCCCTCATCTTCAGCAATCAAATGATGATATAAATTTCATTGTCTCTGGTGAAGGAATTGCAATATGTGATGATGTCGAGGAGATAATAAAAGCTGGAACATGCCATGTCTGTCCAAAAGGTTCCACTCATTCCATTATAAACAATGGCGATGAGGATCTGGTATTCTATACAGTAGTTCCAGCATTAAAATAAGATTTAAATATTTTTAAATTTCAGACTCTTTTTTTAAAGTTTGTTTTATAAAACAAACTTAATTTTGCTTTTTTTTCAATAATTATGATATGATTTAGTGGTTTTAGCTAAGATAAATAATTTATTTAAATTTCAGGATTTTATTAATTATCATCGTTTCGTAAAACTTGTGTTTAATGAACTAAATTAAACAAAAAACAAGAAAATAAGTAAAAAGAATAAGAAAATAAGTAAAAAGAATAAGAAAATAAGTAAAAAGAATAAGAAAATAAAATGAAAATTATTTCCTATTTTCCAAGTCTTCAATGACCTTTTTAGCTACATACTCACCAGACAAGAGCATTCCACCAAATATAGGACCCATGCGTTGGGAGCCATGAACTGCATTTGCAGCCATTCCAGTAACATATAATCCGGGATAAACTTCAGTAACATTTTCCAATATCTTGGATTCTGCCCTATCAGCCCACATGGATTTCTCACCCATTATCCTACCTGTTGCAGTATTCAGTCTTCCTCCCATCTTCTCTTCAACAATCTTGGTGATTTCTGTTGGATGGCCTGTTGCATCAATGACCGCCTTAGCTCTGACAGTCAATGGATCTATGTGCAATCCAGACATCTCTACAGAGCTCCAATTCAATACAATCCCATTTATTCCATTTTCCCTAACCATCAAGTCTTCAATAGACATCAGATTAAATATTTTAAGCCCTGCTTGAGTTGCTTTGGAACATAAGGTGGAAGTGCATTCAACCGAATCAACAACATAATAATTGTCTTCAAAAACTTTAGATCTGATTCCAAACTCATCGAGGATTCTCTTTCCTTCCTCCTGAACGACAACCTTATTGAACATCATTCCACCACCCCACATGCCTCCGCCTATGCTGAGCTTTCTCTCAAACAATGCAACCTTATATCCTGCCTTAGCAAGATAATATCCGGCAGTGACTCCAGAAGGGCCTCCCCCACCAATGGCTACATCCATATCTGTGTAATCTAAAAAATCATTCATATATTCCTGTATAATCGCTTTTGATATTGTAATATCATCCAATTTTTTCAATATAAAACCTCCATTTGAATAGATTTTTGTTTTGATTAATTAAAACAATTATAAGTATTTTAGCTTTTTATATATTTAAATTTTATTATAACGGCGAATTAAACTTAAAAAAGGAAATAAAAGTTGTTTCGTAAAACTTTAGTTTAATGAACTAAATTAAACGGTTATAGTAATCTTCAAAGATATTTAGTTTATTTATCTTCATTTATACTATTTGTTTGTATGTTTTTACAGTTTTGGATTGATGTAAAACCTTCTAATTTTGATTTTGCTATAACTTTAGGTATTTTTATTATATTTTATTTATATATTGTATCTAAGGATAATGTTAGGTTTTCTCCTAAATCAAATAGGGCTGATGCAATTTTTGCAAGTATTATGACTTTTGTCTTATTACTTGTTAGTATTTTGGTTTTTTTAAATAGTAATTTACTTAACTTAATCTTAGTTCTTGTTTCTTCAATAATTAATTTCATAGTATTTATTCCACATACCTTGAAATAATTAATAAATCGTTAGGTCTAATTTATTTCTGATAAGATGTATATATTCCACAATATTTAATTATTAAATAATGGTTTTTTCTCAAAAAACATTAATTTATTAATTAAATAGTAAATATTTTAGATAAATTTATTAAATTGCTTTAAAATCATTAAATTTAGCATAATTTTATTTATAAATAAGTAGTTTTTAGAAAATTTATTTTTAGGATTTGTTGAAGTCCTCAAAATTTTTAGAATAAGCTTTCTTAAAATTGATTTTCAAGTATTAACTAAGTTTAAATTTTTATAAAAAATAGTTTTCAACAGACTTTATTTTTAAATAAATAGCTTTTAATAATTCTAATTTTTTATATTTTTAATGATGTTATTTTATTAATATCAATTTCTTTTTAATAATTATCATATATATTTTATATTCTCTTGATTTAATTATTGTCTTTGATTGATTTTTATGAATATTGTTTAATTATTTTTATCTTTTTTAAATAATTTTATACAGTTAAATAATATTTTTTTAATTCTTATTTGTCTGATTAACTTTATATATTATGAGAATATACATATTTATATTTAAATTATTTTGATTTTTGTGTTAGTGGTATAATGTCTTTTTTAAAGGTTTCAGATAAATATATTCCATCTATTCCCTTTTCAAATATTTCTAAAAGGATTCCAAAAAGAAGAATTGCATTCATTGATGAATTACGTGCTATAAGTATAATGTCTCTTGTTCTTATTAATACATCAACTTTATTAAATCATAAAGGTGTTTTTACTTATGAGGAATATGTTTTATTTTCAACTATGGCTTTTGGTGTACCTATATTTTTAATGCTTCTTGGAACATTAATGTTAGAAAGAGATTATTATGATGATATTCCAAAGTTTCTTAAAGGTAGATTTATGCGTATTGTAATTCCATTTTTAGTATGGAACACAGTTATTGCCCTTGTTTATACTTATTATCATGGAAATTTAACATTTAGTTTATCTGGATTAGGAGCATTTTCTAGAACTTTTGGTTTGCAACATTGGTATGCATGGATGTTAATTGGTATTTATTTGTCTTTACCAATTTTTAATTCTTATATTAAGGAAACCAAAGTTTATGGTGCTAAATATTTTTTAGTATTATCATTTCTTGCAGTAATTATTTATCAAGCTTTAGAAATTTTCAATACTTCTACTTACTTTAATTTAACTTTCTTTATTGGTCCAATAATATATTTGTTCTTAGGTTATTATTTAGATCATAATGAATTTAATTTAAGTTCTAATAAGTTAATTTGGATTGGTTTATTATTATTTATTGCTACAACTACATTTATTATATATTTTGATATATTTCATAATGGATTTCAAAAAACAGTTTTCTTACATCATTATAATTTTTATACACGTTCTTATATGGATGTAAGTTTGGTTGTTATACTTCAAGCTACTGGAGTATTTTTATTCTGGAAATATATTAATTTTGATAGTACTAAAGGTTTATTTAAGAAATTTGCATTATTATTTAAAAAACCATTAATTAGTGTAGGTATTAAATCAATAAGTAGATCTTGTTATGGTATTTATTTAACTCATCAAACAATGTTACTTATAATATTCCTTCTTGTTGATGTTAATTATTTCAATGCTTATTATTGGAATTTTTTACTTGCATTTCTTACATTTGTTAGTAGTTGGGGTTTAATTACTGTTCTTAGAAAATTAGGTATTCCTGGTTACATTATTGGTTATGATTAATTTCATAACTTCTTTTTTATATTTTCTTTAAAATTTAAAATCTTCTCTTTGTTTCGTAAAACTTGGGTTTAATGAACTAAATTAAACAATTATTTGAATTGATATAATGATTTAATTTAAACATTAAATAAATTACAAAAATAGAAGTAATAATTTATTTAATTTTAAAAAAATATTTTTTAAATTAAAGATAGCTTCAAAAGATATATATTCCTTAAAAAATATAGGTATGCATACTGAAGGAGGTAATAATTATGTCTATTTTAACAATAATCAGTATTTTATTAATCATAGTGCTTATAGTGCTTTTAGTTAAAGATAAGGAAAGAGAAAACAGGACTTTATTAATTGTACTATCTGCTATAACATTGGTTTTAATTATTCTGAATATTTTACTATAACAAATATGAAAAAATCAATCTTTAAGTAATCATCAATTTTATCATGAATAATTATTAAAAGTGAAAAATATGTCTAATGAAAAACCCTTCGGACTTACTGCTCGACAAAAGATACAAAAGGGAATGACAATCACTCGAGAAAAGATCATACCTATGGAATTTGATGAAAGCAGGTATGATATTGTTGAGGTTAATGTTGAAATCAAGGATTTAGACCCTGTTTTCCATGACTATAAAATTGTGAACCTATCTGATCTTCATCTTGGCCAATGGCTGACTGCAGAGTATTTGGAAGGTGTAATCGATATTGTAAACAGACAGGGACCAGATATGGTTGCACTTACTGGAGACTATGTGTCCTATGTCCTTGATGATGTTGCAGAAGACCTTGAACGATGCCTATCCATGATTGAAGTTAAAGATGCATCCCTTGCAGTGCTTGGAAATCATGACCATTGGAACGGAGCAGAGGAAATTAGGAAAATCTTGAAAAATGCAGGAATAATGGATGTGAGCAATGATGTCTATTCAATATCCAAGGATGCAGAAAAGGGAGTGGTTAATCTTCACATTGCCGGTGTTGACAGCATGAAACTGAATAAGGAAGACATTGATGCCGTTATGCTTAAAATACCTGAACAGGGCCCTGCAATAATGCTTGCGCATGAACCTGATTTTGCAGACATTGCTGCCACTACTGGAAGATTTGCACTTCAAATATCCGGCCATTCCCATGGTGGACAATTCATTATTCCTGGACTCAACACCACAATTTTAAGAAGTGACTATTCTCGAAAATACCCTGTTGGAGAATATCAAGTAGGGGATATGGTGCAATATACATCTAAGGGATTGGGAACAAATGTTTTCTGGCTTAGAATCAATTGTGCCCCTGAAATTACAATTTTTAGATTAAAAAGTCCTGAAGTTGAAGAAAAAATTGGAAATGAGGAAAGCAAAAACGTTAATCAAACATTATCAGTTATTCATTCCAAGAAAATCTTCCCAACAAGGGATGATGTTGACAATTTCCTAAATATTGATGATATTAGTGACTTTATAGAATCAAAAAGAAAAAGAATCCCAGTTTATATGGAAAATAAGACAGACAACATTAAAGAAAACATAAATGAAATCCCAAAAATTATAGAAAATAAGACAGAAGAAATAAAAAACAATTTAAAGTTTAATTAAGTTCATAAACCATAGCTTTAAAAGGTCATTATAAAAATCTTTTACAAATTTAGTTGTTTTTTAGTTTTTATGAAGTTTCATAAAACTATGGTTTTATGAACTTAATTATGGCATGGCATCATAATCAATAAACTGTTTCTTTACATTAACATTGTCAACATCAACTCTTTCACGATATATGCACTTGCCATAATCCAAATGGGTTCTGTATACTTCAAATATTGCGTAATCCGCTTTTTCATCCAAATGCACTTGATATGGCACATCTCCAAGATAGCAGGTTCCCACATAGTTGCTGTCATTATACAATACTTTCCCATTTTTTGAGTAGAATATAACATTTATGGCATGTCTTCCATAGCTTTTCTGATTGTATGTAATTTCATATCCTTCTTCTATAGAAACCTTTGAATCGTATTGAATTGAATGATTGTATCGGGTAATCTTCAAATCATCTATGATTACCGTGTTAGACATTGACTCAACAACTGCTGGTACAACAACTGTTGCCATAACTATTATTGCAAGAACAATCAGAATTCCTGCAAGGCAATATTTTCCGCTGTTGTCATTTTCGGAGCTAGCATTTTGTCTACTTGATCCATTTCCTCCATAACTTCTTGGATAGTAGCCTCCAAGATCAGAATCATCATAGTCTCTTCCATACATCTTCTCTGCATCGCTGGCTCCATAGTGATAATCTGCATTCTGCATGAAAAAGTCATCATCACCTATCATGAATTTACCCCATTCACCTTTTTGATTAATTCTATTTTTATTATAAGTATTTATTTTTTTACATTTCTATTTTTCAAAATGGTTAAACCACTTAATTAGTTTAGCAAAATACTTATTTAACGTTTCGTAAAATAAGATTATAAAGAATATTTACATAATATTTTAAATTTTAATAGTTAAGTTTACTTTTTATAAGAAGCTTTTTTAAGAGTTTTATTTTTTTTAAAGAGGATTATCATATGATGGAAATTCATTGCAAGGAATGTGGAGGCAATAAGTTTGCCAGAAGGGAAGAGATGTACATCTGCACTGGCTGTGGCAGAGAATATTCCGCATTTGAGGTTATAGAACTTACTGATGATGTGATATCAAATCAAAAGACTTTTGAATCAAAAAAAGGTTCCATAACTGAAAACACTAAGGATTTTCATCCAAAAAAACCTTTAAGCTATTATGAATCCGCTTTTAAAAGAAATCCTAACGATTTTAACGCTCAATTGAATATAATTTACCTGAAGGCAGATAAGGCAAAAGTCACTGAAATAATCCCATATATTAGAAAAATGACCAATATATCTCCTAAAATCCTAAAGTCAATAAGGGATAGTCAAATGGATGAAGACAAGGAAATGGAAGCAATTTGGGAAGTAGGTGGCGTATTTCAGATAACTGCAGTCACTTTCAAGAATTCTGGGGATGCAAATACAAGGAAAATGGCCAATGATGCCTATGCCCAAAGAGTCAATAAGGAATGGTATCTTCGCATTCTCGAATTGACTAAACTGTTTTTCACTTTTGGTGATGATTTGGAAAGGGTATTTGATGGCAAGTATAATGATTTGGCTGTAAATTCATATAAGACTGGAATTTGGTATTATCTGGATATAATTAAGCTTGCAGAGGATCAGGAGGTTCATATTAAAAAGATAAGGAATTATGAAGAGAAAATAAGATTGGTTGAACCTGATTTTGAGTCTAGGTTGGATCTTAAAGTTGGTAAAAACAAGGGATCCTTCTTTGGAAGATTATTGTCCAGAAATTAGCATTTTTATTTTTCCTTAGTTTTCATAAGATGAATCTTAAATTTTCTTTTTAGTTTATTTTAACACTTTACATTATATTGTTCCATATGTATTTCATGTTTTTTTTCACTAATATATTGTCAGTAATGTCTTTTTCAAGTGATGCCAATTGTTGTTTTGTTTCTTGTTTTTTGCCCAAATAAAATCTTCCCATTCATTCTATGAATATCTGCTTTTCATTATTTGATATTTTTATCATGAATCATATTTTCTCATTCAATTCATGAACTCATTGTAATCCATGATAAAAGATATTGCCAATTTAATGAAATGACTTTTCTTCTAAAATTTAATTTTAAAATTTCATTGAAAGATTGTTCCATTTATTTACCCTACTCTTTAAACAGGTGTTTTTTGAAACTTATGAAAGAGAAAAAAATTATATATGCCCTATAATAAATAGGAATATGTAAAAATTAAATTTTTTAATAATGAGATGGGTATTGTGTTCATTGAACTTTAAATGGATTTTACATGATACTGATCTCATTAATAAGAATTTGAATTTTCAATTGATTTGACGGAGAAATTTTATGTTGGAAGAATTCATGCCTTTTGTAGGCCTAATTATTTTTGGAAATATAGAAAACCTTATTTTGGCATCGCAAGGTGTTGTTGCAGGTGTAAATCCTAAAGTTTTAGGATTGTTGAGTATTTTTGCTGTCGTTGTATGGCTATTTATAGGATTTGTTGCAACTGATTTCGCAATGCAATATTCCCAATACATCACATTCCTTGGTGGACTAGCGATTGTAATATTAGGTATCATATCCATCCGCGATGCAGTTCATCATATCTCAGAAGCTAAAGGAGATGCATAAGATGATAAATTTAAGAGATTATGCCCAGTTTACAGGACTGCTCATCTTTGGGAACATTGAAAACCTCATCTTGGCATCCCAAGGTGCTGTAGCACATGTAGACCCATTTATATTGTCCATATTGAGCCTGATTGCAGTGGTCATATGGCTGTTGCTTGGAACATATGGGACAAAACTGGCTATCAAATATGCAGACTACATTGAAATATTCGGTGGAGTGGCCATCATAGTTTTAGGTATTCAATCCATGCTTGAAGCTATGGGGTTATAATATTTCTGCCTCCCCTTATCTTTTCTTTATTTATTCTATTTCTTAGTTTCAATCTATTTTTAGAAAATTTTGGTGCAAAGAACAAAAAATTTTGGTGCTAAGAACAAAATAGTTAAATAATTTAAAGTATAATATAATATTGTTTTTTTATAATTTTTCAACCGGGCCCGTAGCTCAGTCTGGCAGAGCGCTTGGCTCTTAACCTTGTTGTCGCGGGTTCAATCCCCGTCGGGCCCGTTTTTTATTAATTCTTTTTTCTATTTTTTTTACTTTTTTTCACATTCACAAATAATGAAATAAATTAATCTAACTTAAAAAATTAATAAAAAATAAAAAGAAATTAAAAATTAATAATTAATAAAAATAGGGTTAAAAATTAAAAATTAATGCTTAAAAGTCAAATTAACTTTATTTAAAGCTTTAATATATTTGTCTGCATATTTTTGTTTAAGATTCTTTGAATAAGAAGCCTCTGTTTCATAAATATAAGAAACAATACCCTTATTTGCTATAGGAACAGTTATGTAAGCAGGACTTGAGCCTAATTGAGGATCAAACCTTTTTATGTGTGGTGCCAATTTAAGCAATCTTTTTAAATAAGTCGAAGACTTATTATGGAGTTTTTTAGATATTTTAACACTTTTAATTTTTTTATTTGAAATCATGTGAATAAATCGAGGATACTTGTATCCGCTAAGCCTGTAGTTTGTTTCATGGATATCAGTTACTATTTGAGGATTTTCTTTAGATATGTCCTTTACAACATATTTTTGACCCAGAACCTGACCGTTCATTCTGCTTTTAGAATAGCTGTTCTTATCTTTAGTCACATGAATGTAATACAAGACAAATCTTCTATTTAATTTTCCATTTTTGTTTTTCAGGCTTTTTTGCATCGCTTTATGCATTCCATTCTCTTGAACATGAACTCCAACAATTAGGGCAATGGTTTTGGTTGAGGATAAATTGCCATAGTACAACTTTTCAACATAGCCTTTTGTAGTTTTACCTAAAATCCTTTTATATGTGAATATTTTGGATTTGGTTCCATCATTAGCGAGAATGAAATATTTCAAAACCTTATTTGAAGATAAAGTGATATTATTCTTGAACTTTTTACTGTTTAGAGTAGGATTCTTGCCGTCTGTGGTATAATAAATAATTCCTTTCTTATCTGATTTTAGCTTTATAACTGTTTTTTTGGATTTGATTATCATTTTATTAATCCATACGCGAGGGGCCTTTTTACTGGCTAATGTGGAATTATTAGATACAATAGGTGTGCTTTGATTAGTTGAAACAGAATTGCTGTTCCCTTCACTTGATGAAGAATCATCTATACTTAAATCACCAGTCTCTTCAATGTAGTTTGAGGGCTGTGTATTATGATCAATAACAGGAATATCTCTTGAATCATCTGCTATGCCACTATTTTCAGCACTTACTGTTGCAATGGAACATAGCAAAGATAAAATGATTAGAATTAATAACAGGAATTTTTTATAAGACAAGATATGGCCTCCAATTAATATCATTAAAAATAGTTTGTTTAAACCTATATAAATAAATGTTTCTAGTTAAATAAAAAATCATTAAAGTTTTCTAATTCTAGGGTTTTATTAAACAAAATAATAACATATTTAAATTTTTATCATCAAATTATAATAAGATGTTTATAAATTAATAAATTAGTTGGAACTAAAGAGGTAAAAATATGAATCCTATTTTAATTGATGATGATAAATGTATTGCATGCTCCTCTTGCATAAATGACTGTCCTAATTCATTCATTTATTTGGAGGATGGCAAAATAAAAACCCATGACAATGGTTGTATAGAATGTGGACATTGCTATGCCATTTGTCCTGAAGGTGCCATTAAAATGGTCAATTATGATTTCACTGAGGAAATGGCAGTGTCTATGAGCGAAATAAATGAACACACTCTTCTTAATGCAATGAGAAGCCGACGTACTACAAGGCAGTTCAAACCAATTGAGGTCGAAGATGAAAAAATCAATATGATTCTGGAAGCTGGAAGATATGCTCCAACAGGTGCAAATTCTCAAAATGTCAAATATACAATTCTCGGTTCCAAACAGGATGAAGCAGAGGAAATCTGTGTAAACCTATTTAGAAAGGGTAAAAAAGTGGGAAATCTGAGCAGTTATTTGAGAAGAATTGAAGTGACAGATGATTTCTTCTTCAAAGGAGCTCCATTGATCATAGTCGTTTCAAGTAAAAGCAATATAAATGCAGGTCTTGCAAGCGCATATATGGAAATAATGGCTAACAGTCTTGGACTTGGAGTTCTATATAGTGGATTTTTTGTAATGTGCACAAAGCTAAGCAGGAAACTTAGAAATCTTATTGAATTGGAAAAAGGATATGATGTTGTTTCTTGCATGGTAATAGGTTATCCTAAGGTCAAGTACCAAAGAATCGTCCCTCGTAAGGATTTGCAGGTAAATAGATTATGATTTTGCTAATAATATCCAATTCTTTATTATTTCTTTTTATTCTTTTCATATAATTATCATTTTTTTATTTCAAATCAGCTATTTTTGATTTTTTCATATAATTTTTTCTTATTTTTTTCTAATTTTTCTTAAAATTATCCAGTTTTTTATAAAAAACTTAAATATTTCATTAAATTTAATAAATATAATTAATTAAGTTTAAATAAGAGATTAAACATAAATTTAATTAATAGTTTTAATTAAGGATTAATCTATCTTGATTAACGTTAAATTAAGTTATATTTAAGTGATAAAATGAGTTTTGAGAATTCTAGTGAAATATTTAAATTACAGAAATTAGTGAAATCTTCCCTTTTGGAGATCAACAAGCTTAAGATGGAAATTGCCCAATTAAAGGATGAGCAAAATTCCCTAGTGTCCAATGATGAATTTGAAACCCTAAAAAATGAATCTGAACAGTCTTTAAAACAAAAAGAAGAAGAACTTATTGATTTAAAGAAAAAACATGAAATTGAAATTTCAGATTTAAAACTTAGATATGATGAAGATTTAAGAATCAAAGATGATGAAATCTCTTCTTTAAAAAATCAGTTTGAAGATGACTTGAAAAGCAAAGGATTAGAGCTTAGCGACTTTTTAGATAAGTTTGACAATGACATCAAGGCAAAAAACGATGAGATTTATGATTTGAAGGCTAAGTATCAGGCTGATTTGAAAACTAAAAACTATGAAATAGAAAACTTAACTCATTCTTTAAATACTAATATTGAAGTATTGAACAGATCCAAGGATCTATTGAATTCAAAGGATGAAACCATCAGAAACTTATCTGATAAGGTTAATGAACTTTCCGATTTAAACGAATCTCTTTCTAAAATGAAGGAATCCTTTGATGATGAATTTAACAGCTTTAAAACTTTAGAATTAGGTCAAGCAAATCTTAAATTGAAAGAGGCATTGAATGATGTCAGCTCTAAAGACAATGAGATTCAAGCTATTTCTAATGACTTAAAGATGGCTGAAAACAAATTGACTGATGTTCAACGCCAATTGGATGAAGCAAAAACCAAGGAAAATGAAGCTAACCTCAAATTGGCTAATACATTAAGCACTGTTGATGAAAAGAATCTTGAAATCCAGACACTTAATAATCAAATCGCTTCTCAGAATGAAGAGATCCTTGACTTGAAGAACAATTTGGTCAATAAGGACAATCTTGTGGCATTGCAAAGGGAACTTGATTCACGTGATGTAACCATTCGTGAGAAAGATGTGCAGATACAATTGTTGAAAGACAAGTCTGTTTCCCGTGAGGAGTATGCTAAAGTCCAAAATGAATTGTCTAAAAAGGACTTGCAGATCCAAAGATTGAATGAAGTGAAAGATTTATTCTTTGAATTGTCTGATGACAGCTTCTTGGATAACCAGTCTCAAGACGGTATCATTAACAAGACCTCTGTTGAAGATAGGGAATTGCTTGAGCTAAATGACATCAAGAGAGAATTGGAATTGGCTAAAGAGAATAAGCTTAAGATTAGGGCTGTTGGCGATGAGGAATTGGAAAATATGGCTAATTTAATTGATTCCTCTTCAAGTGATGCAGGTGCTGGCAATGCTTCAAATCAGAATAATTCAGAGGAAGTTGAAAAGTTAAAACATGAAATTGAAGGATACAAATCAACAGTTGAGGAATTGGAAAAATTCAAGTTTGTCTATGATAAGTTAACTGCTCCTCAATTGAAGAACTTAAATTCCATCCAGTCTCAAATTTATCATTTGTTACCTGAAGATGAAGCTATGGATACATTGTCTGTAAAGGACTACCTTAATGATCTTGCTTTCAAGAATCTTTCATTTGGTAATACAAAGAACATTCTTAAAAGTTTAGAGAGAAAAGGTTATGTTGAAGTAGCTAAAAAAGAAAATGATATATTCTTCTGGCAAAAGCTTCCTTTACCTGAAGAATAATTTATCTTTATTCTTTTCTTTTTTTATTATTTTTATGATTTTATTTTTTAATATGCTTAATTTTGCATCGTTTTTGGATTTCATGTAATTTTAGAATTTTTCATGAAATCGTTTTTTCTTTGACTTTATGCTTTTTTTATACTATTTGTTATTTATTAACTTTTTTTATAAGTCTTAGTTTTTTTTACTTCACCTAATTCCTCTATTTGATATTATTATATATTATTTCATTAGGTATTGAATATGTCTTAATGTTGAAATGATAGGAATCAATAGGAACAAGTAAATGAAGTTAGAGTTTACATTAAAGTCAAGCAGGTTTACGATAATTGTGACACCCATAAGCATATACAAAGTGTGGTATACATATGTCTTATCTTCTTCGCTTGTGTATTCTTCAAGGAATCCTCTCTTGTGTGCATAATGGAACATGATTAAAAAGAATATTATAACTAAAAGTATATTCACTCCAAAGATTACATTTGCCAAGAAGAAATGTGAATAGTTCCCAATAACTGATGTTGAAAAAGGTATGAAGCATAGGCATGCTAAATAAAAGATATTTAGCCATAGATATGGCATATTCAAGCTTTTTATTTTCATGAACTCATGATGGTAAATCCAGAATGAACCCAGTACAATGAAGCTCACAATGATTAGTCCAGCTATTGGTCCGATGGAGCCTAAAAAATTTATGAATCCAGTGTAATTGAGTATTTCCTTATCCGGCAAGACCATTCCAAAGACCAAGAGAGTCATTACTATACTGAATATCCCATCAGTAAGTCCCATTAGTCTTCCAGGATCAATGTCAAGGTCTTTTTCAAATGCATCTACGAATCTTTGGTAAGTGCTGATTTTCTTATTGGTTTTTTCAAGTTTTCTTATTTCTTCATCGATGTTCTCTTCATTGATATTTTCACTGAATTTATTTTTTCTCTTTGCATCTTCAAGTTTTTCCTGAACTTTTACAGCTCTATTTTCATCCATTTCTGATATTTGTTGTTCAATCTCGTCTTTTAGACTTTGCAATTCGCCATATTTTTCATCAAACTCTTCATCAACATAATCCTTAGATGGGCTGTGATTTTCTACTCCTTCATCTGTTATAAAATCACCTCCAAGTCAATTATAATTAGTTAAAATTTTGTAAATCTTATTATAATAACATTTTGGAAAACATGCACTCCCACCATGTCTCTTTCAATTGTTTACCGCAACGGAACTAGTGTTAACTGCAAAGGAACTAGTGTTAACTGCAAAGGAACTTTCAATTTTAATATATTTTTGTAACTAAATTAAATTTATATTATTTTGTTCATATTTTTGATATATTATTATAATTTTATTCAAAGTTTATTATTTTTATCATATTTTTATTTAAAATAATAATTTTATAAAAATTCATCATAAAAACAAAAACTTTATATATTACTTTAAACCCATTGTTATTATAGAATAAATATTATTAAATTAGTTGAATCTATCAATGATTTAAATTAACTTATATTTATTTAATCTATCAAAAAAATTATTTATTAAAAAAATTGAGGTGTATAGAATGGCACAAGGTCAACCTATTTTCATTTTACCTGAAGGAACTAACAGATTGTTAGGTAGAGATGCTCAAAGAACCAACATCTTAGCAGGTAAAGTATTAGCAGAAACTGTAAGAACCACTTTAGGTCCAAAAGGAATGGACAAAATGTTAGTGGACGGACTCGGAGATATTGTAGTAACCAATGACGGAGTTACTATCTTAAAAGAAATGGATATTGAACACCCTGCAGCAAAAATGCTCGTAGAAGTTGCAAAAACCCAAGAAGACGAAGTTGGAGATGGAACTACTACTGCAGTAATCATTGCTGGAGAACTCCTCAAAAAATCTGAAACTTTATTGGATATGGACATTCACCCAACCATCATTGCTATGGGTTACAGACAAGCAGCAGAAAAAGCACAAGAAATCTTAGATGAAATCGCTATTGAAGACATTTCCCGTGAAATCTTAGTAAAAGTAGCTATGACTGCTATGACTGGTAAAGGAACTGAAAAAGCTCGTGAACCTTTAGCAAACTTAATCGTAGATGCTGTACAACAAGTAGCTGACGATGGTGAAGTTGACACTGATCACATTAAAATCGAGAAAAAAGATGGTGCAGTAGTAGAAGAATCTACCTTAATCCAAGGTGTAATCGTAGACAAAGAAAAAGTACACCCAGGTATGCCATCCGAATTAAAAGACGCAAAAGTTGTCTTAATCAACTCTCCTTTAGAAGTTAAAGAAACTGAAGTAGATGCTGAAATCAGAATCACTGACCCTGCTCAAATGCAAGCATTCATTGAACAAGAAGAACAAATGGTCAGAGATATGGTTAACAAAATCGCTGATGTCGGTGCAAACGTATTATTCGCACAAAAAGGTATCGACGACTTAGCACAACACTACTTAGCTAAAGCTGGAATCATGGCTGTAAGAAGAGTTAAAAAATCTGACATTGACAAATTAGCTAAAGCAACCGGTGCAACCGTTGTATCTAACTTAGATGACTTAACCGAAGCTGACTTAGGTCACGCAGGTTCCGTAATCGAGAAGAAAATCTCTGGTGATGACATGATCTTTGTAGAAGAATGTCAAGAACCTAAAGCAGTAACCTTACTCGTCAGAGGAAGTACCAAACACATCGTTGACGAAATCGACAGAGCTGTTGATGATGCAATCGGTGTAGTGGCTGCTACTGTAGAAGACGGTCAAGTTGTAGCTGGTGGAGGAGCTCCTGAAATCGCTATGGCTAAAAAACTTAAAGAATATGCTCAATCCATTAGCGGAAGAGAACAATTAGCAGTAACTGCATTTGCAGAATCCTTAGAAATTGTTCCTAAAACCTTAGCTGAAAACGCTGGTTTAGACAGCATTGACTCTTTAGTAGACTTAAGGGCTGCTCACGAAAAATCTGCTTACATGGGATTAAACGTATTCACTGGTGATGTTACTGACATGAAAGAAGAAGGTGTTGTAGAACCTAAACGTGTCAAAAAACAAGCTATTCAATCTGCTTCCGAAGCTGCTGAAATGATTTTAAGAATCGATGACGTAATCGCTTCCAGCGGAACCAGTGCTGGCGACATGCCTATGGACCCAGGAATGGGCGGCATGCCTCCAATGATGTAGCCAAGCTTTTCCGTTGCCTACGGCAACGCAAAACCTTGACCAAAATTTTTTCCTATTTTGGTAAAGGGGTAGGCTTTAATTTAGATGAACCTTTTTTAAGGTTTATTTCTTTTCTTTTTTTACTTTTTTACTTTTTTACTTTTTTTACTATATTAAACTATTTCTAATAATTATGCTTATTTTTTAATATATTAAACTATATATGATTTATTTTTAATTTAACTAACTAATTACTCTTTATTTTTAATATTACTTTTCAAATGCTCTTTGTTTATGTTTATATTCTTTAAAAATCAACCTTTATTCAAGAATATTTTTAAAAATATGTAAAGGATTTGATAAAATGTCTTTGGAAAATAAAAAAGATTTGGAAAATAAAAAAGAGCGTAATTATGAAAATTATACGGAAGACATGTATGTTAAAAACAGCATTGATTATGGTTCTTGTGAACCTTCTGAATCTGGAGGTGATGGGGAAATTGAGGTTCCAATTGATCTTGAGGAAAATGACTTGAATGAATTGGCTCTATTGGGATTTTTCAATGATTTTGCCTTGATTGATATAGGCATTCATGAGTTTATTAGAGAAGTTTATTTTGAAGAATAATCTTCTTTAATATTCCATTAATTATTTTAACATTTTCTTCAGAGATACTAAAATTTATTAACCATGCAATTGATATTATTAATGGTAAGATTATATTGATAAATAGATATTGAAAATGGTATATTTTAGGAGTTATAAAATGGCTGATAATGAAAAAAATATTAGAAGTGAAGAAGAGAAGGAACTGATCATTAATGCCCGAAAACCTGTTGGCGAATTGGGAGATAAATTATTGGATAGGATGAATGAAAGTCATGAAAGCCTTGCTCAATGGGGTGTAAGCCATTTGGATATTCTAAAGGATGATGTTATTTTAGATATTGGTTGTGGTGGAGGAGTCAATGTTGAAAGATTCCTTAAAATGACTGAAAATAAGGTTTATGGACTTGATTATTCTGAAATAGCTGTGGAGAAATCCACAAAGTTAAATCAAAAAGCTATTGGCGAAGGAAGATGTGAGATTATTCAAGGGTCTGTCTCTGAACTCCCATTTGAAGACAATACCTTTGATATAGTAACTGGATTTGAAACAGTTTATTTCTGGCCAGACTTTGTGAATGATTGCAAAGAAGTCAGAAGAGTGTTGAAAGATGATGGAATAATGTTCATCTGCAATGAGGCAATTCCTGATGAAGAGGATGAGCGTCAAAAGGAACTCATTGATCTTTTGGATATGAAAATATTCTCTGAAGATGAATTTGATGAATATTTGCGTGAGGCAGGATTTTCAGATATTATCTGTTTCTCAAAAAGTGGTCCTGATAGTGTAGATAGGGAATTAGTCACTGGATGGCTTTGCGTTATTGCTAGAAAATAATAAAATCTATTTTTTTCATTCACATCCAGTTATTTCCTTTTATTTTTTCTTTTCTTTTCTTTTTTTCTTATTTTTTATTTTTATAAACAATTTCATATATTTTTTCTAATTTTTGGTAATAATTAATTTTTTTAAGTAAATTTTAAATATGATTAAATGTTAATAAAATATGTTAAAGATTAATTTTGATTATATTTCTTATTAATTATTATTTTTCATTGATATTTTTTTTAAATCCGTTCGGAAATAATAACTAATAAAAAATAGCAATCATTTTAATCATATTGTGTAAATGGTGATTAGATGAGTATGGCTTTATCAATTGGTTTAATTTCCTTAATAATTTTTGGAAATATCGAGAACTTAATTTTAGCTTCTCAAGGAGTAGTTAAAGCAGCAAATCCTTTAAAATTAGCGATTTTTAGTTTAATTGTTGTAACTTGTTGGTTAATAATTGGTACTGTTTGTACTCAGCAATTGGAAGCTTATGGAATTTACATTGAATTCATTGGTGGATTGGCCATATTTATTTTAGGTATTCAATCAATGCTAGAAGCAGTTAGAGGTTAGTGATAGAATGTCTTCAATGAAAGATTTTTTAAATGAATATAAGCCTTTCTTAGGATTATTGATTTTCGGAAACATTGAAAACTTGGTTTTATCCGCTCAAGGTGTTATTGAAGGAGCAAATCCTTTACTTGTTGCGGGACTAAGTTTATTAGCAGTAATCATTTGGCAGTTTATAGGTGTTTTCGGTACAAAATCCGCTATGAAATATTCCAGACACATTGAGTTTATTGGTGGATTTGCTATATTTGTTTTAGGTATTCAATCAATGCTTCCTTTGATATATCAGTTGATTTAAATTTTTAAGGATTTTCCTTATTTTAATTTAAATTATTGCCCATTTTCCTTATTTATATAATAAAAATCTTAATTATAGAAAGATTTATATATTATGTTAACTAACATTTATATGTTGTATATTGCGGTGTTAGTCCAGCCTGGTTAAGACTCTAGCCTGCCACGTTAGAGACCCGGGTTCAAATCCCGGACGCCGCACTTTTTTTATATTGCAGCTGTGGTATAGTCTGGTTATTACTTGGGCCTTCCAAGCCTACAACCCGGGTTCGAATCCCGGCAGCTGCATCTGTTTTTTTTCTTATTTTTCTAAAATTTTTTTGCTATTTTTCTAGATTTTCTAGTTATTCTAATTTTTTAAAAATCATTTACAAATTTTTTAGATCCATTAGTTTTCTTTAGAGATTTTTTCACATTCTGCTTTTTTCCATATTTATTCAATGATTTTTTATTAACTTCTTTTAGTATTGCTTAATGATTCATTTTTAGCTGTTTTTTGCTTATTTTATTAAATAAGTTTATATGTATTAAAATATAATATTATATTAATATAACCTTATAATGAATATTTTAAGTTTTTAGTCATTTTAAGTTTATATTTCATTATAAAAACAAAATAAAAGATAAAACTACTGTTGAAATTAAAAATTATATTTATTTATTTAAATTAAAATTAAATTAATAGCAATTATTAGCTATTTCAATTAAGACTAAATTATAAAATGGTTGTGATTTAATGGCAGGAATTGTTGGATATGGGGCAAATGTGCCTTCATATAGAATTAAAGTAGAAGAAATCGCAAAGGTATGGGGAGATAACCCTGATTCAATCTCAAACGGTTTAATCGTTAATGAAAAATCAGTGCCTTCATCTGATGAAGATACTGCAACCATTGCAGTTAGCGCTGCAAGATATGCATTAGCTAGAGCACAAATCGACCCTCAAGATATTGGAGCAGTTTATGTTGGTTCAGAATCTCATCCTTATGCAGTAAAACCAACCGCTACAATCGTTGCAGAAGCAATTGGAGCTACTCCTGATATGACTGCAGCAGATTTGGAATTTGCTTGTAAGGCAGGAACTGCTGGAATTCAAGCTACTATGGGTTTAGTGGACTCTGGCATGATAAAATATGGTTTAGCTATTGGTGCTGATACCTCTCAAGGAGCTCCTGGAGATGCTTTAGAATACACTGCATCTGCTGGTGGTGCAGCTTATATCATTGGTAATAAGAATACCATTGCTGACTTTGGAACTACTTACAGCTTTACTACTGACACTCCTGACTTTTACAGAAGAGAAGGTCAACCTTATCCAAGTCATGGAGGAAGATTCACTGGTGATCCAGCTTATTTCAAACATGTATTAGGTGCAGCAAAAGGATTACTTGAGAAAACTGATTCAAAGGTAGAGGATTATGATTATGCTATTTTCCATCAACCTAACGGTAAATTTTACTTAAGAGCAGCTAAAAAATTAGGATTTACTCCAGAACAATATAAAGACGGTCTCTTAACTCCTAATGTGGGAAACACCTACTCTGGTGCTGTTCCTTTAGCACTTTCCAATGTTTTGGATAAAGCAGAACCTGGAGATAAAATATTTATTGTATCCTATGGTTCAGGTGCAGGTAGTGATGGATTTACCTTAACTGTAAATGACAGAATTGAAGAAGTTAAAAATTTAGCTCCTACAACTGAAGAAATCCTCTCTAAAAAGATTTATGTTGATTATGCAGTTTATGCTAAATTTAAAGGAAAACTTAGAATGGCATAGGAAGAGGATTGAAGTTAGAGGAATTAATTATAATTATTTTATGATAAAGGTGAAAAAATGAGAGATGTTGCAATTATCGGAGCTTCCCAAACAAAATTCGGTGAATTATGGGACAGTTCATTCAGAGAATTAATTTCACAAGCTGGTCTTGGAGCTATGGAAGATGCAAACGTTAGCGGTGCAGATTTGGAGGCAATGTTTGTCGGAAACATGTCTGCAGGTCTTTTCGTAGGTCAAGAACATATAGCAGCACTTATTTCTGATAGTATGGGTATGAACCCAATTCCATGTACAAGAGTTGAAGCTGCTTGTGCATCAGGAGGACTTGCACTTAGACAAGGTATTATGGCTGTCGCTTCAGGTTACCATGATGTTGTGGTATCTGCAGGTGTAGAAAAGATGACTGATGTTGTTGATGCAACTCCTGCTATTGCTACCGCTTCTGACCAAGAATGGGAAGCACAGCAAGGAGCTACTTTCCCATCATTATATGCTATGATTGCTCAAAGGCATATGTATGAATATGGAACCACTAGAGAGCAATTGGCTATGATGTCTGTAGTAAACCATAAGAATGCTTCAAACAACCCTAATGCTCAATTCCCATTTGAAATTAGTGTTGATAAAGTATTGGCATCCTCTCCTGTTGCAGACCCATTAACTTTACTTGACTGTTCACCTGTTTCTGATGGTGCAGCAGCTATTGTTATTTGTGCAGCAGAAAGAGCTAAGGAGTTCACTGATACTCCTATTTATGTAAGAGCATCTGCACAGTCTTCTGGAACCATTGCATTGCACAGCAGAAAAGACATTACAACTTTAGATGCAACCATTGCAGCTTCCAGAAAAGCTTATGATATGGCTGGAGTGACTGTAAAGGATATCGATGCTACTGAAGTTCACGATTGTTTCTCAATCAACGGATTGCTTGCAATTGAAGACCTCGGATTTGCTAAGAAAGGTGAAGGTGGAAAAGTTCTTGAGGAAGGACAAACCAATATCGATGGTGATTGTCCAATTAACCCATCTGGTGGTTTAAAAGCAAGAGGACACCCTCTTGGTGCTACTGGTATCGCTCAAGCTGCTGAAATCGTATGGCAATTAAGAGGAGAAGCAGGCAAACGTCAAGTGGATGGTGCTGAAATCGGTATGACCCATAATGTTGGTGGTACTGGTGGTACTTGTGCTGTTCACATCTTTGGTAGAGATCTTAACTAGATTTCTACTTTCTTAACTTTTTTTATTTTCTTACTTTTTTATTTACTTATTTTATTTACTTTTTAACTATTATTTTCTTATTTTTCCAATTTCTATCTTTTTTTATTCATCAAAAATAAGTTTATCAATGTAATCCATATCCAGAGCTTCCTCTACAATATTCGCTAATTTTTCGAGTGAATTCTCTACGCTTGTTTCAAATGGGTCTTCTCCAATTCTCTCTTCAAGTCCTTTGCTTTTTCTTAAAGCGTTTAGGAATTCCCTTCTGATATTGTAGTTATTGAAGATTCCATGGAAATAGGTTCCAAATACATTTTCACTGTATGCTCCATCGAATTGGTCATTGTCATTGTTTCCAATTCCCTTTTCTATCTTAAATAATGGGTTGGCACTTATTAGGTTTGTAGTTCCTTCGTGCAATTCGTATCCTGTGACCTCTTCGCCATTGATTTTGGAAAAGATTTCATGGAACATGCCATTATCATCAGGGCTTTCATCAATTTCTATTGTAGCTAAGCTCTGCTTTACGATTTTGCCTTCTCTAATGAATTCGCTTTCAATATCCAAAAGACCTAATCCTTCAACTTCATCAAGCTTTGATTCCTTGTGGTCCTTATCATAAATCTTATTTCCTAATATCTGGTATCCTCCGCAGATTCCAATTATTGGTATTTTGGATTCATTTGACAGTTCCCTTATTTTGTTTGCAAAGCCTGATTTTTCCAATTCCATTATGTCTTCAGTTGAATTTCTTGTTCCAGGCAAGATCAATGCATCGACGTCCTTTATCTTTTCCTGATAGTTATGGACTTCAATCATCCTGACTTCAACGTCTTCCTCTGTATCAAATGGGTCGATATCAGTAAAATTAGCTATTTTTGGAAGTTTGATTACTCCAATTATTATATGATCATCATTGCTTTTGAATTCCTTAGTCCAGTCATGTTCCTTTAGGGATGCGGAATCCTCTTCAGGAAGCTGCAGGTTTTCTGCATATGGGACTATTCCAAGGACTGGAACTTCAATGATTTCTTCTAATCTTTCGATTCCAGAGCATAACAATTCCTGTTTTCCTCTGAATTTGTTTATGATAACTCCTTTGAATCTTAATCTGTCTGCATCATCAAGAAGTAGGAATGTTCCAGCTATTGATGCAAATACTCCTCCCTTATCAATGTCTCCAACAAGAAGCACATTTGCATCAGCTATTTCTGCAGCACCCATATTTGCAAGGTCTCCTTCCCTTAAGTTGATTTCAGCAGGGGAACCTGCACCTTCCATAATTATTATGTCATAATCTTTCTTTAAGTTGTTTAATGAGTCTATTACAGCTTCTTTTGCTATGATTCTATAATCTTCATCGTCCATTAGATTATTGTCTATGTCTTTTTGGGTAGCTTTTGTCTTGTCATACTTTCTAAAGAAGTCCTTGTTTCCCACTGCTTCGCCTTGGATGATTACCTGTGAACATGATTCCCCTTTTGGCTTTAATAAAATAGGGTTCATGTCTACTGTAGGCTCTATGTTTGCAGCTTTTGCCTGCAATACCTGTGCAATGGCAATTTCTTTGTTTTCCTTTGTAGTGTATGAGTTTAAGGACATATTCTGTGATTTGAATGGAGCAACCTTATATCCCCTTTTTGTATATATCCTACAAAGTGCTGCAACGATTAAACTCTTTCCTGCATTGGAAGCAGTTCCTTGAATCATTAAACATTTTGTCATAATTTTACCCAAATTCTTGTATATTAGTTTCATTTGTTTTTTATAAAATATAAATTTTATTTGATTTGATATTTTTGTTTGAATTATTTGGAACCATTTTGAATTTTCATATTCTGTTATTTTAGTTAATAAAAGTTACTAAAATACAAACCTTTTTATATAACTAAAATCATAAAGTTATTAAGAATGTAGTTTAATATATATTAATATAATGTAATATTAATAATGAAAATATATGATTATAAATTGAGGTAATTTAAAAATAATTTATGAAACAATCGTCATATTAACTAGAAATTAAGTAAAATTAAAATATTTAGGAGGTTTTATATGGAAGAAGATAAAGTAATTGCTACAGAAGTAGAAGAATTAGAGTCTAAAGAAGAAATCGTAGACTCTTCTGTAGAAGATAATATAATTGATGAAGCTGATAACGCTGCTGATGCTGATGCAGTTGAGGAAATTGCAGAAACTAAGGCTGAAGAAAAAGATTCCCTTGAAGTCGAGTTTGTTGAAGATGATGGTGGAAATCGTAGAATCAAACCTATGCTTGATTATGAGTCAATTTCAAATACTGCAGATATAGAAGTGCCTCCTTTGCTTATTGATCAGGTCATTGGTCATGAAGAGTCTGTTGAGACTATTAAAAAGGCAGCTAAACAAAGAAGAAATGTTCTTCTTATTGGTGACCCCGGGGTAGGTAAGTCAATGTTAGCTAAAGGAATGGCTGAATTATTGCCTCCTGAAGTGCTTCAGGATGTATTGGTTTATCCAAATCCAGAAGACAGCAATTATCCATTGGTCAGAACTGTGCCAGCAGGTCAAGGTAAAAAGATAGTTAAGGCAAACAAGGCTAATGCAAAAAGCGGTGATGAGAAAAAGATGATGATTACCATGTTTGTCACTGCAGCTATTTTCGTTCTTGGATTAATGTATCAAAGAATATTTGAGGCTATTATTGCTGCACTTCTTGTTATATTTATTTCAATGCAGATCAAGCCTAAAGTATCCAATAGCGCTCCAAAATTGTTAGTGAACAATGGAGATAAAAGATTCGCACCATTCATGGATGCTACTGGGGCTCATGCAGGTGCATTGCTTGGTGATGTAAGACACGACCCTTACCAATCTGGTGGTCTTGGAACTCCTGCACATGAACGTGTTGAAAGTGGTATGATCCATAAGGCACATAAAGGGGTTTTATACATTGATGAAATAGGTACAATGAGCATGAAAACCCAACAAGAGCTTTTATCTGCAATGCAAGAGAAAAAATATGCAATCACTGGTCAAAGTGAAAACAGCAGTGGTGCAATGGTTCGTTCTCAAGCAGTTCCTTGTGATTTTGTTCTTGTAGCTTCCGGTAACATTCAAGTTCTCGAAGGTATGCACATTGCGATGCGTTCAAGAATTAGAGGATATGGTTATGAAGTATTCATGAAGGACTATATGGAGGATACTGAAGAAAACAGAAAAAAACTTGTCCAGTTTGTTGCTCAGGAAGTTAAGAATGATGGAAGAATTCCACACTTTGCAACCGATGCACTTGATGAAATCATATTGGAAGCTAAACGTAGAGCAGGCAGAAAAAATGCATTGACTCTCAGATTAAGGGAGTTAGGTGGTTTAGTACGTTCCTCTGGTGATGTAGCTATTGAGGAAGGTGCAGACTTAGTAACTGCTGAGCATGTTGTAACCGCTAAGAGATTTGCAAGAACCTTAGAACAGCAAATTGTTGACAGATCTATCATACAAAGAAAAGAATACAGTGTATTCCACTCTTCTGGTGGAAAAATCGGTATGGTCAATGGTTTAGCAGTTATGGGTGACAGAAGCGGTATTGTTATGCCAATTGCTGCTGAAATGGCTCCTGCAAACAGTAAAAATGAAGGTAAAATCATTGTAACTGGTAAGCTTGGAGAAATTGCATTGGATTCCGTTCAGAATGTAAGTGCAATCATTAAAAAATACACTCAAGTTGACATTTCCAATCATGATATTCACGTCCAATTCTTGCAAAGTTATGATGGTGTAGAAGGAGACAGCGCAAGTGTTTCAATAACTGCAGCTGTAATCTCTGCTGTTGAAGGAATTCCTATTGATCAATCTGTTGCACTTACCGGTTCCTTAAGCGTTCGTGGAGATGTAATGCCAATTGGTGGAGCTACTGCTAAGATTGAAGCGGCAGCAGAAGCAGGCATTAAGAAAGTTTTACTTCCTAAATCCAATATGGATGATGTAATGCTTGAGAAAAAGTATGAAGACATGATTGAAATCATTCCTATTGAAACCATCGAAGATGTTTTAGAAAATATCTTAATCAATGGTAGCAAAAAGGAAAGATTAATCAAGAAAATGAGAGAAATCAGTGGTGCTGTAACCAGTAAAGTATCCGCTGATTCTATGGCTTTGTCTAATCCAAGTCATAACTGATCTCTAATTTTTCTATTTTTTTCTTTTTTATAATTTTTTATAATTTTTTATAATTATTTTTTTATAATTTTTTATAATTATTTTTTTATAATTTTTTATAATTATTTTTTTATAATTTTTTAATTTCGTTATTCCCCTATTTCATTGCTATTTTTCACTTTTTTATTGTTATATATGCAAAAAGTTTATATATTAAAAATAGATTATAATAATAATTAGATGTAAAAACATCTTATAATAATATATAAGAAAATTTCATTTTTATCAATTGACGTTTTTCAATTTGATGAATTATGGTGGTGATAAAATGGCAACTACATTAAAAAAAGCTGTAGGTATCATAGCGGTTGTCTTTGTTTTGTTTTTTGTGATAACTGCATTTTCTGGTATTTTGATTTTAGCTCAAGATGATACTGAAGGAGGAATTCCTGGAGTAGATATGGCTGCTTTATGGAGTATAAATGGTGGATTCACTTGGATTTATCCTGGAAGTTCACATAATGCAAATGGTCATACCCTTCATAACATTTACATGACTGATAATCCATATCAGGATGCTAAGGAAATCATGGAATATACATATGATGTAAGCCCTCATATTTTAGTGATTATTAACGATCAAGCAGCTGCACACATCTTTGGGGATAATATTTTAGATACTATTCGTCAACATGACTGGGTTGAAGGAAACTCTCGTGGAGATGCTGTTGCTATGAGTATTACACATGTAAATCCATTACCAATTATTCCGGATATCCTGTTAGGTAATATTAAAATCATGTTAATTTAATAGTTTTGAATCCTTTTTCAAAACTAACTTTTCTCTTTCTTTTTTTAATTTTTTATTTTTATCTTATTTTGCTATCTTTTTCTCTATCTATTTTCAAATCATTCATTTCTAATTTTTAAATCCTAATTTTTAATTATCAATCCTATTTTTACTAATATTTAAATACTTAATTAAATAAAAATAATGATGTATATATAATCTTAAAAGTTATTTTAGACTTTTTAAAGATTATTTTTATTCAATTTATAAAATATAAAATTTAAAAATTAAAATTATTATTGTGTGATTTCATGTTATTGATAGCTCAAAATCATTTTCAACTTATAGTCGAAGTAGGTTTGATTTTACTTGCTACCATGATTTTCGTTCTAAATCTAGTTCCTTTTTCATTAAGTGTAGTCACTTTCCTGTCACTATTCTTATCTGGAGGATTTGCAATTTTATTCGGAGTGGATTTAGCGTTCTTGATATTGTCATTTGGTCAGCATGAATTTACTCACCCATTCGGCCCAATTGCTCTTTTAGCTATTATGACTGCATTAGCTTCGCTGAAGGTGATGGAAGAGTCGGGGGTTAATGTAGCGCGGCTGAAAAGGATAGTTTACATACTTCTTGCAGCAATTACTATCTTTGGAGGAGCAATGCATAGATCTTTCTTATTATTATGGTTTGTCGGTTTATTCATAGGGTATACTATTATTTCAAAATCTTTTAGACAAAAATCCATTCTTACACTAAGGAGAATTGGTATGTTCTTTGGAGCGGCATTAGTTGCTTTTGGAGTATTAGAGATAGTTGCAAGAATCAGTGGTATGGAGGTTTTCTCTCCTGTACTTAGGATTTCAAGACTTGCAGCAAATTCATTGTCAAGTTTGAAACTGGTAGTTGGAAATACTTGGTTGATTGGGCATGACCCTTCATCCTCTTACTGGTCCAATAGTTCCGGATTTGCTGATGGGTATATCAGTTTGCCAATGCAATTCATCTTATTGTTTGGTTTACCGTTCCCTCTCTTCTTCGGTCTATTAGTAACCAGAAAGGATACTATCGATTATATGCTTCCAGGTATTTTTGGTTATGCTTATGACTTTGGATATCTTACATTCTTGATATTGCTCTTAATAGTTCTAGGAACCATTATAGTTGGATTAATGATTTTAAGAGAATATAGACATAAAAGAGAAAGTAAAAATAGAAAATACCTTGGTAAAGAGGTCCTTTTAATAGGTTCACTTACAGGTTTTGTTTCTCAAGCGGTGATTGGTCTTTTCTTATTCAACAGGACTGTAAACGGTATGGCTTTACTCACATTCATGTTCTTGGGATCTTTAGTATTGGCTCATACTGTAACCATTAGAAGAGACAGCAATGAAGCTGTAAGCAGATAAAAAATAATTTTTCTATTTTTTATTTTTTTTATTTTTCATTTTAACTTTTTTATTTTATTCTAATTTTTTTAACTTTTTATTTATTTTAACTTTTTTTAATTTATTCTAATTTTTTTAACTTTTTATTTATTTTAACTTTTTTTATCAATTTCTATTTTCACTTCTTTGTTTTATTTTCACCATTTCTTAAAATAGTAATATTTAATTATAAACATTTATAAAAATATTAGTATATTATTAATTTGATTAATTAATAAAATTTTAAGATTAACGACAATATTTTTGGTGATTATTTTGATAATTGGTGGTTCAGCATCACAAAAATTGGCAGCAAATGTTGCTAAGGAATTAGGAGAAACCTTATGTCCTCTTGAAACTAAAAAATTCCCAGATGGAGAAAGGTATGTTAGGATTAAAGGGGAAGTTGAAAAGAATGTTACAGTTATTCAATCAACCGGTTTTCCTCAAGATGAAAATTTAATTGAATTGTTATTTATACTCAGAACTCTTAAGGACTTAGGGGCAGAGCATATTAAAGTGGTTGTTCCATATTTAGGTTATGGTAGACAGGAATTAAGATTTAAGGATGGAGAAGCTATTTCTGCTCAATTGGTATCTAATCTTATTGAAGAATCTGGTGCAGATGAATTCATTTCAATCAACTTGCATGAAGATAGTGTCAGAGACTTCTTCAACATTCCAACTGCAAACCTTTCTGCTATGGCTCCAATTGCAGAATACATTGCTGATAAAGTGGAAAATCCTATAATCATTGCTCCAGATAAAGGCGCTTTAGGATTTGCAGAGGAAATTGCTGAAATTCTTGGTTGCAATTGCACCTATATGAGCAAAGTCAGATTAGGTCCTGATAAGGTTGAAACCAGAATCGTTGATGTTCAATGTGATTTTGATTCAGAAGATCTTGATAAGGTTAAAAAGGATTCTAAAGTTAATATTGATTCTGTAGCTGGAAAAGAAGCGGTTATCATTGATGACATTATTGCTACTGGTGGAACAATTGTTAATGCAATCGGCATCTTAAAGGAACATGGTGCAAAATCTGTAGATGTATGTTGTGTTCACCCTGTGCTTGTAAATGATGCTGTTTTAAAAATCATGGCTGCAGGAGCTCGTGACTTATCAAGTACTGACACTTTGAAATCTGATGTCAGTTCAATTTCTGTAGCAAAATTGATTGCAGATGCTTTAAGATAAATTTAATCTATATCTTATTATTTTATTATTTTATTTTTATTCCAATATTTTTTAAATTAATTTTTTTATTTTTTTATTGGGATTTCCACTAATTTTTTTAGTCCTTTTATTTTCTTTTTAAAAAAGTATTACTTACGAATTATTTCAATAATAATTGTTTGATTAATCAACAATAGTTTTATATTATATTAATTAAAATATTATATTATAATTTAAATAATTTTATTTGGAGATATGAAATGCACGAATTTGCTATGGCTCAAGGGATTTTCAACACAGTTTTAGAAACAGCACAAGCTAATGATGCAATTGAAGTTACTGAAATGGTAATTGAAATTGGGAAGTTGGCTATGTTAAATCCAGAACAATTGAAATTTATGCTTGGCGTTATGCTTGAAGGTGAAGAATTAACTAAAAATGCCAAGATGATCATTAATACCATTGATGTTGAAATTAAATGTCATAATTGTGGCTTTGAAGGTATAGGTAATGTTGATGACAGTGATCATTATGCTCCTATGATTTTATGCCCTGAATGTGAAAGTCATAGGGTTCAAGTTGTAAATGGTAAAGACATTACCGTTAGAAGCATTAGTATTGAAAAAGAGGATGATGAAAATTAGCTAAAAATGACAATAGAAAATTCTATTGAAATAATTAATATGTCTTTTGATAATTCTTATACTTTTTTAATAAACTATTAAAAATATTGTCCAAATTTTTAAAATTATTAAACTTATTATAAAATTATATGTTTTGAAGGTGAATCATATGCATAAGATTGCAGATGTAGAGATAGCAAAGAATATTATGGATGCTAATGACAGATTAGCACATAAGAATTTACATTTATTGGAAGACCACGATATATTTTGTATAGACTTCGTAGGAGCTATTGGATCTGGTAAAACTGCTCTTATTGAAGACTTAATTGATAATCTTGATGAAAAAGTTGGTGTCCTCGCAGGAGATATCATCAGTGATTTTGATGCAGATAGGATCAAATCACACAATGCACCTGTTGTCGGATTGAACACTGGTACTGAATGTCACTTGGATGCACATTTGGTCAGTCATGGTTTAGGTGACTTGCCTCTT
>Ga0310695_10001238_pt1 | contig 61467 bp, 57 predicted proteins | sample RumenRJG_04DNA_FD_203882 | JGI IMG/M metagenome (GOLD analysis project Ga0310695, IMG submission 203882) | Bovine rumen microbial communities from Lethbridge, Alberta, Canada - RJG_04 (v2) (version 2) | ecosystem: Host-associated > Mammals > Digestive system > Stomach > Rumen | place: Canada... | reverse complement strand
TCGCACCGTTTGGAAGCCGGTACGCAAGATTAACATAGCGTCCAACAAGGGCGTTTAGCTTTTCTACTTTGGGCATACCCTCGATATGGAGGGCGTTTATTTCTTCGATCAACTGCTTCTTAAACGTTTCAAATTGTCCGTTATCGCTGAGTTCCTCGTATCTTTTCCAGTAATCCAGCTTGGGCAGCGTCTGTTTCATATAAGCGCGAGCCTGTTCCTCAGAAAAGTTTTCGCTCACCATATGCTTGACGCAGACATCGATCAGATCATCCATATTGCTATAGGTGTATGTTCCGTCAGCATAGCACCATTTGCAATAATCCTCATTGAGCGCTCCGTCCTTATCTCTGCCGATGATCGCATCTTCCAGTGGCATTCCGCAGCACTGACAGATTAGCTGACGCGGGGCACCAAGGAGTGTATTGATAGAAACATTAAACAGCTTTGAAAGCAATTTCAAGGTATCAGTGCTTGGTACAGTTTCGCCGTTTTCCCAGCGAGATACCGCCTGCCGTGTCACAAAAACCTTTTCGGCCAGTTCATCCTGCGATAGGCCATTCTTTGTCCGAAGCTCAAATAATATGTCTTTTGAATTCATGGAAGCACCTCCCTCATTTATAGCTGAATTGTAACGCGAGGATGCCAATTTTACAAGCAACCTGCCGTTGCTCTCCCGGTCAGAATTCGAAGGAGACGGTATTTTAGGCATTTTAACGAAGATATAATCCAGCAACACTTAGGGTAACAGGGACTCCGAAAAAAATCTCTTGACAAGACCGCGGATTTCGTTTACTGTAATACGTGATGAACAAATCCAAAGCTCTTGAAAAGCAAAGCGTTCAAGGGCGCCAGGATTTGTTCAGGTGCAAGGTTTTAAAAGCGTGTGCTTTCAAAACCTTGCACTTCAGGAAAAGCAATTCATTGCTTTTCCTGACAAACGCATTGCAGCAATGGCTGAATTCGTCATAATCCTGCGGATTTGACGAATCGCAGGGCTTCGCCCTGCGAATAAACCGCTTTGCGGTTTATTCAGTAGACATTACTGTAGCAGACGAAAACTGAATCGCAAGTCTTCGAGGCGGGGTGAGATTCCCCACCGGCGGTACAGCCCGCAAGCGGCAGAGATGCTGCACGAATCGGTGAAATTCCGATGCCGACGGTCACAGTCCGGATGAGAGAAGATGTGTATACGCTTTTCCCGCGCTCTTTTGCGTCATGCACCCGAAGGCCTGTTTTTCGGTGCATTTTTCGCAAAGGAGTGTTTTTTATGTCCTCATCCGCATCGTTTGCCAAGGAAGCGCAGCGCACCCACAAGCTCGCCGTCGCCGGCATGCTCTCGGCGGTGGCTTTCGTGCTGATGAACGTGGAGTTCCCCATCCCCGCGCTCATCCCCTCGTTCATCAAGCTGGACGTGTCCGACCTGCCGGAGCTTCTGGCGGCCTTCGCCCTCGGCCCCGTGTGGGGCGTGATCGTGACGCTGCTCAAGAACGTGCTCTTCTCCGTGCTGCACGGCACGTCGTCGGCCTACGTCGGCGAGCTGTGCAACTTCCTGCTGGGGAGCGTGTTCTCCTTCACGGCGGGTCTCGTCTATCACCGCGCCAAGAACCGCAAAACCGCGCTGCTGGGCGCGGTGGCGGGCGCGGCGCTAATGGCGCTCGTCTCCGTGCCGATCAACTACTTCATCGTGTACCCCGCCTATGTGGTGGTCTACGGCATGCCGATGGAGGCGATCGTCGGCATGTATCAGGCCATCAACCCCGCGGCGGACGACCTGCTGAAGTGCCTCGTGCTGTTCAACCTGCCCTTTACGTTCTGCAAGGGCCTGCTGGACATGGCGCTGTGCTTCCTCATCTACAAGCCGCTCAGCCCGCTGCTGCACCGGTAACGCGCAAAAGACCGGCGTCCGAAAGACGCCGGTCTTTTTATGCCTCTTCCTCCGCCGAGATATAGAGCTCCTCGGCCTCCCGCATCGCGGCGATGAGGATCTGCTTCGCGTAGGTCGCGTCGCCCCGCTCGATCCACTCCACCGCGTCCGCCATCACCGCAAACAGCTTGAAGTATAAGTCCCTGTAAAAGTTCATATCCTCACCTCAGTATGATTTTACTATCATTTGTTAGTAAAATCAACAGGAACATTTGATAGTAGATATACTTTTTCCGGTGATGATATGGACTTTCGCTCGAGATTACGTGATATGCGGGAGGATTCCGATCTGACGCAGGCACAGGTTGCGGCGCATTTGGGGATCAACCAAAGGACATACAGCAACTATGAAACGGAAAAGCGCAGTCTGCCGATTCAGCACTATCGGGCGCTTGCTCTGCTTTACAACACCAGCGTGGACTATCTGGTCGGGCTGACCGACGATCCGCGCCCGTACCCCAGAAAAAAATGAATCCCGCGGCAAACGCCGTGGGATTCATTTTGTTATGCCGCGCCGGCGGAAACTGCGGCCTCCGTGCCGGCGCCGTCGGCAGGCTGCCCGCCGCCGTTCCAGCGGCCTTTGCCGCCGTGGCCGCCCTGTCCGCCGAAGCTCGGGAAGCCGGCGTTCTCGCCGCTGTCGGAGCCGTCGGACGACTCGCCGCGGCTGCCGCGCATACCGCCGCCCATCATGCCGCCGTGGCCGCCCATGCCGCTTGCCGAGCCGAGGGTCGTGACGCTGCTCTCCAGCGTCACTTCCTCCTCCGTGTCTCCTATGACAAGGGTGTAGGTCTCGCCGACCGTCAGAGCGGGGCAGCTGACGGTCAGATAGGTGAAGCTGCACGGGACCTCCCAGCTCAGCAGCGCGGTGTCGTCCGCCGCCTTGAGCGCAACGGTCGTGCCCGCCGCCGCATTGGTCGCGTAGGAGATCGACGGCTGCGTCGAGCTTTCATCGAAGCTCTCCGCCATGCTCGCGCCGCCCGCGGCGATGACCGTGCCGCCGGTGATCTCCGCGACGCCGCCGCTCTCGCTGCCGTAGTCGATGGCGTTGTTGCTGCCGCTGCCGTTCAGGCTCACGAGGACCGTGCCGCCCTCGATGTAGATGCTGCCGTTGGAGTCGAGGCCGTCCGCGTCCTGCGCGTTCTCGTTGACGATGAGGATCGTGCCGCCGGTGATGCGGATATAGGTCTCCGTGTCCTCGCCGTCGTCGGCGCTTTCGGGCTGCTTTTCGCCGCTCATCTCGGGCATCTCGCCCATCTCGGGACGCTCGCCCATCTCGGGACGCTCGCTGAAATCGGGCGTCTCGCCGTTTTCGAACATCTCGCTGAAATCGGGCATTTCGCCGTTTTCGAAGTCCGGACGTTCGCCGGCGGCTTCGCCGCTCTCGGACTCGCCGCCACGCATGCCGCGTCCCATCATGCCGCCGCCCATGCCGCCGCCCATGCCGCCGCCCATGCCGCCGAAATTGCCGAAACCGGAGCTTCCGCCGTTGGCGTTGAAGCCGTCGTCCGTGGGATAGATCGCGACGTCGCCGCCGGCGACCTCGATGATCGGCGCTTCCACGCCCTCGTAGCACTCGGTGATGCGCAGCGTGCCGCTCTCGATATAGACGTCGGTGTCGGAGTGGACGCCGTCGTCGCCGGCCGCAATGGCGAGGCTCGCGTTCGCAAAACGGAAGCTGTCGTTGACGTGCAGGCCGTCCGCCGGGCAGGTGATCGTGATGGTTCCGCCCGTGATCTTGAGATCGTCGTTGGCGTCGATCCCGTGCTTGTAGTTCGCAACGACGTCCAGACTGCCGCTGCCGTTGATCGTGAGATCGTCGTGGGCGAAGATCACGCCGCCGGTGTTGTCGTCCAGCGCGGCCTGGGAGTAGGTCTCGCCGCTCTCCATGCGGTTCTCCGTGCCCGCCGCAAGCGTGAGGAACACTTTCTCGGCGTTCTCCACGCGCAGGCACGCGTCGTCGGAGCAGAAAAGCTCCACGCCGTTCATGAGGAGGAACACCTTGGACAAATCGTAGGCGTCCACCACGATATTGCCGTCCGTCAGCGTGCCGGAGAACACATAGGTCCCCGCGCCGGTGATGACGACGCTGCCGTTGTTGTAGTACGCGCCGTTGCCGCTGACCTTGGCGCTGTCGCCGTTCAGCGCGACGGTCGCCGTCGGGTTCGAGGCGTCCCAGTCGCCGTTCAGGTCGTTGGCGGTGAAGTACTCCGTCGCCTCGTACGCCTCCGCGTCCTCGTCGACGACCTTCTCAACGCCCAGCGCCTCGCCGTTCATGAACAGCGCCGTGAGCAGCAGCCCCAGCGCCAGCACCACGGCGACGACGGCGTCAAAATGCTTGCTTGTTGACATGATTCATCAACCCATGTAATCGCCATTATAGCTGACGAGAACCGCGCTGGAAACGCCGCCCATGTCGGCGAGACCGTTGACGAAGCCGGTGTCGTCGCTCTTGAGGCGCACCTCGCAGTTGAGCTCGATCAAGCCCTTCTGCACGCTCTTGCTCTTGACGACGCACTTCTGCGTGTTCTCGGCAAGATAGGCCGTCGCCTTTTGCTCGGTCTCGGAGCTGTCGCACTGGATGACGACGATGTAGGGATTCACATGGCTCTTGCGGTTGACGAAGATGAGCAGGATCACGCCGATGACGGCGCTGCCGAACACCGCCAGCGGGATGAGTCCCGCCGCCAGCACAATGCCCGCCGCAATGGACCAGAACAGGAACGCGATGTCCAGCGGCTCCTTGATGGCCGTGCGGAAACGGACGATGGACAGCGCGCCCACCATACCGAGGGACAGGACCACGTTGGACGTGACCGCGAGGATGACGAGGGTCGTGATCATTGTCAGCGCGATCAGCGTGACGCCGAAGCTGGACGAGTACATGACGCCCTGATAGGTCTTTTTGTAGACGAAGAAGATGAACAGTCCGACGACGAACGCCAGCGCCAGCGCCAGCACCATGTCGAGCGGCTCGATGGCGCTCACGTTGCTCAGAAAGCTCGATTTGAAAATGTCGTTGAAGGTCATGGTTGGTTGTCTCCTTTTCTGTATTCCGTTTGCCGCCCGCGGGCGGCGCGCTTTTTATCTCGCGGCCTCAGCCGTAAACGCGGCACTGCGCGTATTTTGAAAACGCCTCGGCGCGGCGGCCCGGAAGCTGCACCGCGTCGCGGATAATGTCCGGCAGATAGGCGTCCCACTTGACCTCAAGGATGATGGGCGCGTCCCCCGCGGGGACTGTCGGGCAGTTCACGTTGAGAAAGTCCGTGCAGTCCAGTCCCGTGCGGATGTTGTAGTCCAGCGTCACGCGCACGTTCCCGGGGCCGAAGACAAACGGCTCACGGTCGTAGTCCACGATGGTTTTGGGCCGCAGGCCCTGCGAGCGCATCTTGGCGTACAGCTCGCGCACCAGCGCGCGGCTGTCGCTCGCCATCCAGTCGAGCCTCCCGTCGACGATGCGCTGCGCCTCGTCCGCGCTCAGCGGCGCGCTTACCTTGTTGCACAGGCCGTTGATCTTGCTCTTCTTCTCCAGATGGATGACCGACGCGTCGCCGTTGTAGCAGCGGATGCGAAACTTCTCGCGCAGATTGACGCCGTCGATCTTCTCGCGCAGCGCCTTGTCGGACGCGTTGTCGAAGTACAGGCTGCGGATGCGGTACTTGCCGCCGACCGCGTGCCTGTCCGGCTTCGCCACCGCCCGCATGCGCTGGCGGATCGCGATGCGGTCCGCGGGCGTGATCTCGATCTTCCACTCGTGGCGGAATTTCTGTCCCCGATCGGTGATCGGCATGTGTGGCTCCCCTTCTTTCGGTTGAAAAACTGTCGGTATTATATGTCAGAAAACAGGAAACGGGTGAAAAAAATGTAAAGCATTTTTGAACTCACTGTGAACGTTTCAGCAGCTCGTGCTCCCGCGCCACTTCCGCGATGAGCTTCCCCAGCGGCCAGTCCCGGTTGTGCTCCGTCAGCACCGCCTTGTACGGCACTTTGACGCCCGCGCGGCGCAGATCGGCGAGCAGGCGGTCGAGCTGTTTGTCGCCGAGGCCGCAGAGCAGCAGGAATTCCGTCTCCGGCGCGGCTGCGCCCTCATAAGCGCCCGCTTCCGCCGCCCCGTCCGCGCCCGCCGCGGCGTTGCTCGACGCCAGCTTCCCCGCCGTCTCCGCCAGCTGACCTGCCTCGACGGTCAGCGTCAGGATCTTCCTCTCGCGCAGAACGGCGCGAAGCGCGCGTCCGGTCTCCGTCTCCTCGCCCAGCCGGTAAAGCAGCGCCTTGGGTCGCATGACGATCCCCCCTTGGTTCAGAATACGCGAGGATTATAGCAGTTTTTTCCGTTAAAATGCAAGAAAAAAACGGAGTATGTGTCCGCCGTCAGCCAGACATACAAGGAGCGCCGCCCCATATGAGGGCGGCGCGTCTGGTCGCGCGAAACAATCCGGTCCGTCTTCAGTTCGGAAATAGTATCGGGCGGATCACGCGGAAATACAGCCGGGCGCACAGGCCTATCAGCACGCTGCCGATCAGCTGCAATCCGGCGAGGCGCAGCGTGACATTAGAATAGCTCAAAGGATATGTATATTGTCCCAGATTGGTCGTCCAGCCGATCGTTACGCCTCCTTTTGCAAGGAAAATGACAGCAAAGGTTGCGCACAGAACGGTCAATTCAAACAACCCATATTCGGCAAATACCTTCACCAGATCGCGACGTCGAGTGATCCTATATTCACCGCTGATCAGCAGCGCGATCAGTCCCGGCGCAAATATGATGACATATATCAGCGCGTTCATTCCTGTCTCACCCTCGCTTTCCAATTCCGCGTCTCCAGACGGATAAATCGTCAAGTCGCTTAGTATCGGGAACCCCGGCCAGATCCGTGTGCCGCCCTCCATTGTGAAGCCGTCGCACTCATAGATTTCGCAGAGCTCGCCCCATATATCGCCCGGTATCGTCTTCCCGCGCTCTACCCATACGATGCGGCCGCTTCTGCCGCTTCCGATATGTACGCTGCAATACTTTTCCGGATCGTGCACCGCATTATCAACCAGCGTAAAGCGCTGCGCAAGGTACCATTTCACATAGTTTGTTTCATACGCTGAATCGGCAATATAACGTCTGCCTTCCTGTGGACTTTTACTCCATCGGAGCTCATCCAGCATCACAGAACGCGAGATTTGCTCCAAGCTTGCATCCGCATAGTCAAAGGTCTCCTGTTGAAGCGCAGGGCATGCGTCCAGCTTCTCCCTGACAAGCGCGCGAAACTCCGCGTTTTTCCAAAGCTGCTCGGGCAGGCCGGAAATGTAAACATTTATGGAATAATCTCTATCAAACACGGCAGAGTTCCCCAGCGACACATCAAAATCCCACGCGGGCCCCGCGTGCAGCAGGCCGTCTGCGCTGCTGTAGTAATAGTAGGTGCTCGCCCCATTGGTATCCAGCTCATTGGTCAGCGCGTCTACAAGAAACATGACCGCAAGCGAATCCAGATCGATCGCTCCGCCGAGCTCCTCCAGCGAGTCGTCCCACCCCAGTTTGTCGATCCTATCCTCGATTTGGTCGATGTAATCCCTGATGGCTGCCGTTCCGGTCTCATCCAGCGTCTCCGGAAACTTCACGGTAAACTGTGCGCCGTGGGAATCCGTGAACACCGGCTCCGGCTCCTCCGAATTGGAGCCGCCGCATACGATCAAAAAAGAGCCCTGCTCCGGAATATCGACGCGGTTTCGCGCCACGTCGATCGAATCCTGCACCATGTAATTGCCCGCATATTCGCCGTTGATATACAGGTCTGCGTATTCCGTTTCCACCGCGAACGGCAGCCCCAGCCGCTGTGCGAGATAGTAGGCAATTCGGTTGCGCAGCTTGGAATTGTCAAATGGGTTGCCCTGCACGATCCACTTTTTCGCCGGCTCCATCCCCAGCAGGGCAGTCCGCTTCTGAAACTTGATTTTATAGGATTTCTTTTCCACTGCGAACGTCGAATTCCCATGGCACTTGATCGTCGCCGTACCCTCCGAATCGATGCTGCCGTCCGGAAGGATGCAAACGATTCTTGCGTTTTCTTTGTTGGACTTCGACGCATGGATAAAATTCGTCGAGCCGCTCTCGGTCGTGATCGACAGGGCCGCCAGATTTTCAGATCGCTCAATGCGCAGCGGATACGACACGCCACTGCCGCCGGGCAAAAGGGAGATCGTTTCGCCGGCGTCGACAAATTCGGTCAGATCGATCGGCTCTCCAAATGAAGCGGAATGCTCGCCAACCGCGATTTCCCCTCCTGCGTCGCATTGCAGCACGACGCGCTCGAGGCTCGCATACGCCGGAAAAAAGGCGTAATACGCTTCGTCCTTCTGGAACAGGCGGATTTCCCGCATCAGCGTGCCGTTCTCTGAGAATTGCGCCGTGATCGGAGGTGGCGAATCGTCTCTCGAAAGAAAATGCCGCCCGAAAACAACCAGAAGCAGTCCCGCGCACACAAGGCACAACAATATGATCTTTCCTGTCTGCTGTTTTTTCACATCTGCACCTATTGTTGTTGATAGTCGCAGACAAAATACCACATTCTACATCGGCTGTCAATTTAAAATATCATATTGATAATTGTATATCATTGTGAATGCTTTACCATACTATGCGAGGTGAAAGGCATGATCATGACGGCAGATCGCATCAAGAATCTGCGGGAAGAGAAGAATCTGACGCAATCGGAGCTTGCGCGCCAGCTGGGGATCACACGTTCCAGCGTCAATGCGTGGGAGATGGGGATCTCCGTCCCTTCCACGCAATATATTATAGAGCTTGCAGGGATCTTCCGGGTTTCGACAGACTACCTGCTGTGTGTCGATTCCACTGCGGCAATCAGCATAAGCGGCCTGACAGAGGCGGACATCAGGCTGGTCCATTCTCTGATCGAGCATCTGCGCATTAAAAACTGCAAATCAGCAGAATGACGACAAAAAGCAGCACGAAAACAGAGTTTCTGTTTCCGTGCTGCTTTACTCTATGTATTTCTCCCCGTTCAGTGCACGCGCCGCTTTCCGCGCATTTCCCGCAGCGCGCAGTACTTGTCCGCCAGAGACACCAGCAGCGCCTCCCGGGAGCGCGGCAGCTTGAACACGGTCAAGGGCCACATGTGGCTCTCGATGATGTTCTTCTCCTTGTCGTTGAGCCGGAACGCGCGGTCCGCGTTGCGCATCGCCAGCTTCGGGTGCGAGAACACATGGCGGAAATCCCGCTTTTTTCGCGTGTAGAGGTGGAAATCGTGCAGCATCGCGCCGCGGGCCAGAGCTTCCTCCTCGACGCGCAGCCCCAGTCGCTGCGCCAGCCGGAAGCTGGACACCGCGACATTGTGGCAGTGGCGGAACGTCGCCGTGCCCTTGTGCTGCGAGTAGCGCTCCATTTCGCGCACGCGCGGGTCGTTTTCCAGTTTTTTCAGCGTGCCGAAAAAGCGGCGGGCGTCATTTTGATACAATCGCTCCATCTCCTTCGCGCGGGTCGGTTTCATGCCTCATCATACGCTCTGCGCGGCGAAAACGCAAGGGAATAAATTAACTGTCCGCCCGCATGGGGCGCGCCGCCGGCGTACCGGCGTCCTTTTCGCTCCACTCGTCCAGAAAAAGCGCCGCCGCCAGCAGGTCCGCGCTGCCTCCCGGGGAAAGATTCCGCCGGATAAACGTCTCGTCCAGTCTTGCAATCGCCGCCATATCCGGGAAGCCGTCTCCCATCAGCAGCGCCCCCGCCGCCGCGGACGCCTCGCGCGCCGCCGCCGCACCGCCGCGGGCGAACAGATTGGTGTCCGTTCCCCGCGCGATCAGCGCCAGCAGCGCATAGACGCCCGCGTCGTTCCGGCTGTATCCGGCAGCGCGTGCGCGGCGCAGAGCGGGCAAAGCCGCGTCGCGCACGCCGGGCAGTCCGTCGGCGATCTCGCCGCGGATGCCGCGCAAGCCGTAAGCGAGATAGAGCCTCTCCCCCGCCGTCCGCGCCGTCTCCGGCGTGAGCGCCGCGAAGTCGGCCTCCATCGCCGCCGACGTCATGGCGGCACATTCCTCCGTGATCTTCCCCGCGTCCCGGCAGGGCGCGTCCGGCCGCCACAGGCGGCCGATCGCGCCGCAGAGCACGCCCAGGGTGAAGATCGCGCCCTTGTGCGTATTGACGCCGCCCGTCGCCGCGAGCATGTCCCGCTCCGCCTCGACGCCCGCCGTTCGAAGCCGCGCGAACGTCGTCTCCGGCCGCTCCGCCGCGCTGTCGCAGCCGATTTGAAAGCAGCGCCCCCAGTACGCGGACAGCGCCGCGACGCTCCGCTCAAAGGTGGCCACGGTCATGTCGGCGTGGCTGCCGTTGTTGTTCCGATCCACCAGGCCCGGCTTCGGCGTGGTATACACCTCGTCCAGCAGCGCGCGCGTCACCAGCGCGGAGACCGCCTGCCGGTCCGCGGCGGCAAAATGCTCCTCCAGGATGCGCCGCGCCGCTTCCTGCAGCTCTTCCACGGAATGGACCCGCCGCGAGGCGCAGCCGCGTCCCTTCGCGCCGCAGACGATGCAGTTGCGCGCGCCGCCGCCGACCTCCTCCCGATCCAGCTTGCGCCCGTCCGGCGAAAGCACGTCCAGATCGAAGAGCCGCCCCAGCGGCGAAGCGTCCTCGATTTCCGTGCACAGCCGCTTTACCTCATGCGCGTCGCCCCGAACGGCGAGCAGCGCCTCGCAGCCCGTCGCGGCGGCCTTCACGCCTTCGTGGACGACGGGAAGCTTCGCGTTTTGCAGCGCCGCTTTCAGCGCCGCGCAGCCGCGGTCAAACGCGCGGCGGATCAGAGGCGTATCCTTGATCGGCCCCGGGATATTCATGGTAAAGGAGACGAGCGGCAGCGCGTATTCGGACAGCAGGCGCGCCTGCTCCGCAGCGCGCGCTTCCCGCGCCTCCAGGATCTGGTTCAGCGTGACTTCTTCCATCGGGACACCTCAATAATGCCTCGGATCGTCCAGCTTCCGGATCGCGTCGATCACCGGCGCAGCCTCGGCGGAGCGGAAGTACCGGAGCGTCGTCTCCGGCAGCATATCCGAAGCCGCGTCCGGCGCGCCATCGTGGATCGCCTGCCGCACGGCGCTGGCGCTGACGACCCGTCCGCCCAGCTCGAGCCGCGGCACGATCTCGCAGCTCACCCCAAGCTCCGGCAGCTTTCGCGCCAGGATCTCATTGTACAGCGAAGTGACGTGACTGGTCGGTTCGTCGCCGACGTAGCGCCGCGTGACGCCGAGCGCGGACGCGATCCTGCCGAACAGCGTGACGTCCAGCTCCGCGTGGGCGCGGATCGCCGTGTCCTCGTCCCGCAAAAAGTAGCTGGGAAAGGTCGCGGAGCTGATGATATACGGGCCGGACTCGTGCAGGATCACGTTTTTGAGGTCCGCGATCCCCTCGCGCACCAGCTGCCGGCGCACGCGGAACGGGATCGGCCCCGATTCCTCGCTGAGCAGGAACAGGTGGACGAGGTCGTTCTCCGCCGCCGCCTTTTCCATCAGATGCCGATGCCCCAGCGTAAACGGATTTGCATTCATCACCACGGCGGCTGTTTGAGCCGCCGGCGCGCGCTCCAGCGCATCCAGATACGACGCGAAGCCGCCGCGGCGATTTTCCATGAATACAAGGTCGTCCAGCCGCGCGATCTCATAAAAGCCGAGGTCGCCGAAAAACTTTTCGCTGCGCGGCTTGGTGTAGAGAAACACGTGCAGGTTGCCGCGCTCCACCTGCACCTCCATGAGATGCGTCACGACCCGATTCAAAAGTCCCTCGCCCTGATGCTCGCCGGACACGGCGAGGCAGCGGATCGTGCTGCGGTAGCAGCTGCCGGTGGCGATGAGCCGCCAGTCGTCGTCAAAGACGCCGCAGGTGTAGTCGAGGTGCGCGTCGCGGCGGATGCCCTCCTTTTGCAGCAGCGCGTCCAGCTGCTTCTGCGCGCGCGCGTCGGACGCGGCGATGGACGTCAGCGTGTCGGACATGCGGCCACCTCCCTTTTGGGCCATCATAGCATAGAAAACCGGCTTTGGAAAGTCCAAAGCCGGTTTTCGTCTGTTTTACGGCGCCCTTTCATTTGAAACAATTAGATGGGCATGATGCCGATGATGGCGGCAAAGACCATGCAGAGGATCGAGAACGCCCAGACGTACAGGAACGACGCCTTGATGTGGTCCTTGATGTCCACCTCCGCAAGGCCGGTGCCCAGCAGGGTCGCCGGAACCATGGGACTGATGAACGTGGCGCAGTTGCGGCACACGACCATCGCGATGGCGATGGGCAGCGCCTCGACGCCGAATGCCTGACCGATGGAGATGACGACCGGCAGCATGCCGTAGAAGTAGCTGTCGGTGTCGAACGCCAGCGCCAGAGGCACGGACAGAACGCCGATGACCAGCGGCAGGTGCTGACCGAGCGCCGCGGGCAGGATGCTGGAGACGAGACCCGCGAGGCAGCGCACCACGGAGGGCAGCGCGTCAGCCGGCAGCTCCATGACCTTGGCGGAGATGACCTTGCCGTCCGCGCCCATGCTGGAGGTCAGGATGCCCATGAGCACCGCCGCGCCCATCAGCGTGGAGCACATCATGAGGGCAGGTCCCGCGTGGAGGTTGATGATCTTCTTGTGCATCTTGGCGGTGAAGCCGTAGTTCACGAACAGGGCGCAGGCGACGCCGAGCATGAACGGGAAGTAGCTGGGGAACACGTCCCAGATCAGCATGGCGATGACGGCCAGCGTCAGCACAACGTTGAAGAGGAACAGCTTGGGACGGGCGAGGTCGCTGTTCTCGGCGGTCTGCGCCGTCTCGGTGATGGTGACGGCGCCCTCCTGCTGGGCGAGCTTGCCGTTGAGGCCCGCGCCGCGCGCCTTCTCCTGCACGCCCGCGAGGACGGCATGAGCCAGGGCGAGGACGATGCCGAACAGCTGCACCGGCAGCAGCGTGCGCCAGAAGCTGCCCGCCTCGACGCCGAGGACGGAGGCCGCGCGCATGGTCGGGCCCGCCCACGGCATCAGATTCAGAACGCCCATCGCGAGGACGGACACGCGCAGCAGCGTGGTCTTGCGCATGTGCATGCGCTGATAGACCGGCAGCATGGCGGGGACGACGATGCAGAACGTGGACGCGCCGCCGCCGTCGAGGTGGCCGATGAGCGCGATGACCGTGGTCATGACCGTGACGCCGATGACGTTGTCGCCGACGAGCTTCATCAGCTTACCGATGATGACGTCGAACATGCCCGCGTCGGTCATGATGCCGAAGTACAGCACCGAGAACACGAACAGCGCCGCGGTGGGGCCGGTGCTGTTGAAGCCCGCCTTGATCATGGCGGCGAGGTCGTCAAAGCTGTGGCGGCCGGCGAGGACGAGGATGAGGCCGAGGATGGTCGGGTAGACGATGAACGCGATGGCGGGCTGTGTTCTGCTCTGGAACAGCGTGACGACGATGGCCACGATACACAGCAGGCCGAGGATACCGACTACTGCTTCGCTCATAGATGTGATTTCCTTTCTCTCTTGATTTTCTTCCTTCTATTCAAAATCAGCCGTCGATCTGATACGGCTTGATCTTGCGCACCACGTCGAGGATCGTGCCGTCGCGGGCTTCGAGCACCGCGACCACCGTATCCTCCCATTGGAGATCGTCGGGACGGCCGACGAGGGAATACGCTTTTTCCTTGAGTTCCTCAATGGTAACGTGCCGGATGCCCGCCTTGTCGAGGCACTCGATGAGATCGGGGCGCAGCGGGTTGACCGCGATGCCGTAGTCCGTCACCAGCACGTCCACGCAGTCGCCCGGGGTCGTGACGGTCACGACATGCTCGCACACCGTCGCCATGCGTCCGCGCACCAGCGGCGTCACGATGATGCAGACCTTGCTGCCCGCCGCCGTGTCCGGATGTCCGCCCGGCGCGCCGCGGAGAACGCCGTCGGAGCCGGTGAGCACGTTGACGTTGAAGCCGGTGTCGATCTCGAGCGCCGCCAGCACCACGAAGTCCAGCTTGTTGACGAACGCGCCCTTGTTGGCGGGGTTCGCGTACTGGGACGCGGACATCTCAAAGTGGTTCGGCGTCTGGTTGATCGAGCGCACGGCGTCGAGGTCGAAGTCCTGCACGTCGATAACCTTGCCGACCTTGCCCTTTTTGAGCAGCTCCACCATCGGGCCGCAGATGCCGCCGATGGCCCAGCCCATCTTGATGTCGCGCTCGTCCATGTACTGCTCGAGGAACAGATTCGCCGCGAGCGACGGGCCGCCGACGCCGGTCTGGAACGAGAAGCCGTCCTTGAAGTACGGCGTCGCGGCGATGACCTTCGCCACGTCCTCCGCCATCATCAGATCGCGCGGGTTCTGGGAGATGCGCGCCGCGGCGGAGGCGATCTTCTTGGGGTTGCCGATGGAGTCCACGACCACCACCGCGTCCACGTCGATCGCCTCGACGCTCGCGGGCATGTTCGGGAAGTCCACAAGGCAGTCCGTGACGACCACAACGTGGTCGGCGTACTTCGCGTCGGTCATGGCGTAGCCCATGGAGCCGCAGTCGCTCTTGCCGCCGATGCCGCGGCAGTTGCCCGCGCAGTCGCTGGTGGGCGCGGCGATGAACGCGATGTCGATATGCACCTCGCCGCCCTCGATGGCGCGGGGACGGCCGCCGTGGGAGCGGATGATCGCGGGCGTCTTGAGCTTGCCCGCCGACACGACCTCGCCCATGCGGCCGCGGATGCCGGAGGTCTGAATGCCCACGACCTTGCCGGCTTCGATGTAGTCCGCGATGGGATCGTGCGCCGCGCCGAGGCTGGACGCCGCGATGGTGAGGTCGTCGAGGCCGAGCTCCTCAATGGCGGCCTTCATGACCATGTTCACCACATAGTCGCCGTCGCGCAGGTGATGGTGGAACGAGAACGTCATGCCGCTCTTCGCGCCGCAGGCACGGAGCGCGTCGACCAGAGAATCGACGATCTTGCTCTCCTGCGGCTTCTCACAGCGGCGGGTCCTGGGGGAAGCCTTCCGGATGTACTTGCCATCCATGTAGTTCTTGCCCTGATAGACCTCCTTGCCGTCTTTGAGCAGGTAATCAGGGATTTCGCGTCCGACTGCGTTTTTCATACCAGGTCTCCCTCCCAAAGTCCGCAGGCGCGGGCGAGCTTCAAAGTCCTCTCAGCGCCGGGAATGAACGCGATGTCGATCATCTTGCCGTCCACGGTGAACACGCCGACGCCCGCGGCGCTCTGCTCCTTGTAGGCGCGGACGATCTTCTCCGCCTGCACGATCTCCTTCTCCGTGGGCGCGAACACCTGATGCACAAAGCGGATCTGCTTGGGGTTGATGAGGCTCTTGCCGTCAAAGCCCATGGCCTTGTTCTGCAGGACCTCGGCCTCGAAGCCCTCGGTGTCGTCGAGGTTGGTGAACACCGTGTCGAAGCACTGGATGCCCGCCGCGCGCGCCGCGATCAGCATCTGACCGCGCGCCGCGAGCATATCCACGCCGTCGCGCTGGGGCGTGGTCTGCATGCACTTGCGGAAGTCGCCGCCGGAGATCGCCACGCCGAACATGCGCTCGGACGCGGCGCAGATCTCGTAGGCGTTGAGGATGCCCTTGGGGCTCTCCAGCGCCGCCATGAGCAGCGTCCGGCCGACCTCCACGCCGAATTCCTTCTCCGCCGCTTCCACGGCGGCCTCGACGGTGTGAACGTCCTGCGCGCTCTCGCACTTGGCGATGCGGATGCCGTCCGCGCCGCCCGCGACGCACACGCGGACGTCCTCCCGCCAGTGCGGGGTGTCCAGGCCGTTGATGCGGACGATGACCTCGGTGTCGCCGTAGTCGATGGTCTTGAGCGCGTGATACAGGGAAAAGCGCGCCGCGTCCTTCTGATTCTCCGCGACGGCGTCCTCAAGGTCGAGCATGATGCTGTCGCAGCCGTAGATGTACGCGTCCTTGATGAGTCCCGGCTTCTGCGCGTTCATGAACATCATGGTGCGGCGCAGGCGGAACCGTTCGGGTCTGGGTCTCGGGATCATCGCACGGCACCTCCCCACGGGATATTCGCGTCAGACGCGTCGCAGGAGCGAAATACCGCGCATTCCACACGGGCCTTGAGCGTGCAGTCCAGCGCGCCCTTGTCCACCACCGTCACCTTGGCGCTCGAAACCTCCAGACGCTCCAGCGTCTCAAGGATCGTCGCCTTGATCTGACGGCCGTACTGGTTCATGACGCTGGATTGCAGGCTCAGGTCGATCTTGCCGTCGCCGGGCTCGATCATAACCTGCGCGTCGCTGGACTCCAGCGTCCCCGCCACCGCGGGCTTTAAAACGTCCATGCAGTTCCCTCCTCCTAATATGGGTAGCGCGAATGAAAAGCTGTATATCATCTTAACATCATAGGTATGGTCAGTCAACCCTTCCCGAGGCCGAAAGACCGCAAAATAACAGTTTCTACGCAAAAAGCGGCGCCGACGCGGTTTTCTTCCGCATCGGCGCCGCGCTTCCGCTCGGCAGTTTATTTTTCCGATCCTGTCACCGGGCAAAACACAGGCGGGCCGGAGGCCCGCCGATCACCGCAGATCCTCCAGCGTCGCGCCGATGTCCGCGTCGATGCAGATCGCGCGATTGGCGATCCTGTCCGGCGCCTCGGCGTCGCCGAGGCTGACGCAGGCGTAGGTGGCGTTTCTGTTCTTCTCCGTCATGCGCCAGAAGGGATACTTGATGATGACCGGCGTGTTGCCGCCGACGCCCAGCTCCAGCAGCAAAAGCCGCTGCCCGTCGTGAGCCTCCAGATAGTCGGCGTACCGCCTCGACGCCGCGTGCCAGCCCGCGTCCTCCACAAAGCTGTCGTCCGAGCGAAGGTTCGGCGCCATGGGCTGCCCGTCGTCCGGGCAGATCGGCGTCAGCTCCGCCGGCACCTCCATTTTGAGCGTCACGCCCTCCGGCACGGTCAGCGCGCCGTCCTCGCCGATCGCGAAGCCCTGCGCGAGCACCATCCTGCGGACGGCCTCCTCATTGTCGTAGGTCTTTTTGAGCTTCGGCCTGACGCTCTGGAACAGGCCGTAGTCGCCCTGCGTGTAGAACAGACGCCGCTTGTCAAAGCCCGCCTTTTGGAATTGGTGGTCGACGTTCGTGGTCAGCACGAAGTAGTCCTTGTCCTTCACCAATGACAGCAGCGTGCCGTAAACCGGCTTCGGCGCGTCCATATAGCGGTTGACCCAGATGTGGCGGCTCCACCACGCCCAGAACACTTCCGTCGAGGGGAACGGATAAAAGCCGCCGGAATACATATCCGGAATGTGATACTTCTCGATGAAATCGTAGAAGTACCGCTCGAACCGCTCTCCCGAATAGGTGAAGCCCGCCGAGGTGGACAGTCCGGAGCCCGCGCCGATCAGCACCGCGTCGCACTCCGAGAGCGCTTTTTTCAGTTTTTCGACCTGCTCGGCATAGGTTCCGGCGGATTTTTTCAGCCATACATTCGTAAAATCAAACATCATTCCGCTTCCTTTTTTCATGGCGCCGGCTCCCCGGCAAGCTGCACTTCAATGGATCACGCCGAGAGAATAACACATACTTGTTGTAATGTCAATAGTTACATCGAGCTTTTTCGCGTTTTTTTCATGCTGTCATTCTTGACACCACTTCGCGCTTTTGTTATGCTTTTTTATTTGAAAGCAGCGATCGTTTGTGCCGTTTTCTTTGCTTTTGCCCATCGCCGCGCATCTTTTACGGCGCGTCGGCGCAGGGTCCTGCGGTCAAGGCGATCTCCCCTGCCCCAGCGATGTCTCAGGAGGATATTCAGATGTTAAAAAGACGAATTATGAACAAAAAGAAGGACGTGTTGTGTTCCGAAGGCGCGGCGCTGGCGGAAAGCCTGGATTTTATTGAAAGCGCGCTCGGCGAGCTGGGCGTAGCAAGAAAGCAGGTGCTGCGCACGGTGCTGCTGGCGGAGGAACTGCTGCCGCAGTTTCTGCAGCACGCCGCCCCCGGGGCGGCGCTCCGGATTCAGGTGCAGCGGTTTTTCGGGAGCCCCAGCGTGTCGTTCCGCGTCCCCGGCAGCGAGTTTGACCCGTTGAACGGCTGGGAGGCGGGAGGTCTGGACGAGTTGGAGGAAACCGACGCCCAGCAGGCCATCCGCTCCGCCCTTCTGAAATCCCAGGGCGACATCCTGAAGATCAGCCACAGAAGCGGGGTTAACCACGGCAGGATCCTGGTGGCGCAGGCCCAGACGTCAAGGCTGCTGTGGACGATCGGCGCGCTCTTCGCGGGACTGCTGTTCGGGCTGTGCATGAATTACATCCCTCCGTCCGGTTTCTCGGACGCTCTGGCCTTCTATCTGCTGAACCCGGTCAAGACCATGTTTATGAACGCGCTGCAAATCATCATCGGACCGGTGGTGTTTTTCTCCATCGTCTCCTGCATCGCCCAGTTCAAGGATCTGGCGGAGCTGGGACGGATCGCGGTCAAGGTCATGGGGGTCTACCTCGTCACCACCGTCGTCGCGGTGGTGCTCTCCATCGTGCTGTCCCTGGTCATTCAGCCCGGCCAGTTCGGCTTTGCGCTTTCACTGGGGAACAACATCGAGGCGGTCCACGTCGATACCAATGTAGACACCTCCATCCGAACCACGATCATAAACATCGTGCCGTCCAACTTTGTGCGGCCGTTTCTGGAATCGGACACCCTGCAAGTCATCTTCCTCGGCGTGCTGTGCGGCGTAGCGGTGGGGATGATCGGGAAGTACGCCCCGCTCCTGCAGGACTTCTTTGACGCCTGCAATTCCCTGTTCCTGACCATCACCACCCTGATCTCCCAGGTGATCCCTCTGGCCGTATTCTGCTCCACGGCGCTGATGATCGTCGAAGCCGGCAGCTCTTCGCTGCTGTCGGTGCTGGGATTTGTCGGAACATGCCTGCTGTGTATTGCCTGTATGCTGGTCTTTTACGGTCTGATGGTTTCCGTGATAGGACGGCTGAATCCGATCACCTTTTTCAGCAAATGCCGCGAGGGTATGCTGACCAGTCTGACCCTCTCCTCCAGCTCGGCAGCCATGCCCACCAACATGGATATCTGCTCCAAGAAGCTGGGGGTCGCCCCCAAGGTAAGCAGCTTTTCCATCCCCTTGGGCGCCACCGTCAACATGGACGGCACCAGCATTTATCTGGTGGTGGCCGGGCTGTTCCTGGCCAGAGCCTACGGCGTGACGGTCCCGGGAAGCGTTCTGGCGCCGCTGTCCATCACCATCATTCTGCTTTCGCTGGGCTGCCCCGGCGTGCCCGGCGCGACTCTGGTGTGCATGGGCGTGGTCCTGGCGGCTCTGGGCGTGCCCATCGAGGCCGTCGGCCTGATCATGGGCGTGTCCCCGATCACGGATATGTTCATCACCATGAACAACACCACCGGCGACATGGCGGCAACCGTGATCGTGGCAAAAAGCGAGGGGCTTTTGGATTTGGAGACCTACCGCTCCTAAGCCGCATCCGCCTTCCTCCGGCGCTGCCCGCAGCAAAAAACAAGGCCGCGAAGCGACGATACCAAACAAAAAGAGACGTGTTTCGACACGTCTCTTTTTGTCTGTGTTCCGTGGTCACCGTGGAGTACATAGCAAGAAAGTTTTTGTCGTAACTATCTCAAGAGTTCTCTACTTTATACTGACGAAGTACACGATTATTCGGTACAGATTTACGTGCCCCGCCCACAGATTGACATTCCGTTCCCCGCTGTATATAATATGGGCAAACCACGCGGGGAAAACCGGAAAAAGGAGGAATCCATATGCCAAAGGAAACCGTGCCGGGCAATGGACCGGCGCCCGAGAAAAAAGGACCCAGAGTCGACGGAAGGTATTTCCTTCTGACGCCCGAGCAAATGGAGGAGCAGGACCGCAAGAATCTGACGGGCGATCTTGACAAAGTGACGGATGAAATGGTCACGAATCTGAACCGTGAGCTGAGCAAGGAAAAAAAATTTCTCATAGCCTACGGGATCGACCTGGAAAACCCCGCCGAGTCGGACAAGAAGCCGAATATCTTCGTGCTGCGGGGCGACAAGTTCACCCCGCTGGCAGATAGCAACATCCGTCCCGGTTCGCCGGAATTCTGGAAAACCGCGATGCAGGGGCAGCTCTTCGGCTATCAGCTGGGCGAGAAGCACCCCAGACAGATCCAGGCGTGGCTGGGCGTATCGGGGCTTGTCTTCCGGGCCGGCAACTCCCTGGACCCGAAAAAGGAGGACACGCAATTCCCCACAGAGCCGGAGAAGCCGTCCCACGGGACGACGCCTGAAATGCCGCAGAAGCCGTCCGATCCGAGCCCCGGTGTGCAGAAGGAATACGCGAAGCAAATGTCTGATTATTATCTTCAGTGCGCCTTACGGAAGGTCAACGGGGATGCCTTCGGGGGGCAGACGGCACGTTATCAAATGGAGCACAGCGCGTGGGAACGGGTAAACGCGCAGCGGGAAAAGCTCCGGGCCGCCCGCAATAACGCCGCGCAGCAGCTCTCCGAGCAGCTGGAAAGCACGCGCACCGACGAGGTCCTGAAAAACGAGGCGAAGGAACAGAAGCTGCAGCGCTCGATTGAGGAAGTCGGCCGGAACCTGAACAGCGGCGCCCGGGGCATTCAGAACATGCTGTCCGTATACGGCCCCACGCCCTACGAGCAGGAATCGTGGTTCGAGGGCCAGTCCAGGTACGCCCCGGGCGACCTCGGGAAACACCTCACCCCCGTCGACCTTACGAACCGGACGCTTGGCAAAGGGGAGCGGAAGTGCAAGGTCACGGCGGAGGATTTCGGCACACTGTCCCTGTTCTCTACCCTTACGCAGGAAAACGGCATTTTACTGGCAAAGACCTCCTCGCCTACCATGGTCGACGAGCAGGCCACCGCCGAGGCCTACCGGGAGATGGGCTTCAGCGAGGCGGAATTCCGGGAGATCCAGAAGCAAAACTATCTCGGTGTTCTCATCATAGACTCGTTTCGCTCCGACAGCCCCAGGGACCCGATCTCCGCCCGCCTCCCGACGGTCATAGAGCCCGCCCGCAAAAATGCCGACGCCGCGCTGCAGGCATATCAGACGGGAGACCCGGGCCCGCTGGCGGATATCATCGCCCGCGGCATCGAATACGTCAACCTGGCGACGCGCACCACCGCCGTCATGGAAGAGACGCTGGTCGGCTTGCTGCGGTCCGCCTCCCGCCTGACCGACATGATGGACCGCGACCCGGCGCTCAAGGAGCTCGCGTCGCAGCGGCTCGAGAAGATGCACGCGATCTACGGGCAGCACCCCAACGTGGCCCCTCAGAACTCAATGGACGAGATAATCGCGAAGGTCAGGGGCTATGATAAGCTTCTGGAGCTGAAGGCCAAGGGTGACGCCGCGCGGGTGAAGATGCTCAACGCGCAGGCAGGCAAAGTGACGCTGACCGCCGAGGATACGAAAAAGTGTCTCCGGGACATGCTGACGGGTGATCTGACCCTGGATCTCTATAAAACGCAAAGCGACGCTTCCAGGAAAGTCGCGTTGTTATACATGAAACCCCTGGACGGCCAGATTGCCCGGTACGAGACGGACCCAAAGCTCGCATTCCTTACCGATTCCCTTACGACCACCGTGCAGCCGTTCTATACCAACAAGCCGGGCGGGGAGTTCATCCTGGACACGGTGACCAATCCGAACGCGATGAAACGGGTGGCCGACTATGTGGAGCGGACGGTGGACCAGGCCATCCAGAAAGCCAAAAACGACCCGCTGGAGGCCTTCGAAGCAATCAGATCCCAGTCCATCCGTACGCTCAGCCGGCCGCTCGAATCGTGGACGCCGGCGGGCCGGATCGCCTTAGAGGCGGAAAGGAGCACCGGGGGCTTCGATAATGATCCGGTTTTCTGGACGGACGCCGCGGAGGGCGCCCGGGAGCATATGGCGAAGCTGCTCGCCTACCGCACGACGTTCGACGTCCGGAATAAGCCCGAGAACATGAACAAGGTCTACTACAACTCGGACGGCAAGGATGACCTCGGCAAACAGATCGACGAGGCCAGTGAGCGTCTGCTGGACCTGCTCAATAAGACCTTCCCCAAAAACGCCGACGTCCAGGAGCTCTCCGTGGAGCTGGAAAAGGACCCCACCGGCGCGTTCATCGAGCAGCGCCTGGCTCCGCTCATCGCCGCCCTGGACACGACGATACCGGACAACCTGCCGGAGGCGCTTGTTTTCAACGCGAAGGAGCGCGGCGAGGCGCTTCAAAAGAAGCTCGGGGACGATGTGGACGATGAGCTGACGCCGGCGACCAGGCGCAATTTCGCGGCGGAGATGCTCGCCGCCCGCATCCTGACAGACGCGAAGCCCGGCGGCGAGGGCCTGACCCGGACGGTCAGCGTCCGGAAGTTCACGGACAAGGCCGAATGGGTGAGGGACCAGATGGCCCTCACCTACGGGCGCGGCCCCGGCGGCGTCAAAAAGCTGTGCGCGGATCTGGAGCGCGCCCCCACCGGCGTGATCATCGCGCAAAAGCTCGGCGACCGCCTCGTCCGGGCGGGCACACCGTTCGAGGACGTGCCCAGAGAGCTCTACCCCTCCGCAAAGGGAGCCGTTGAGGCGCTTCAGAAGCGCTTTCGGAAGGCCTCCCCGGCGGAACGGCAGGGCTTCGCGGCTGACATTCTGGCCGCCCGCCTCCTGGTGGGCGCCAAGCGCGGCGGCGAGGGCCTGGACAGGACCGTGGACCTCGCAAAGCTCCGGGAGAAATCCGCCCTTGTGTCAAAGCTGATCGACCAGGCTTACGGGAACGACGCCCGCGGCCGGGACGGGCTGCTGGCGCTGGCGGACAGCGGACACGGCGGCAAAATGCTCGAACGCCTGACCAGGCGCATCGCCGGCATGGACAAACTGCCCGAAGACCTGCCCGAGGGCATGAGCCCCACCGCGAAGGATCGCATTGAGGCGTTTCAAAAGAAGCTCAAGGCGCAGAATTCGCCGCAGGATAAGATCCGGTACACGGCGGAGATCCTGGCCGCCCGCGCGGCGGTGGGCGCCAAGCGCGGCGGCGAGGGCCTGACCCGGCAGGTGGGCGACGTCAAGAAGCTGGAGCAGAGCGTCCTGCGTTACAAAAATGCGCTGGAACAGCTTAAGCTGGAGGACCTGACCCGGCTGCAGCAAAAGGCGCTCAGCGGACACGGCGGCGAAATGACGCTCGAGTTCCAGAAGCTTGCGCCGGAAAACGCGGAGCCGAAGGTCGAGCAGGAGCCGCAGGCCGAGCAGGAGCCGCAGGCCGAGCAGGAGCAGAAGGTCGAGCAGGAGCCGAAGGTCGAGCAGGAGCCGAAGCAGGAGCCGAAGGTCGAGCAGGAGCCGAAGGTCGAGCGGAGGGAAGAGCAGGAGCCGAAGGTCGAGCGGAAGGAAGAGCCGGAGCAGGAGCCGAAGGTCGAGCAGGAGCGGGGCGGTGCCGCGCTTACTGTGAAGGATCGTCTGGAAGCGCTTCAGAAGTCGCTCGGCGCGCCGGAAGCGACGCTGGAGGACAAGCGCAGGTGCATGGCGGAGATGCTTGCCATCCGCGAATCGGTGGAGAAGGTGGAGACCCGCCACAGGAAGCTGGCGCGGCCATTCAACAGCGATAAGCTGGCACAGCGCACCGATGAGTTTGAGCAGCAGCTGTCCCAGCTCACGCCGGAGGACCTGACGCAGCTGGAGCAAAGCGGGCGCGACGATCTCGAGAACTCGCTCACCGAGTATCAGGACAAAATGCTGTTTACGTATGATAATTACCTTTTGCCCACGATCCTTAAGAAAACCATAGAAAACAAGGCGGAAGAGCTGAAAAGCGCCACCGACGTTCAGCAGCGGAACAGGTGCCTCGCCGCGATCATCGTTCTCGGTGATATCCAGGAACGGCCCAAGTCGGGCGAGCAGCGCAGGTTCATAAGGCCGGAAAAGCTGAACGATGCGGCGGATAAGCTTGTGGGCTCAGAGGCGTTTAAGACGTTCCGGAGCAACCCTTACTACTGCGCGCTTTGCACGATTCGCGCGCAGGAGGCGAACGCCATGGCCGCAAACGCCTTTTTCAGCATGTCGTTAACGGCGCAGCAGTACAAGGCAGCCGATGAAAAGGACCTGGCAAAGTTAGGCCGCTGGGCAAACGAAATAGCCACCGGGCCAAAGGATAAATCCACCGGGCCAAAGGATATAACCACCGGGCCAAAGGATAAATCCACCGGGCCAAAGGATATAACCACCGGGCCAAAGGATAAAACCACCGGGGAAGTCGCGACCGCGCCGATGGTTCTGTGATACCCCGGCGGAAAAGGCGCCCTTTCCCGGCCCCATAACTCAAAAAAGAGGCTGCGGCAAAACGCGCGCAATGCGCGAATAGCGTTGCAGGGCGGGGCGAGGGCGCCCCGCCCTGCATTCCGTTGTAATTTGACTCTTTTGCGCGATAACCATTTCAAGCGGAGCGCGCTTGATTAAATTATGTGTTGAATTTTACTGATACCGATGATAAAATAGGTATCAGAAGAGAAAGAATGTTACATACGCCCCTCTGCCCGCCGTGAGACGAGGCAAAGGGGCTTGAAAACATCATGGCAGCAACCGAACCGATCCGAGACAAGAAACAGCTTCGCAGACTGGCGTCCCACTTTTTAGAGCGCGGGCAGCTTCGCAACTATGTGCTGCTCTCCCTCGGCGTCCACACGGCGCTTCGCATCAGCGACCTCCTGCGGCTCCGTTGGGAGGAGGTGTACGACGAGGCCGCGGGCGCGTTCCGCACGCATATCACGATCACAGAGCATAAGACCGGCAAAAGCAAAACCATCGCACTGAACTACCAAGCGATCCACGCGCTGCGCCTGTATTTCCCGTACCGGCGCGGCGCGTATATTTTCGCCAGTCGCCGAGGCTCCGGTCCGATCTCCCGCGTTCAGGCGTGGCGCATCATTCACGGCGCGGCGGAGGCGCTCGGCCTCGCGGGGCATATCGGCTGTCACAGTCTCAGAAAAACGTGGGGATACCATGCCTGGACGAGCCAAGCGGTATCCCCGGTGGTAATTATGGATGTCTACAATCATTCCAGCTACGAGGTGACCAAGCGGTATCTCGGCGTCCAACAGGACGATCTGGATCGGGCGTATCTCAGAATGGAGCTGTTGTAGTTACAGTTGCTAGGGGGTGCGGTTGCCAAGGTGCCGGGTTGCTAGGGAGAACCTAACTCGTACGCATACACCGCACTGTGTACCCGTAGTACTTACGGCCGTTGCTGCTGGCATACGCCCTTTCTCTATGAAAATGAGGTCAGGCTTGCGTTTGAACGCATACTGGCACTCCGCGGCGAAAAACCGGAGTTTTCCGACAAATTCTGGCATGAGCTGGTCGAGAATGTATTGGTTCAGCCAAACAGGAACCTGTTGTTTACCCTCTCGGATGGAACAACGCATGACATAGCACCTTAAACAGTATTGCACATTAGCCCAAGCGCCGCAAGCATCCATCTGGACGCCGCGGCGCTTTTTCTTGCACACGGATAATCTACGGCTGTCAAAACTGCACCGCTTTCTCGCAGATTATGAGAATTACGAAGAAAAGTGGTGCAGACGCAACAGCTCGGAGCAAATCCGCGCAATTCATGTCCGAACATAATCGGTGCAAAAAACATCTCCGATGTCCAACATCGGAGCCTAAAATGGTGCAAAAAAGCAAAATGCCCCCGCCTTAACGGGGACACTCCGCTTTTGTCCGCACGGCACCTTGTTCTCCAAGGTGACCACGCATTGTGGTGCGCGAGGCGGGACTTGAACCCGCACGTGCGTAAAGCACACTAGAACCTGAATCTAGCGAGTCTGCCAATTCCACCACTCGCGCATAAGCAGCCTCTGGGGAAGAAAAATGGTGCGGATGGCGGGACTTGAACCCGCACGTCCATACGAACACTAGCACCTCAAGCTAGCCTGTCTGCCAATTCCAGCACACCCGCAAATTTTCCCGCCGTCAAATGACCGCTCCGCTATTATAAGACTGCCGCGCAGAAAAAGTCAACCTTTTTTTTCGTCCGGACCGGACTTTTTTGCCGCGCGCTTTCCGCCCCGTTTACAGCTGCCCCAAAACCTCGCCGACGGCGCCCGTGATGACGAGATCGGCGCCGAGGTCGGAGCGCAGCGGCGTCTTGTTGATGACCACCAGCTTGTTGCCGCGGTAATAGTTGATGAGCCCCGCCGCGGGATAGACCGCCAGCGACGTGCCCGCGATGATCAGCACGTCCGCGTTCGCGATGTAGCGGACCGCGCGCTCGAGCAGATCGCTGTCCAGCCCCTCCTCATAGAGCACCACGTCCGGCTTGACGCGCCCGCCGCAGGAGCACGTCGGCACGCCGGCGCTGTTGCGGATAAAGTCGGCGTCGTAGAACTTGCCGCACTTCTCGCAGTAGTTGCGCAGCGTGCTGCCGTGGAGCTCCAGCACTTCACGGCTGCCCGCCGCCTGATGCAGCCCGTCGATGTTCTGCGTCACGATGGCTTTGAGCTTGCCCTGCGCCTCCCACTCGGCGAGCTTTTTGTGCGCCGCATTGGGCCGGATGCCGGAGATCAGCAGCTTCTCGCGGTAGAACTTGAAGAACTTCTCCGGATAGCGCACATAGTAGGTGTGGCTGACGATGGTTTCGGGCGGGTCGTCCCACTGCTGATTGTACAGGCCGTCCACGCTGCGGAAATCGGGGATGCCGCTCTCCGTCGACACGCCCGCGCCGCCGAAAAACACGATGTTGTCGGTGCCGTCGATGATGTCCTTGAGCTTTTTGATCTCGTCCGTCATGTTGCGTCTCCTCCCTTTCCCTTGATCTTCAATGTCCAGTTGCAGCACAGGCGGTCGAGATCCTCGTCCGTCGCCGCGTCGATGCGGAGCCGCGCGCCGCAGTCGGCGCAGATGAGGTCGACGTAGGTGGGCCTCACCTCCATGGTGTACTTCTCGCTGCCGCAGGTGCAGGAGACGCCGTGCTCGCGCGCCGCGATCTCCTTCAATTCGGAGAGCACCTCGTGCATGATGACGCTGTCGACGAACAGCTCGCCGTCCTCGCCGCGGTTGGCCTCCTTGTCCGCCGCGAGGGCGAGCCGCTCCATCTCGCGCTCGACCTCGTATTCCTCGCCGATGAAGCAGCACAGCTGCCTGGTCTGCGGACAGGCGAGGCCGACGCCCTGCCCCTCCAGCAGCCGCGTCGCGTCGACGCTCGCCTCATGCTCCCCGCCGCAGACGCCGCAGGGAACGCTGAGGTGGAAGCGCTGCTCTCCGGCGTCGATCACCAGGCTCGATTTGCCGCATTCGCAGTTCACGACCGCCCCCGACGCCGCCAGCGCAAAGGCCGCGCGGCCGCGTATCACTTTTTTCCGGCACGACGGGCAGAGGTAGCCGATCGTGCGCACCTTTTCCGTCGTCATAGGCTCCCCTTCATCTCATCCTGCGCCTCGCAAAAGGCGACGATGTCGTCAAATTCGCTGCCCAGCGTCCGGCGCAGCGTGGCAATCAGCGCCGCCACGCCGTCCCGCGTCAGCAGGACGGAGGAGAGCGGCTCGCTCTTGCGCACGGAGGCGGACACCGGTCCCTTGTTCGTCAGCTGGGACTCGCTGTCCATATATTGCAGCATGAAATCCAGCTGCAGCTCCACGGTCTGTCCGTTCTTATTCGCGTTTCGGGCAATGCCGAAGGCGTTTGCAAATTGAGGTCGCATGCTCGATCCTCCCTTTCCGTTGGCTGCCTCGATTATACGTCGAAACGCGGGCCAACGCAACAGCGTTTCTCGCTCCGCGCTCATATTTTCGCGCCGATGGGAAAAACTAGGCGCATCTTTGCAACGGAGATGAGGCGGTTTTATGGGAAAACGGATCGGCAGGCGCACCGTGCTTTTGGCGCATCCGCCGGCGGTGCTGTCCTTTGCCGCGGTGGGCGGCCACATGGAGGGCAAGGGCCCGCTGCGGGAGTTTTTTGACGAGATCAGCGAGGACCACTTCTGGGGGCAGAAGACCTGGGAGCAGGGCGAGAGCACCATGCAGAAGCACGCGCTGCGCAAGGCGCTGGAGAAGGCGACGCTCCACGAGGAGGACGTCGACTGCGTGCTGGCGGGCGATCTGCTCAACCAGTGCATCGGCTCGTCGTTTTCGCTGCGCGACTCGAACATCCCGTTCTACGGGCTCTACGGCGCCTGCTCGACCATGGGCGAGAGCCTGTCGCTCGCGGCGATGCTGGTGGACGGCGGCTTCGCGCGCCGCGCGGCGGCGCTGACCTCCTCCCACTTCTGCACCGCGGAGCGGCAGTACCGCATGCCGGTGCCCTACGGCTCCCAGCGGACGCCCACGGCGCAGTGGACGGCGACGGCGGCGGGCTGCTGTATCCTCGGCGGGGAGGGCGGCGGACCGTATGTGACGCATGTGACGCCGGGCAAGATCGTGGACATGGGGATCACCGACCCGAACAATATGGGCGCGGCCATGGCGCCCGCCGCCTTCGACACGCTCTCGGCGGTGTTCCATGACACGGAGACGGAGCCGAAGGACTTCGACCTCATCGTCACCGGCGATCTGGGGATGCTGGGGCACGACATCGTCGTCGATCTCTTCGCGCGCCGCGGCGTCGATATGAGCCGAAACTACGACGACTGCGGGCTGCTGCTCTTCGACCGGGAGGAGCAGGACATGCACTGCGGCGGAAGCGGCTGCGGCTGCTCGGCCAGCGTCCTGAACGGCTATCTGCTGCGCGGCATGCGGGAGAAGAAGTGGAACCGCATCCTCTTCGCTCCGACCGGCGCGCTGCTCTCCCCCACCTCGTCGTTTCAGGGGCAGAGCATCCCGGGCATCTGCCACGCGGTGATCCTGTCCAACACAAGGGAGGGCTGACATGGAATTTTTAAAGGCATTTCTCTGCGGCGGAGCGCTGTGCGCCGTCGGACAGATCCTGATCGACAAGACGCAGCTCACGCCGGCGCGCATCCTCACCGGCTACGTCGTCGCGGGCGTGCTGCTCACGGCGGTCGGCGTCTACGAGCCGGTGGTCGAATGGGGCGGCGCGGGCGCCACGGTGCCGCTGCTGGGCTTCGGCTACTCGCTCGCAAACGGCGTCAAAAAGGCCGTCGGGGAAAAGGGGTGGCTCGGCGTGATGACCGGCGGGCTCTCCGCCACGGCCGGCGGCATCGCCGCCGCGGTGGTCTTCGCGCTGATCGTCGCCGTGATCTTCAAGGCGGGCGACAAGCGGCACTGAGCGCCGGAGCACGCCGCGCGCCGCTTCTCGACCGCGCTCTCCGGCTTTTTCCAATTTTTTCCCCTGTGCTTGAGAATTCGCCTTGACAAGGGCCGTCGCTCTGTGTTATCATATCACTTGCGTTTGGGAAAGACGCGGGATACAAGACACGGAGAGATGGCCGAGCGGTTGAAGGCACCGGTCTTGAAAACCGGCGATGCGCAAGCATCCGTGGGTTCGAATCCCACTCTCTCCGCCAGACAACGCGTTTTAGCCAACCGAAACACAAACCAGCGAAGCGATACGCAGTTTGCTCTGACGTGCGGAAGTACCCAAGAGGCCGAAGGGGCTCCCCTGCTAAGGGAGTAGGGCGTGTAAAAAGCGCCGCGGAGGTTCAAATCCTCTCTTCCGCGCCAGCAAAAACCTCCGAAACCGTATGGTTTCGGAGGTTTTTGCAACATCTGAAAGGATTTGCTCTATGAACGGAAAAAACCGCGCACATGACTGGCGCAAGCTCAAATGGCCGTTTACCGTGACGTTCCTGTACTATGCGCTGCTCTCGCTTTTCACCGGCTACAGCGAGGCGGGCGAGGCGGGCTTTTTGAGCGTATTGATCGTCGCGCTGCTGGTGGACGCGTTCGCGTATTTCCTCTATTGTTTCGTGCTGAGCCGCGAGAAGGACGACATGCACAAACTCTGGTACGTTTTCCTGCTGGTCTACGCGCTTCTCACCGTGCCGCAGCTGCGGGCGCTGTGGGACAGGCTGACCGCATAAACCAAAGGACCGCCGACGGGAGCCGGCGGTCCTTTTGCGTGCATTTTGAGTGCAAATTTGAGTGCAGCTTTTGCGGCCTCATTTCCCCATTTTTTGCACCAACGTCTCCAGCAGCTCCACCGTGCCTTCGACGCCGAGCAGCGAGCTGTCGATGCAAAGGTCGTAGCTCCTCGCGTCGCCCCACTCCTTGCCGGAATAGAAGTTATAGTACGAGGCGCGGGATTTATCCGTCTTGCGGATGCGGTCCTTCGCCTCGTCGGGCGAGATGCCGTTGCGCTTGGCCACGCGTTCGATGCGGTTGTCCAGCGGTGCGGTGATGAACAGGTTGACGACGTCCGAGCGGTCCTTGAGCGCATAGTCCGCGCAGCGTCCGATCAGCACGCAGGGGCCCTCGTCCGCCAGCTTTTTGATCGTGTCGTAGGTCGCAAGATAGACCTGCTGCTCTATGGAGCCGCGGGAGCTGAGGCCGCTCATGGAAAACGAGTACGGGTCAAGCGCGATCGAGTACAGGAAGCTCTTGGGCCGTTCGTCAAACGAGTGGAACAGCTCCTCGCACAGCCCGCTCTCCTCCGCCGCCTTTTTGAGCAGCAGATCGTCGTAATAGGTGAAGCCGAGGCGCTCGGCCAGCATGGTGCCGATCTCGCGCCCGCCGCTGCCGTACTGCCTGCCGACTGTAATGACCATGGGATCAACCTCCTTTTTTCTATTTTAGCACGTTTTTCTCCGCCGCGCAAATAAAACATCTCCTGTTCATCGGGCGGCATGCCGCCCAATCAACAGGAGACGTTTTTTCGTTTTATGCCCGCTTCTTGCCCTCTAACCGAATTTTATCCGCGATCATGGCGATGAACTCCGAATTCGTGGGCTTTCCCTTGGTGTTGGACACCGTGTAGCCGAAGTAGCTTTGCAGCGTCTCCAGATCGCCCCGATCCCACGCGACCTCGATGGCGTGGCGCACGGCGCGCTCCACGCGGGACGGCGTGGTGTTGTAGCGCTTGGCGACCTCGGGGTAGAGGACCTTCGTTACGGCGTTGATGACCTCCATGTCCTGCACGGCGATGACGATCGCTTCGCGGACGTACTGGTAGCCCTTGATGTGCGCGGGGACGCCGACCTCGTGGATGACCTCCGTCACCTGCCGCTGCAGCGCGTGGTACGCGTCCTCCTCCGGCTCGGCGCCGAGGCCGGCGGCCTGCCGCATCCGCTCGAGCAGGGATTCCGTTTCAAAGGGCTTCGGCATAAAGAACGCAACGCCCTTCGCCATCGCCTGCGCCGCCACCTCGTCGCTGTACAGCGCGGAGAGCAGGATCGTTTTCGGCATGTCCTCCAACGCAGCCATGCGGTCCAGCAGTCCGAAACCGTCCAGCTCCGGCAAAAGCACGTCAGAGAGCAGCAGCTGCGGCTTCTTTTCCTCGATCAGACGCAGCGCGCTCAAGCCGTCGCCCGTCGAACCCACGACCGCAAATTCGCCCGTCGCCTCAATGCGTTCTTTCAGCATCGCGCGAAGCTCTTCTCCCGCGTCGGCGAGAACCACTGTGATCTTGTTGTCCATAATGATTTTCCTTTCCGAATTGTCGGACGGCGGCCGACCGCCCGCTGCGGCAAAAAACTGACGTCTTCGTTTTGCTTGGCTATAAACTAGCATAATCGGACAGGCTTTTCAAGGAAAATGCTGTCGAACAAAACAAGAATCGTTCGACAAAATTCGGCAAATCCTTTACATAACAATTCTTCCGCCAAAAGTTACGCAACATCTTGTATATTCGACACATTGTCGGCACAAGAGACAAAAAAATCCGAAAAGCGCACTTTTCGGATTTTCGTGTTTTTGTTCAGTTCAGTTCGCCCAGCAGCTTGTAGAGGAGCTTGTACAGCGCCCCCGCGTCCTCCGGATCGAGGTGCACGCAGCCGCCGACCTGCTCCGGCACGTCGACCGCCCGGTCGCGCAGCGCCTTGCCGGCGTCCGTCAGCTCGACGAGCAGCACGCGCTCGTCCTCGCGCGAACGGAAGCGGCGGACGTAGCCCTTCGCCTCCAGGCTTTTGAGCACCGGCGTCAGCGTACCGGAATCCAGATACAGCCGCTCGCCCAGCTCCTTCACGCTGCACTGACCGTGCTCCCAGAACACCATCATCGCAATGTACTGCGTGTACGTAAGGTCCAGCGGATCGAGATACGGACGGTACCGCTTCACCACCTCACGCGCGGCGGCGTAAAGCGGAAAACAGATCTGATTGTCCAGCTTCAGCGCCTCATACTTTTCTTCGGCAACCCTTTTTGCCATGGTCTCCCTCCTGCTTTTTCTCTCTGTTGACACAACACACACTAATCGCTGTAATCGGAATCGAGCACGATATCAAAGCGATAATCGGGGTATTTCTCCTTCAGCTTTGCGCAGATCGCGTCGCGCACGGAAACGGCGTCCGCGTCAAACCCGACGATCAGATCGAAGAGCACGGTCCGGCTCTCCTCATCGCCGTAGAAGCCGTGCATCTGCAAGACCTCCGTCGTCTCATTTGCCAGCGTCTGCGCCGTCTCCTTGATCTCCGAGAGCTTCGGGGAGGAATCCGACGCGGCGTAAATACCGATGGTCAGCACGATGCCGAGCTCCGCATAGACCTTCGCGGCGATGCAGCGCGTCAGATAGTGCAGCTGCCGCGCCGTCATATTGTCGGCCACCTCGATGTGCACCGAGCCGATGATCTCCGACGGACCGTAGTTGTGCAGCGTCAGATCGTAGGCGCCGCGCACCTCGGGAAACGAGGTCACGAGCTCCTTGATCTGATCGGTCAGCTCCGTATCGGCGCGCATGCCGATGATGCCGTCCAGCGTCTCCATCAGCATCTCGACGCCCGCCTTGATGATGATGACCGAGATCACGACGCCCAGGATGCCCTCCAGCTGCCAGCCCCAGAGCATGTTGGCGATCGCCGCGATCAGCGTGGCAAGCGACAGGATCGAATCGAAAAACGCGTCGGAGCCGGAGGCGATCAGCGAACCGGATTTGATCTCCTCGCCCACCCTTTTGACGTAGCGGCCCACGAAGAACTTCGCCACCACCGCCGCGGCGATGATGATGAGCGACACGGGCGTGTAGGCCGTCTCCTCGGGGTGGAACACCTTTTCCGCGGACTCCCGCAGGGATGTGACGCCCGCCAGCAGGACGATGACCGCGATCACGACGCTCGTGAGATACTCGATGCGCCCGTAGCCGTAGGGGTGCTTCTTGTCCGGACGCCTGCCGGAAAGCTTGGCGCCGACGATGGTGATGATCGACGACATCGCGTCGCTCAAATTGTTGACCGCGTCGAGAATGACGGCGATCGAATGGGTGGCGAGGCCGACGAGCGCCTTGAACGCCACCAGGATCAGATTGACGACGATGCCGACAACGCTGGTGCGTACGATCTTTTGGCTTCTGTCCATGTTCCGCCCCCGTTCAGTTTGTTCCCGCGCGCTCGCTGTTGTAGGCTTCGCGCACGGCGACGGCAAGCTGGTCGGCGCAGGAGGTCGAGCGGCGGCCGCAGGTGTTGCCCTTGAGCTTTCCCTCGATCTCGTCCACGGTCATCCCGTCGCAGAGCTTGGATACGGCCTTGAGATTGCCGTCGCAGCCGCCCACGAAGCGGATGCCGCGCACCACGTCGCCGTCCAGCGTAAAATGGATCTGCATGGAGCAGACGTTTTTGGTCCGATAGGTGTGTTCCATAGTCTTCATCCCTTGCTTTTCAGTCGAATTGCGTGCAATCGAGTATAGCAGATTTCCGCAAAAAGTCAAGGAAAAAGGGGCGCTTCCGCGCCCCTTTCCGCCTCATCCCGCTTCCGCCGCCTTCAGTCCCGCGGCGTCGAGCATATTCTCGATCAGGATACCGTAGCCGCGGGATGCGTCGTTCACCAGAACGTGCGTCACCGCGCCGACCAGCTTGCCGTTTTGCAGGATCGGGCTGCCGCTCATGTGTGATGTCAATATGGGACAACACTTTTTATCGTAATGACCTATCTTGCCAAAAACTCATCCGCCGTCATGCTCATCTCGGGGAAAAGCTGATTCCACGTTTCAAGCAGTTTCTCCTGCTCCGGCGTCAGCATCGGCAGTCCAACCCTGCTTTCCGCAAGGCTCCGCAGCAGCGCGGCGTAGTCGTGCGGGGTGCCTGCGAACGACCTGGCAGCGTTTGGCGACGGTAATGTAATCGGTTTTTGCACATTCGAACGATATCTGCTGTTGATATACCCTTCATGGATTGCGGCCAAATCCGCCGCGTAGGAATCAAAATCGTAAAACGCGCTATTAAATCCCTCGCGCAAATACTGCGGCATTTTACCCGACGCGATATGCCCGTAAAGCGTCGCGTTCAATTCATCATAAAATGTAGTGAGTTCCGCTTCCGTCGCATTGAAAGGGTCGATTCCACGTCGGGCTGAAATTTTGGAAAGCAACACTCGTGCCTCCTCGCTTCCTAAATCAAGCATGCTCGGCACTGTTTCAACAAAGTCAAGGTACGGCTGATACCCCGCCTGCTTCATAACGTGCGTCCCCTCATGTGGGGCGATCATACCCCGGTTTTCCTCCGGTATGGTCTCGCGCATATAGACCTCGGCATTGCGGGTATACGCGGAATCCTGCCTGCTCCACTCGCTCTCCGGGATAATATGCGTGCCGACATTATATTCGGCAAGTGTCCGCCGCGATTCCTGCGCGACGCTCAATCCTCCGTGTCGTTGCCAAAGGTCACCAAGTTTTTCTCGAACATTTCCCCAATCTGCTCGCACCTCGCCCGATATTCCGGGTCGGTTTCCATTTTCTGATAATGATCCAGCATTGCCTCTTGCAGCTGCCTGCGCTGTCTCTCGAAGCGTTCCTCCCTGCTCTCCTCGTTGATTGCCATAGCCCGTTCCCTCCATTCGTTTAGCATTATTATATGCGCCCTGCGGCCAAAGGGCAAGCCCGTCTTTTGCCCCCGCCGCAGCCGTCTGCCCGCCGCCGAGGATGCCGCCGACCGCCGCGCCCACGCCGAACTCCTTCGCCGCCGTCGCGGGGTTGAACACCGCCGTTTCGTCGCTGGCCGAGACCAGCGGGTTTTTCTTGCCGTAGACAACCTTCTGCAAGCCGCGTTCGATCACGCCCTGTATCGGTTCCTCCGCGCCCTCCTGCGCGCTTGACCAAATCCACTTTCCGAAAGCCGACGGCCCGCTTTGCAGCTCCTTCGGCAGCGTCTCCAATCCGCCTCCGACTTCGACAGCCGCGTTAAACAACCCATTACCCATCGCATACAGCGACGCCTTGCTGTCGCTTGCGCCGTCCGACTTCGCCTGCTCATAGCTCTCGCCCGCCGTGCGCAGAAAGCTCGTCCAGTAGTTTGGGTTATTCGCCAGACCCGTAACAGCACTCCGCAGCGAATTGAGAATGCCCGGACTTTGCTGCGCCGCGACCGCCGTTGCTTCGAGCCCCTGCGCCCCGACCGCGCCGAGCGATGCCCCCGCGCTCATAAACGCGGTAATTGCCTGTGGGAGCGCCGCAACGAAGCCTGTGCCAATGGTATCCGCAACCTTCGCCGCCGTACCACCGGCTTTGATATTCGCAGCACTGTTTCGATATGCGTTTTCGCGTTCCTTTTCTATGGCGCTGTTCCAGTTGTAGAACAGGCCGTGCCGCTCCTGTAAATCGTCAAAGCCGGTCAGGGCCTCCGGCAAGGCAAACAAAGCGCCCTCCAGCCACGAGAGCGTGCTGCTCATACCGTGTGCCGCGTTGGTTGTACCCTTGCGCACGATTCCCTCCGTCAGTTTGCTGGCGCTGAATTTTTCTGATCCAGCTGGCGGTTCATTTTGATGGTACATATCGAGGTTGCCGCTTTTAGCGATTTTTTCCAATGATTCTTCCCCAAAGCTGCCCGTACTGCCAAACATGTCGGAACCGCTGCTTCGCATGATTGTATTTGCAGGTTTTGCCGCCACAGGCCATGTCGGCGTGAGCGGTGGCGATACGGCGGTTGTTTTGGGACTCACATAAACTTGCCCATTTCTCGCCGTTGCGGTTGCTTGCCCGCTTTGTATAAGCCGATCCACTTCCGCCGTTCTGATCGGTCCCTTGCCAAGACTCAGCACGCTTTCCGCGTTGTACGGCCCCAAATTATTCTTTTGAGACGATTTATCCGTAGTGCTTCTTTCTGTCCCCCTTGTCGTCCGTGCCGTGGTATTCTGCGCGTGCTTCTTTTCGCTGTCCTCCTTTTGAGCCGTCCGCTGTGAAGCGGTCAGTTTCTGCCAATTATCTACGATTTGCGTTGTTGTTTTCTCCTTCTCTTCCTTGTCCAGCTCGTTAAGTAAATTGCGCGAAAGATATCCATTTGAATTGCTCACATAGTTTCCTCCTTCTCATTTGTTTGCTTTTTGTTTTTACCTAAAAGTAACTTTATAGGATACTTCAAAATATCATATTCAAAATAACTTGTCAAGTTATTTTTGGAGAATTTAAGAGGCGCGTTTCCGCGCCCCTTAAATTCAACCCGCCGCGAGCTTCAGTCCCGCCGCGTCCAGCATATTCTCGATAAAAATGCCGTATCCGCGCGCGGCGTCGTTGACCAGAACATGCGTCACCGCGCCGACCAGCTTGCCGTTTTGCAGGATCGGGCTGCCGCTCATGCCCTGCACGATGCCGCCGGTCTGCGCCAGCAGCGCCTCGTCCGTCACGCGTACCAGCAGGTTTCGCGTGGGCGCCGAGCCGGCGTAGATGCGCTCGATCTCGACGTCGTACTCCTTCACCTCGCCGCCGTCACAGTTGGCGAGGATGCTCGCCTTGCCGGGCTTGACCTCATCTCTGCGGGCAAGAGGCACGGCGTCGCGCGTCGTGATCGCGTTGCTCGCGCCCTCCAGCGTGCCGAAGAGGCCGCAGTCCGTGTTCGCGTACAGGCTGCCGCTGTCGCGCGTCAGATCAAAATCGCCGCGCAGCTCTCCGGGCGAGCCGCTCTCGCCGCGCTTGACCGCCTTGACCGTCGCGTCCATGATGCTGCCGCTTTGCAGCGGCATCAGGCAGCCGGTGTCGACGTCGGTGACGCCGTGGCCCAGCGCGCCGAAGATCCCGCTGTCCGGATCGTAGAACGTCATGGTGCCGATACCGGCCATGCTGTCGCGGATCCACGCGCCGAGGTGATAGCCGCCGTCCTCAGCCTCTGCCGGCGTGACGGGCAGCGTCAGCGTTTTCGCGCCGCGCTGAACGCTCATGGTCGCTTTCGCCTCGCCGTTTTCCGAGAGCAGCTGCTGCAGGTGCTCCGTCGAGTCGATGGGCGTGCCGTTGAAGCGCAGCACGATGTCGCCCTCGCGCAGTCCGCTTTCCTTCGCCGGCGTCTCGCCGTCGGAAAGCCCGACCACCAGAACGCCGTCCGCAAAAAGCTTCACGCCGACGGTATGGCCCACCGGTACCAGCCGCCGTACCGCCGGCGCCTCCGCGGCCGCGCGCGTCACGGCCGTTGCCCGCGCCGCGGGCGTGAACACCGTGAGCGTGAAAAGCAGGCCAAGGCAGACGGCGGCGATACGGCTTTTTCGCTCATCCATCTCATCACCCCTTCCTTCATTCGCCGCAATGACATTTTTTATTGTCACGCGACAGCAAGCGACTTTTTCAAGCCGCTCACCGTCATAATTTTCTGCATTTCCGTGCAAAATAACACGCTCAAAAATTTTACCGGATTGGGAGCGAGAAAGCCGTCGAAAACGGAATAACGCGCGTCCGTTCGGGCAGGAAAAAACTCCGCAGACCAAAGTCTGCGGAGTTTGGAAAAAACGCTCAGTGATTGAAAATTTTGAAGATATCGGCGAAGGGATCGTCATCCTCCTCCGGTTCCGGCTCGGGCGCAGGCGGAGGCGGCGGGGGAGCGGGAGTCGGATCGCTCTTCGGCGCCGGCTCGGCCGCAGGCTCGTCGGTTGCATGGTCGGCCTGCTCCTTCAGCTCGGACACAAGCGCCGGGGATGCGGAGGCAGCCCTCGGCGCAGGCGCCGCAGTCGGACGGCGGAGCCGCTCCGAATCCTCGATCTCGGATACGGTCTTGGGCAGTCCGTTTTCTTCAAAGCCGGTGGCGATGACGGTGACGCGGATCTCGTCGTCCATCGTCTCGTCGAAGGTCGCGCCGAAGATGGTGTTGGCGTCGGGATGAACGGCCTCCTGCACGAGCGAGGCGGCCTGCTCGACCTCCTCGAGCCCCATGTCCATAGAGCCCGTGATGTTGATCAGCACGCCGTGCGCGCCGTTGATCGAGGTCTCCAGCAGCGGGCTGGAAATCGCCATGCGCGCGGCCTCCTCCGCCTTGTTCTTGCCGGCGGCGCGGCCCACGCCCATGTGGGCAAGTCCGGCGTTCTTCATGACGGCGCTGACGTCCGCAAAGTCCAGATTGATAAAGCCGGTGTCGCGGATGAGGTCGGAAATGCTCTGCACCGCCTGGCGCAGCACGTCGTCCGCGATCTCGAAGGCGTTCGCAAAGGTGATCTTCTGGTCGGTGGCATGCTTCAGACGCTCGTTCGGGATGATCACGAGGGAGTCGACCTTGTCGCGCAGCGCCTCGATGCCCTTCTCCGCCTGCTGCATGCGGCGGCGGCCCTCAAAGCCGAAGGGCTTGGTGACCACGCCGACGGTCAGGATGCCCGCCTCGCGCGCGATCTCCGCCACGATGGGAGCGCCGCCGGTGCCCGTTCCGCCGCCCATGCCGGCGGTGATAAAGGCCATGTCGGTGTCCTCCAGAGCCTTGGCGATCTGTGCGCGGCTCTCCTCGGCGCTCTTGCGGCCGACCTCCGGGTCGGAGCCGGCGCCCTGTCCGTGGGTCAATTTCTCACCGATCTGGATTTTATAGGTAGCGCTCGAGACGTTGAGCGCCTGCTTGTCCGTATTGACCGCGACGAAATCCACGCCGCGCGAGCCGGAGCGCACCATGCGGTTGACAACATTGTTGCCGCCGCCGCCCACGCCGATCACCTTGATCTTGACGACGGTCTCCTGCCCGGTTTCCAGTCCGAAAGCCATATCGTTCCTCCTCTGATTTGAGGTCAATTCATACCGCGTCTATTCTATTACGGATTTTCCGTGGGGTCAATAGGCGATTTGAAAAAAATTCGGGGCAGGTGCTCCTGCCCCGAAAAGGTTCGAATTTTGCCGCTATTCCGGAATAAAGCTCGCTTTTCCGTCGGTCATCAGGTCAATGCGGCCGGTCTCGTTGTTTTCGAGATAATCCGCCACCGTCATGAGGCTTTCCAGCTTGTAGCTGACGTCCGCCGTCCACGGAAAACGGACGGTAAAGCGATCCAGATAGGTGAAATTCAGCGCCGTGCCGTCCGACAGGTCGATCGTGCCGATCCCTTCGAGCATTCCGTGCGCGCGCGCCTCCTGCAGCAGCGTCAGCAGAACGCCCAGCCGGTACTCCGCCTCGTCCCCGAAAGAGAGCGCGCCGCTGAGGCGCGGCTCCGCCGGCGTCTCACCCCGCACGAGCGGGCAGCCCGCCGGCGCTTTTTTTGCCAGCTCCAGCAGCTTGCCGTGCTCGCTGACGAGCCAGACGCCCGCTTCGTCTTCGACGGCGGCCGCGGCGGTACACTCGCGCACCTCAATGACCAGAGAATCGGGCAGCTTTCGGTTGATGGCGACCTCCTCCACATAGGGCAGACTCTCGAAGATGCGTTCCTTGACGGTATACTTATTTAAAAAGTACAGATTTTTGCCCGTCTCCAGCCCGGACGCGTCGATGATCTCCTGCTCGGTGTAGCGCTCGCTGCCGGTGACAATGATATGATCCATGCGGAAAAACAGCGCCAGCGCAGTGACGACCGCCGCGATCGCCACCAGGAAGCCGATCAGCTTCCAGACGAACGCGTACCTGCCCCTTCTCCGTCTTCTGGTTGTTCTGTTTCTGGTCATAGCTTTGTACCCTTTATCCGTTTTCGCCTATGTAATGCTCTCTTTTCTCGCGATCTGTGCGCCCAGCGCGCCGAGGTCGCGTTCCATGCTCTCATAGCCGCGGTCGATGTGCTCCAGCAGCGCCACGCGCGTCACGCCCTCGGCCTGCAAGCCCGCCAGCACCAGCGCGGCGCCGCCGCGCAGGTCCGTGCTCTCCACGCGCGCGCCGTGCAGCGCGCTCACGCCGCTGACGACGGCCACCCGTCCGGCCACGCGGATCTGCGCGCCCAGACGCGCCAGCTCGCCGGCGTGGCGATAGCGGTTTTCAAAGATATTCTCCACAAAGACCGTGCTGCCCGCGGAACGCAGCAGCGCCGCCATCAGCGCCGGCTGCGCGTCCGTGGGAAAGCCCGGATACGGCGCCGTGCGCACGGGACGGATCGCGCGCAGCGCGCCGCCGCTTTTGAGCGTCACGGCGCCCGGCTCGCTCACGATCTCGCAGCCGGCCTCCCGCAGCGCGCCCACCACCGGCGAGCGCGCCTCGCAGTCGCCGCCGAGCAGCCGCACCTCCCCGCCGCAGGCCGCGCCGGCGCACAGATACGTCGCCTCCACGATGCGGTCCGCGATCACGCGGTGCGTTCCGCCGTGGAGCGGACGCCTGCCCGCCACGGTGACGATGGAGCCGCCCGCGCCGCGCACCTCCGCGCCCATGGCGTTGAGAAAGTCCTGCAGCTCTGCGATCTCCGGCTCCCGCGCCGCGTTGTAGATCACCGTCGTCCCCTCCGCGCCGCAGGCGGCGAGGATCGCGTTCTCCGTCGCGCCGACGCTCGGCAGCGGCAGTACGATCTCCGCCGCGCTCAGCGCCCTCGCCTTGCAGCGCAGCGAGCCGCCGCGCTCGTCGATCTCTGCGCCCAGAGCGCGCAGCGCGGCGAGGTGCATGTCGATGGGCCGCGGCCCCAGCTCGCACCCGCCCGGGTATGAGAGCGCCGCTTCGCCCTGCCGCGCGAGGATCGCGCCGAGGAAGATGACCGAGGAGCGCATCTCCCGCATCAGCGCGTCCGGCACCTCGTTCCGGTCCATGTGCGTCGTGTCCACCAGCAGCGCGCCGTCTTCCCAGCGCGTGCAGCAGCCGAGGTGACGCAAAATCGCGACGGACGCGTCCACGTCCCGCAGGCGCGGGCAGTTTTCGATGCGGCACTCGCCCGCGCACACGATGGTCGCCGCCAGCACCGGCAGCACGCCGTTTTTCGAGCCCTGTATCGTCAGTTCACCACAAAGGCGGCGTCCGCCTTCGACGAACAGCTCCTGCATCCCGTCTCCTCCACATACCATGAGTTTTCAATCAGCCCATAGTATGCAGGGGACACGATATGGGGTTCCCGTGAGATATCGCCGCGGAAACGGCGGCGCCGTTTCCCTGCTTGCCTTTTTGCGGCGAATGTGGCAGTATAGAGAAAAATCCAAAGGAGGCTGCGCCGTGAAAGTGAAGAAGATTCTGAAGGCCGTCCTCTGCGTCGTGCTGGCGCTCGTCGTGGCGGTCGGCGGCTACGTCGCCTACGTGTTTCTCTCCTACCATCGGCTGCCGGATCATCTGGCGCTGGAGGTCGCCCACGCGAACGGGCGGACGGTCGAGCAGGACGCGCCCTACCATATCGTCTCGTGGAACATCGGCTTCGGCGCGTACGAGGACGACTACGGCTTCTTTATGGACGGCGGCACGCAGTCGTGGGCATGGTCGAGGGAGCGGCTGGACGCCAATCTGGAACGCATCGGACAGTTCCTCGCCGAGCAGGACGCCGACTTTTATCTGGTGCAGGAGATCGATCTCGACTCCACGCGCTCGTACCACGTTGACGAGGAAGCGCGGCTGGAAAGCACGCTGAATCCGGACGGTGCCTATGCGCATGTGCTCGCGCAGAACTACGATTCCCCGTTCCTGCTCTATCCGTTCACGCAGCCCCACGGCGCCAGCAGATCCGGCGTCGGTACGTGGTCCAAGTACGGGATCGGCTCGGCGCTTCGGCGCAGCCTGCCCATTGAAACGGGCTTCACCAAATTTCTCGACCTTGACCGCTGCTACAGCGTGAGCCGCATTTCCGTGGCCGGCGGCGGTGAGCTGGTGCTCTATAATCTGCATCTCTCCGCCTACACCTCGGACGGCAGCATCTCCAACGAGCAGCTGCGCATGCTGCTCGAGGACATGCAGGCGGAGTACGCGGCGGGCAACTGGTGCGTCGCGGGCGGCGACTTCAACAAGGATCTGCTCGGCAACTCCAGCGACTGGTTCGGCAAGAGCGACATCGAATACACCTGGGCGCAGCCCATCCCGCTCGACACGTTCTACGGCACCGCCATCAAGCTGATCGCGCCCTTCGACGGTGCCGCGCCCGTTCCCTCCTGCCGCAACGCCGACGGGCCGTATCATCCGGGACAGTATGTGCTGACCGTGGACGGCTTCCTCGTCTCGCCGAACGTCACGGTCACGGAGAGCAACGTCGTCGACACGCAGTTCCGCTGCAGCGACCACAATCCCGTGTACATGGATTTCCGGCTGCGGTAAGCCGCAAAAACCGTCTATCTCACAAGACCCATGACCGTTTCATAAATCTTTTCCGTGGCGTCTCTCACTCCGAGGGACGCCATATTTTTCGCCATATCGGCGCGTTTCTCCGCATCGCGGAGGATGCCGGCCGCGGCGGCGAAGAGCTGCTTGCCGTCTAGGCCGTCCTCGCGCAGCACCAGCGCCGCGCCGTGGTCGCCGAGCACCGCGGCGTTCTTCTCCTGGTGGTGGTTCGTCACGTTGGGCGAGGGCACCAGGATCGCCGGAACGCCCAGCGCCGTCAGCTCCGCGATGGTGGACGCGCCCGCGCGGGAGAGCACCAGATCGGCGGCGCGCATGACCTCCGCCATGTCGTAGATGTACTCGCGCACGTCGAGGCTCGGATGCGCCGCGAGATCGACGCCGCGCTCCCGGAGCGCAGTCTGCATCGCATCCCATGAGATCGTCCCGACGCCGTGGATGTGGTGGAACGGCTCGTGCGCGGCCTCCAGCGCGAGGAACTCCGCCATCATGGCGTTCATCTGTCCCGCGCCGAGACTCCCCCAGAAGGATACGACCAGCGGCCGCCCGTCGTCAAGGCCCAGCCTGCGCTTGGCCTCCTGCTTCGTCTGCGCGAAAAAGTCGCCGCGCACCGGCGTGCCGGTGACGACCACCTTGTCGGGATGGCGGTAGTGCTGCCGGCAGTCCTCAAAGCCGACCATGATGCGCTCGGCGTAGGGCTCGAGCTGCTTGGTGGTGAGGCCGGGGATGGCGTTGGACTCGTGCACCGCCGTCGGGATCCCGCGCTTCGCGCCGTAGCGCACGATGGGATAGCTGGCGTAGCCGCCGGTGCCCACGATCAGATCGGGACGAAAACCGTCCAGGATCGCATTCGCCTCGCGCTCGGCAAAGAGCAGGTTTTTCACGCTGACGAGGTTGTGGCGGATCGCCTTCGGCCGGAACGAGCGCCAGAAGCTCGAGACGTTGACCGCGCGGAAGGGGTAGCCGGCGTGCGCGACGAGATCGCGCTCCAGCCCGCGCTCCGCGCCGACGAAGATCACCTCCGTCGCCGCGTCCTTCTCCCGCATGTATCCGGCGAGCGCCAGCGCGGGGTTGACGTGCCCCGCCGTGCCGCCGCAGGTAAAGATGACTTTCATACAGTCTCTCCGTTTCAAACGACCGTTCAGCTCGGCGGCATCTGCCGCGAGACGCTGAGCACAAGGCCCATCTCCGCGAGCTGGATGACCAGCGCCGTGCCGCCGTAGCTGAAAAACGGCAGCGAAATGCCCGTGTTCGGGATCAGATTCGTCACCACCGCGATGTTCAGAAACACCTGCAGCGCGATCTGCGTCGTCACGCCGACGGCCAGCAGCGCGCCGAAGCGGTCGCGGGCGTGGAGCGCGATCCAGTAGCCGCGGATGATGAGCAGCGCGAACAGCGCCATGATGAGCGTCGCGCCGATGAGCCCCAGCTCCTCGCAGATGATGGCGAAGATGAAGTCGTTGTGCCGCTCCGGAAGATACATGAATTTCTGGCGGCTCCTGCCGAGACCCACGCCCAGCAGGCCGCCCGAGCCGATGGCCAGCAGGCTCTGCCGGATCTGGTAGCCCGCGCCCTGCATGTTCTCCGGATTCAGCGGGTCGCGCCAGATCGTGATGCGGGTCGAGTTGTAGCTGATCATACCGGACAGGTAGGCGAAGGCGACCGCGCCCACGCTGAGCACGCCGGCGCCGACCCAATAGCCCTGTATGCCGCCGACGAACATCATCACCGCGCCGATGCCGAGGATCAGCACCGTGCCGGAGACGTGGGGCTCGAGGATCATCAGGATCGCGATCAGTCCGAGGATGAACGCATAGGGCAAAATGCCGTAGCGGAAGGTGCGCATTTTCTCCTTCTTCTTGGAGATGCTGTCGGCAAAATAGAGGATGACGCCGACCTTCGCGATCTCAGACGGCTGGAAGGTGAACAGCTCGCCGAAGCCGAGCCAGCGCGTGGCGTTGTTGCGCGTGAGGCCGACGCCCGGGATCAGCACGAGGATCAGCATGACGACGGAGGCCAGCAGCAAAATACGCGCGAACGCGCGGTAGCGCTCGTAGTTGATGCGGCCGATCGCCAGCATCGCCGCGATGCCGATGCCGGCGAACACGCCCTGCCGGATGAGATAGTACGCGGGATTCTCCCCCGCGTAGGCGGCCATGGGGAAGCTGGCGGAGAAGAGCATGATGAGGCCGATGGCGGTGAGCAGCAGCGTCAGGATCAGGAACGGCAGATCCAGCGGGCCGCGGCCCGCTTCGCGCGCGGCGTTTTCGATCGCGCGCTTGTGCTCGCGCTGCTGCCGGCGGCGCTCACGCTCCTGCTCCCGCAGCTCCCGTTCCTCCCGCGTCATGCTCTCACCTCCTTTTCACCTGCGAAGAAAATCAAAAATGATAGCGGTTCAGTACGCCCAGCGCGGCGGCGAAGCAGCCCAGCGCGCTCACGGTGGTGAACACCGCCACGAGCTTTACCTCGCTCCAGCCGCACAGCTCAAAGTGATGGTGCAGCGGCGCCATGCGGAACAGGCGCTTGCCGTGGGTCAGCTTGAAATAGCCGACCTGCAGAATGTCGGACAGCGTCTCGCAGATATAGACGAAGCCCACAGGGATCAGAATGAGCGGCATATCGTAGGCAAAGGCCAGCGCCGCCACCGTCCCGCCGAGGAACAGCGAGCCGGTGTCGCCCATGAACACCTTCGCGGGATGGAAGTTGTAAATGAGAAAGCCCAGCAGCCCGCCGATCAGCGCGCCGGAGTAGACGCCGAACTGACCGAGCCCCGGCCACCACGACGCGACCACCGCGAAGAACAGCCCCACCGGCGCCGTCACGCTGCTCGCAAGGCCGTCGATGCCGTCGGTGATGTTGACGGCGTTGACCGTGCCGACGATGACAAAAGCCGCAAAGACCAGATACACCGGCCAGCTCATGACAAGGTGCGTCTGAAAAAACGGAATATACAGGTTCGGCGTCAGCAGACGCTCATAGCGCATCAGCGCCAGAAACGCCAGCGCCGCGGCGAGCTGCAGCAGGAATTTCTGGATCGCGGTCAGACCGAGGTTGCGGTGGTGGACGACCTTTTCAAAGTCGTCCACAAAGCCGATGCCCCCGAAGATCGCGGCAAAGCCGAAAATGTAAAAGTGCCGGAAGTCGCCGTGCAGCATCCCGCGCCAGCCGCAGATCACGATCGACACAAAGATGCCCGCGATGAACATGAGCCCGCCCATGGTGGGCGTGCCGGCCTTGGCGTTGTGCCACGTCGGGCCGTCCTCACGGATCTCCTGCCCCGCCTTGAGGCGGCGGAGCCACGGGATCAGAAACCGCCCCGCGATCACCGTGGCGGCAAAGCTCAGAATGGCTGCAAGCGCTGTCAGCATGTTGATTTCTCCTTCGTTCAAGGTATTCGTACACAACGCGCCGCTCGTCGAGCGGGCGGGACTCCGTCCCGATGATCTGATAGGTCTCATGGCCCTTTCCGGCCAGCAGCACCACGTCGCCGCCGCGGGCGCAGTCCAGCGCGTAGGCGATGGCCTCCCGCCGGTTTTCCAGCACCGCAAAGGGCGTCCGGCTGCCGCGCATGCCGTCGAGCACGTCGTGCAGGATCGCGTAGGGCGGCTCGGTGCGGGGATTGTCGCTGGTCACGACCACGAGATCCGCCAGCGCCGCGGCGATGCGCCCCATGCGGGCGCGCTTCGTGCGGTCACGGTCGCCGCCGCAGCCGAACACGGCGATCACGCGGTTTTCGGCAAAGGCGCAGACCGCCTCGAGAATATTCTTCAGCCCGTCGGGCGTGTGCGCATAGTCGATGATGACCGTATAATCCGTGTCGGTGGGCACGACCTCGCAGCGTCCGCGGACGCCTCCGCACGAGCGCAGCGCCTTCGCGGCGGCGGGCAGCGGGACGTCCAGCAGCTTCATCGCCGCAAGCGCGGCAAGGCCGTTATAGAGCGAGAACGCGCCGGGGATGTGAAGCTCCGTCTCGCAGTGCTCCTCCTCGTCGGAGACGGTGAAGCGCACGCGGTCGTTTTCGTACTCGGGATGCCAGCCCACGACGTCGTTGTTCAGATTCTGCCCGTAGGTGATGCGCGGGCAGTCCGCGCCGGCGAGGATGCGCTCCGCCCACCGGCTGTCGCCGTTGACGGCGGCGGCCCTGCATTGGCGAAACAGTCGCGCCTTCGCGTCGCAGTAGGCCTCCATCGTGCCGTGATAGTCCAGATGGTCCTGCGTGAGGTTGGTGAACACGGCGGCGTCAAACTCGATCCCCGCCGTGCGGTGCTGCATCAGCGCGTGGGAGGAGACCTCCATGACCGCGTGGGTGCAGCCCGCGTCAAGCATCGCCGACAGCAGGCCCTGGAGCGTCAGCGCGTCCGGCGTCGTGCGCTCGGCGGGCAGGGTCTCGCCGCCGATCATGTTCTGGTTCGTGCCGATCAGCCCGACCTTCGCCCCCAGCGTCTTTTCCAGCATCTGCTTGATGAGCCAGGTGGTCGTCGTCTTGCCGTTCGTGCCGGTGACGCCGATCATGCACAGCCTGCGCGACGGCTCGCCGTACCAGATCGCCGCCATGCGCGCAAAGGCGTAGCGGGCGTCCGGCACCAGCACATAGGGGATCGCCTGCGCCGGCGGCGCCTCGCACAGCGCGCAGGCCGCGCCGCGTCCGATCGCCTCCGCGAGGAAATCGGCGCCGTCCTCCTTTGTCCCGTGCAGCGCGGCAAACAGGCTGCCGATCTGCACCGTGCGGGAGTCGTTCGTCAAATGGGCGATCACCGGATCGCCCGGGACGTGAAGCTCATAGGTCGTCAGAGGTGAAAGCAGTTCCGATAAGCGGATGGGAATCGAACCCTTTCACATTGAATATCGCTGTCTTTTGGCGCGCAGCTCTTCGCGCGCATCTTCAAGCCGTCAGTCCGTCACGGAGGAGTCGCTCAGCTGGACGCGGACGACCGTGCCGGCCGCGACCTCCTTGCCGGGCTCTTCGGACTGGGACACCGCCCGGACGCTGGACGAGCTGCTGTTCGTCGCGCCGGAGATCGACATGATGAGCCCGGCGTTCGTCAGCTTCTGGTTCGCGACGGACGCGCTGTCGCCGATGACGTTCGGCACGACGCACAGCGCGTCTGATTTCTCCTCACCGCAATAGAGCAGGATCTCCGCGTTGTTCGGCACGATCGCGCCGCCGACCGGCGTCTGATCGGTGACCTTCTCCTCCGTGCCGATGATGCGGCTGGAGAAGCCCATGCTCTTGAGCTTTTCCTGCGCGGCCTCCGCCGTCTCGCCGACGAGGTTCGGGACCGTGGCGTCGGCGCCGACCAGCTCTTCGGCGCTGTAGGTCGGCTCGATGCCGAGATAGGGCAGCAGCTCCGCCATGACCTCGCTGGCCACGGGCGCGGCCATGTTGCCGCCGGAGACGTAGGTGCCGGTCCAGCGGTCCGGCTCGTCGAGGGTCAGCAGCATGATGACCTGCGGGTCGTCTGCGGGAGCGAAGCAGACGAAGGAGACGATGACGTTGCCGCCCACCTTATCCGCCGTGCCGGTCTTGCCGCCGATGCGGTAGCCCGCCACCTTGCCGTTCTTGCCCGTGCCCTCGCTGACGACATACTCGAGGATCCCGCGCACGGTGGCGCTGGTCTCCTCGGAGATGACCTGCCGGATCGGCGTGTTGTCGTGCTGGTAGACGACGTTGCCCTCGGCGTCGACGATGCGGTCGACCAGATACGGCTCACGCAGATATCCGCCGTTGACGCAGGCCGCCTGCGCCGAGATGAGCGCCACGGGCGTGACGTTGAAGTTCTGCCCGAAGGCGTAGCACGCCAGCGCCAGCGTGGAGTAGTTGATCTCGTCGTTCATGAAGCCGCTGGCCTCGCCGGTGGTGTCGATGCCGGTCTTGCTGGTGAGGCCGAAGGCGTTCATGTACTCGACGAATTTCTTGTTGCCGACCCGGAGGCCGATGTTGATGAACGCGGGGTTGCAGGAGTTTCCGGTGGCGACGGTCAGGCTCTGGTGGCCGTGGCCCTCGCGCTTGGAGCAGTTGATCCGCTGCTTCTCCACCACAACGTAGCCCGGGCAGTCGAAGCCGGAGTTGAGATCGACCGCCCCCTCCTCCAGCGCCATGGACAGCGTGAGGATCTTGAATGTGGAGCCCGGCTCATAGGTGTCGTTGATGGCCTTGTTGCGCCACTGGCGGAGGCGGAGCGTGCCCATCTGGTCGAGGATCTCCTCCTCGCTCATGCCGGTGGTCATAAACTCATTGTAGATGGCGCTGGGGTTGTTGAGGTCGTAGTCCGGCAGCGACGCCATGCCGAGGATCGCGCCGGTGTTGACGTCCAGCACGATGCCCGTCGCGCCCTTGCCGGTGCCGTAGCGGGCTTCGAGGTCCGCAAGGCCCTTTTCGAGGTAGTACTGCACGGTGGTGTCCAGCGTGGTATGGAGCGAGGCGCCGTCCTGCGCGTCGAAGTACTGCTCGTACTGGTACAAAAGCGACGTGCCGGACACATCCTTTGCCGTGATGACCATGCCGCTCTCGCCGGTCAGCGTGTCGTTGTAGACCGCCTCCAGCCCGTAGGCGCCGCCCTCTTCGTTCGTAAAGCCGATGACGTTCGACGCCAGCGACCCGAAGGGATAGTAGCGCTTGGTCGTCGGCTCGAGGAACACGCCCCTGACCTTGTTTTCGCTGATGAACGCGCGCACCGCGTCGGCGTCCTCCTGGTCGACGCGCTTTTTCACGATCTCGTACTGGGAGTAGGTCTTCTCCATTTGCGCGAGCAGCTTCTCCACGTCCACGTCCAGGATCTCCGAGAGCTTCGTGGCGATCAGCGCCTTGTCCTGCTCGCCCTTCGCGATCTCCATCGGCGAGAGGAACACGTTCTCCGCCGTGGAGGACAGCGCCAGCGCCCGTCCGTTCCGGTCGTAGATCGTCCCGCGCGACGCGCTGACCGTAGTGCGCAGCGTCTGCTGACGGACGGCGATGGTCTGCAGCTCGTCGTGCCGCGTGATCTGCCACTCATAGAGCTGGGAGAACAGCAGCGCAAAGGCAGCCAGCCCGAACACCGCCAACAGCAGCAGCGTCCGCCCTGCGATCATCCGGTTCGCGCGGCGCGCGGAATCGGGCCTTCTTCTTGTGCTTTGGGCCACGGGCCGTTCCCTCCTATTCACGGACATAAGGAGTAAGGAAGTTCCTTACCCCTTATGTATAAGTCCTTCTCATTTGAAATATTCCACCATCGAGACGACGTCCTGCCCCAGCGAGGTAAAGACGCGGCTGAGCGCGTTGGCCGGCTTCTGCCGATAGAGGATCACATTGTCCGGCGCGGAGAGGTCCACGTAATAAATCTGCGATGCGCTGGGCTTTGCCATGCCGGCGGCCTCCGCCGCCGCCTTGACCGCGGTAAGGTCGAACGTGCGCTCGTAGCGCGCCACCAGCGCGACGTGCTCCTCCTGCAGATCGGCGATCTCGTTTTTCATGGAGACGACGCTGTTGGAGATGGCGGCAAGCTGCGCGTAGTTCAGCAGCAGCATGACGATCAGCGCTCCCGCCGCCGCGAAGCCGAGCACGGCAAAAAAGGAAACGTGCTGCCGCTCTCTGTGCTTCGGCGCAGTCAGGCGGCGCGGCGTCTGACGCGCTGTCGTTTCGCGGCGCGGCGGCGTTTCGGCCGGCTGCGAGACGTACTCTCTCCGGCTGCGCTCGCGCTCGCGCTCGCGTTCAAGCGCGTCGTAATCGTAGGCGGCGCTCCCCTGCACATAGCGGTTGTAGCGATTCACTTGTCGCGTCGGGCGACCGGCCATGCGAATCTCTCCTCTCTCCCTGGCGATACGGTCTCAAAAGCGCCGTCCTCAGCACTTTTCCGCAACGCGCAGCTTGGCGCTGCGGGCGCGCGGATTCTCCGCGCATTCCGCTTCGGCGGAAACGATGGGCTTGCGGGTGACCAGCTTCATGCGCGGCGTTCTCCCGCACACACAGACGGGAAACTCCGGTGGGCAGATGCAGCCCGTCGCAAAATCACGAAACGTTTGCTTGACGATGCGGTCCTCCAGCGAGTGGAACGTGATGACCGCAAGCCGTCCGCCCGGCTTCAGGTGTTTCTCCGCGGCCTCCAGCATGGGCGCAAGCGCGTCCAGCTCGCCGTTCACGGCGATGCGCAGCGCCTGAAAGCTGCGCTTTGCCGGATGCTGCTTCTCCCGCAGGGCCTTGGCCGGCATCGCGCCGCGGATCAGCTCCGCCAGCTCCAGCGTAGTCTCGATGGGGCGCTGCTCCCGCGCCGTGCAGATCGCCTTTGCGATCTGCGGCGCATAGCGCTCCTCGCCATACTCAAACAGGATACGGCGCAGCTCCTCATAGGAGGCGGTATTGACCAGCTCCCGCGCCGTCAGCGGCGCGCGCACGTCCATCCGCATGTCCAGCGGCGCGTCCTGTTTGTAGGAAAACCCCCGGCTCGCGTCGTCCAGCTGCGGCGAGGAGACGCCCAGATCGAACAGCATCCCGTCCGCGGCGTCCACGCCCAGCTCGTCCAGCACCGCGCCGAGACGCTCGAAGTTCTCGTGCACCAGCGTCACGCGGTCCAGGTACGCCGCCAGGCGCTCCCGCGCCGCATGCAGCGCCGTTTCGTCTCGGTCGAAGGCGATCAGCCTCCCCGTGGTCAGGCGGCGGACGATCTCCGAGGAGTGGCCCGCGCGGCCCAGCGTGCCGTCGACGTATATGCCGTCCGGCTTGATTGCGAGCGCCTCCAGGCACTCCTCCAGCAAAACGGGCTTGTGCCCGTAGTCGGCGTCCATCGGCTCAGATCCCCAGCTGCTCCATGACGGAGGCGAGGCCGTCCGCTTCCAGCTCGGCCGCTTCCAGCGCGCCCCACTTCTCCGCGTTCCAGATCTCCGCGCGCTTGGAGACGCCGGCCACCACCACGTCCTTCTCCAGCTCCGCGTAAGCGCGCAGCTTCTGCGGCAGCAGGATGCGTCCCTGCGCGTCCGGCTCGCACTTGGCGGCGTTGGCGTAAAGGGAGCGGATGGCGGTCTTGGCCTTGGTGTAGGGCAGGCTCTCGAACTTCTCCGTCAGCTTCGCCCACTCCTCCTCCGAGTAAACGGCGAGACAGCGGTCCGTGCCCGCGATGGTCACATAGAAGGTATCGCCCAGCTCTTCGCGGAGCTTCGCGGGAATGAACAGCCTTCCCTTGGCGTCAATACTGTGTTGGTACTGTCCGGTCACGGCTGTCTCCCCCCTCTCTCCGGAAAGCGTCTGCGCCCCTGCGCAGCGGCGAAATCAGATGCCAAATGCGAGGGCAAAGCCCCCTGTCCTCCCTTTTTTCGAAAGGACAGGCTCGGCTCCACTCTCACTCATTTTTGGGAATGGGGCACCACATTGTGGTTTTTTCCACCACTTTTCCCCACTCTTGTTTTTGAGTATAGATTCTGTTCACATAAAATGTCAAGGGAAAAATAGGAAGCCCCGCCGCGAAAAAACGTCTTATTATAAAATGTACGTTCTATTTTTCGGACAACAAAAAGCAGCTCGCCACAAAATGTTGTGACGAGCTGCTTTTCTTTTTTCAAAATCTTGTGGCAAACGCCGTTTTTTGTGCAGTCTGAACAAATTTTCAGTTGGAATTGCCGTCCGCTTTTTTTGCCGCCTTACTCAGCTCCTCGCGGTCCTTCTGGCGGCGCGCGGCGGAGGCGGCGCGGAACTTGACGCGGCTCTGCTTGACCTCGTCCAGCGCGGCCTGGATGGCCTCCTCCGTGCGGCGCAGCGCGTCCTCGGTGTATTCGTTGACGACGCGGTACATCTCGTTGGAGCGGTCCTCCGCGCGGCGGATGATGTCGTGTCCGCGCTCCCGCGCGGCGACCAGCACCTCGCTGTCGGAGACCTTGTTCTTCGCGTCGAACTCCGCCTTCTGCATCATGCGGTCGACCTCGCGCTTGGCGTTGCTGACATAGTCGTCCTTGGCCTGGATCAGATCCTGCGCGCGCCGAAGCTCGGTCGGCAGCTGCCGGCGGATCTCGTCGAGCAGGTCGAGGGCCTCGTCCCGGTCGATGACGCACCGTTCGCTGCTCAGCGGCGCGTTCTTCGCGTCATTGATCATTTCATAAAGCATATCGAGCAAGCGCTCGACTTCAGTTCCGTCGTTCGCCATCGTTACTCCATCCTTTCATCCGTTGGATCGCCGCCGCGGGCATATACGGCTCCAGCGGTCTTCCGTACTTGACCATCTCGCGCACCATGGTGGAGCTGACGTGCAGGAACTCCGTGCGCGCCGGCAGCAGCACCGTGTCGAGAGACTCGTCCAGTGCGCGGTTGATCTGCGCCATGCCCAGCTCCGTGTCGAAGTCCGTCCCGTTGCGGACGCCCTTGACCAGATAGCGGGCGCCCTTCTCCGCGGCGTAATCGGCCAGCAGGCCCGTCCAGACCTCCGCCGTGACGTTGGGCAGCTCCGCCACCGCGGCGCGGAGCATGTCGAAGCGCTGTTCCTTGGTGAACATCGGCTGCTTGCCGCTGTTCACCATGGCGCAGACATAAACCCGGTCAAAGATCCCCGCGGCGCGCCGGATCAGATCCATGTGGCCCAGCGTGACGGGATCGAAGCTCCCGGGAAATACCGCGATATTCATGCGTTCTGCGCCTCCCCGGAGCGGTGATAAACGGTCACCTTGATCTTGCCGTAGCGATACTCCCGATAAATGCCGTAGGGCGCGCTGAGCGCCGGCAGCGTCTTTTCGGCGGGACTTTCCGCCACGATTATACCACGGTCCGACAAAATGTCAAACCGCGCGATATGTGCAATGGCGCGCTCCAGCACGTCGTCCGCGTAGGGCGGATCGAGGAAAATGAGGTCGAATTTGCTCCGCAGCGAGGCAAGATAGCCCATGGCGTCGCCGCAGACGACCTGCGCGCGGTCCGAAAGGCCGCAGACGGCCAGATTCTCCCGCACCAGCTCCGCCGCGTCCCGCCGCCGGTCGACGAACACGCAGGACGCCGCGCCGCGGGAGAGCGCCTCGATGCCCATCTGTCCCGTGCCCGCGAAGAGATCCAGCACGCGCCGGCCCTCGATATCGAATTGCAGCGCGCTGAACACGCCCTCCTTGACCTTGCCGGCGGTCGGGCGCGTCTCCATGCCCTTGAGCTCGCCGAGGCGCCTGCCGCGCGCCGTTCCGGTTATGACCCGCATCCAGGTGCCTCCTCTCGACGGGATCTTTCTTTTCCCTATACTAAGGGAAAGGCACGCTTTTTTCAATAGGCAGTTTTCAAGCATAATCCCCTTGTTATTTTGCTTGTTTTCGTTTATAATGGGAAGAAGTGTAAAATATCCTTTGTGAGAGGAGACCTTATATGTTCACGCTCCAAACGGAACAGGGCGAGATCCGGATCAGCGACGCGGTGCTCTCCAACATCACCGGCGCCGCCGCCACAAGCTGCTTTGGCGTCAAGGGCATGGCGTACCGCTCCATGACCGACGGCCTGGTGCATCTTCTCCGCGGCGAGGCGATGAGCAAGGGCGTCCACATCACGCAGCACGACGAGGGGGACATCTCCATCGAGCTGCACATCATTGTGGAGCCGGGCGTCAACATGACCGCGATCTCCCGCGAGATCATTTCGCAGGTGCGCTATCTGGTAAACAAGAACACCGGCGCGCGCATCCGCAGCGTCGACGTCTGCGTCGACAGCATCACGATCTGATCTCGCAAACATTTCAATGCGCTGGCGCGCATGGAGGATTTCACGCCTATGCACGATACTATCACCGGAGCCGCATTTCGGGATATGCTGCTCTTCGGCGCTGCCGCCGTCACCGCGGCGAAGCAGAGCGTCAATGATCTGAACGTTTTCCCCGTACCGGACGGCGATACGGGCACCAATATGAGCCTCACCATCCAGACCGCGGCTGCGGAGCTGAAGAAAAAGCAGCCCGAGAGCATCGACGAGGTCGCGTCCGTCGCGGCGAACGCGATGCTGCGCGGCGCGCGCGGCAACTCCGGCGTCATTCTCTCTCTGCTCTTCCGCGGCATCTCCAAGAGCTTCAAGGGCTGCAAGACCGTCGACGGCTGCGCGTTTGCCTCTGCGCTGCAGGAGGGCGTCGCCGCCGCCTACAACGCGGTCATGAAGCCCGCCGAGGGCACCATCCTCACCGTTTCCCGCCTCGCCGCCGACGCGGCGATGCGCGCCGCCGAGGAGAACAACGACGTCGAGTACGTTCTCGACGCCGCCATCCGCCAGGGCGACGAAACGCTGCGGGAAACCGTCAATCTGAACCCCGTTCTCAAGCGCGCCGGCGTCATCGACGCGGGCGGCAAGGGCTTTCTCATCATTCTGAGCGGCATGCTCGCAAGCCTGCGCGGCGAGGAGATGCCGGAGCTGGACGAAGGCCGCGAGATTCGCGACAAGGCGGACTTTGCGCAGGTCGGCGACGAGGACATCACCTTCACGTTCGACACCGTGTTCATCGTCCGCAAGACCATCGAGCGCGATCTGGAGGATTTCCGCACGTACTTAAACTCCATCGGCGACAGCATCGTCATCAGCGAGGGCGACGACATGTTCAAGGTCCACGTCCACACCGACACACCGGGCGACGCGCTCAACGCCGCGCAGCAGTTCGGCACGCTGGAGGTCGCGAAGATCGAGAACATGCGCATCCAGCAGGAGGACATGGCGGCAGGCCGCAAGACCATCTCCGCCGACGAGCTGGAGGACGACGATATGGAGGAGCCGGAGGAGCGCAAGCCCTACGGGTTCCTCGCCGTTTGCGCGGGCGACGGCCTCGCGGACGTGTTCCGCGACATGGGCGTCGACGGCGTCATCAGCGGCGGCCAGACCATGAACCCCTCCACCGAAAGCATCCTCAAGGAGATCGAGCATACGAACGCCGACACGGTTTTCGTGCTGCCGAACAACAAGAACATCATCATGGCGGCGCAGCAGTGCGTCGGTCTCACGGATAGGAACGTGGTCGTCATCCCGACCTCCACCGTGCCGCAGGGCATTTCCGCGATGATGGCCGTCGATCTGGAGCAGGACGACGCCAAGGCCATCGAGCAGGCCATGCTGGACGCGGCAAAGGCCGTCAGCACCGCGCAGATCACCTACGCCGCGCGGGACTCCGACTTTGACGGCGCGGAGATCCACGCGGGCGACTTCCTCGCGCTGCTGGACGGCAAGCTCTTCGGCGTGGACAAGAGCATCTCGGTGCTGCTCGAAAAGCTCTCCGACGCGGCGCTGGAACGGGGCGCCGAGTTCATCAACGTGTTCTACGGCGAGGACGTCGACCCCGACGAGGCCGCCTGCGACGCCTCCTGCTTCTCTGAGAAGCTGCCCTCGGCCGAGGTCAGCGTGCTCTCCGGCGGACAGCCCGTGTACTATTACATCGTCAGCTTTGAATGACGCAAAAAATGCCCTTGCGGTTTTCCGCAAGGGCATTTTTTGCGTTACAGCGCCTTTTCCAGCAGCATGCGCAGCTGCTCGGCGCGGCGGTAAGCGCTCCGGGACAGCCGCTCCAGGATTCGCTGAAGGCACACGTCCGTGGTCTCCTCCGCGGCGCGGGCAAGGTTGAAGCCGTGGCAGGCCTCCTCATGGTATCGCCCGCGCAGCCGGTCGCACCACGGCAGCTTCGGCTGCGGCGGCAGCACGACCGTCACGCAGTACCGTCTGCCGGTGATGAGGAAATAGACCGATTGCAGGATCCTGACCTGCTCCGCGCCCTCCGACGCCAGCCGCCGCATCGCGCGGCAGGCTGCCTGCGTCGGCGCGCAGCGGGCAAGGCAGCGATAGATCTGCACGTCTGCGAGCAGGTCGCGCAAAAAGCCCTCGATCACCGCCGTCTCCTCCTGCGCGGCGCTGCCCATGCAGCAGGGGTCGCTCTCCGCGCCGGGCAGCGTCAAAAGCCGGCTCTCCGCCTCCGGCGCGCCGCCGCCCTGCGCGGCGCGCACCTCGGGATACGGATTCAGCTCCGGCGACACGCGCTGCCAGATGCGATCGTACTTGCGATAGTCCTCTTCCATAGGCTGTCCTCCCAATTTCCCGGAAATTCCCTATATTCTATGCGCATGCTGTTGATTTTTTCCCAGTATTTTGGTATATTATGAAATCATAAAAAAGATATCCATTTCACACCCGAAAAGGAGTTTCCCATGCTGGAATTGAAGCACATTTCGTATACGGTCAGCGAAGCCGGGGCCGAGCAGTCCATCTTGAAGGACGTCTCCGTCACCATCCCCGACGGCAAGCTGATCGTCTTCACCGGCCCGAACGGCGGCGGCAAAACGACGCTGGCGAAGATCATCATGGGGCTGGTCACGCCCACGGAGGGGCAGATCGTCTACAACGGGCAGGACGTCACGGCGCTCAGCATCACCGAGCGCGCGCGCCTCGGCATCAGCTACGGCTTTCAGCAGCCGCCGCGCTTCAAGGGCATCACCGTGCGCGACCTGCTGACCGTCGCCTCCGGAGACGAAAAGCTCTCAAAGGACAAATGCTGCCGCTATCTCACGCAGGTGGGTCTCTGCGCCAACGACTACCTCGACCGCGAGGTGGACGTGTCGCTCTCCGGCGGCGAGGTCAAGCGCATCGAGATCGCATCGCTTCTCGCCCGCGGCAGCGAGCTGATGATCTTCGACGAGCCGGAGGCCGGCATCGACCTGTGGAGCTTTGCGCGGCTGACGGAGACCTTCGAGGACATCCACCGCACCCACAGCGCCACCATGATCATCATTTCCCATCAGGAGCGCATCATCCGTCTCGCGGATGAGATCATCGTGGTCGGCGGCGGCGAGCTCCAGTACCGCGGCAGCGCCGAGGAGGTGTTCCCCAAGATCATGGCGGACACCATGGGCTCCTGCCCGGTACTCACCCGAAAGGAGGCGGCGAACCAGTGATCACCGAAATCGACCAGCGCCTGCTGGAAAAGATCGCCGATCTCACCGGCAAGCCCGTCGGCGCGCTGAATATCCGCAAGGACGGCGGCTGCGAGGCGCGGCAGAGCACCGAGCACATCAAGATCGACGCCCGCACCGACGGGAAAGCCGGCATCGACATCCACATTCTCGACGGCACCAAGGGGGAGAAGTGCTACATCCCCGTCGTCATCAGCAAGAGCGATTACGCCGAGATGGTCTACAACGACTTCTACGTGGGCGAAAACTGCGATGTGGACATCATCGCGGGCTGCGGCATCCACAACTCCGGCTGCGACGAGGCGCGGCACGACGGCGTGCACACCTTCCACGTCGGCAGGAACTCCCACGTCCGCTACGCCGAGAAGCACTACGGCGAGGGCGACGGCACCGGCACGAACATCATGAACCCGCAGACCGTCGTGTATCTGGACGAGGGCGCCAGCATACAAATGGAGACGGTACAGATCCGCGGCATCGACTCCACCAAGCGCTACACGAAGATCGTCTGCGGCAAGGGCGCGGAAGCGCTCATCACCGAGCGCCTGCTCACCCACGGCAAGCAGCTGGCGGAGAGCGACATGGAGATCGTGCTGGACGGCGAGGACTCCAAGGGCCGCGTCATTTCCCGCTCCGTTGCGCAGGACGAGAGCCGTCAGGTCTTCCGTCCCATCGTCACCGGCAACGACAAGTGCTTCGGTCACGTCCAGTGCGACAGCATCATCATGGGCAGCGCCAAGATCGAGTCTGTGCCCGCCATCACGGCGAACTCCACGGAGGCGCAGCTCATCCACGAGGCCGCCATCGGCAAGATCGCCGGCGATCAGCTTTTGAAGCTGCAAACGCTGGGTCTCACCGAGGAGGAGGCCGAGGATCGCATCCTCAAGGGCTTCCTGGCGTAAGAAAACACATCTTTTGCCGCTTCTGTATCAAACGGCACAATGCTTTCAAGGAGGACTTGCGTCATGAAACAGAAGCGGTTTTTTTCTACGGAGCTGGCCTACGTCCTGGGCATCGTCGCTCTGGCGCTGGGCACGGCGATGATGGAGCGGGCGGATTTCGGCATGTCGATGGTCGTCGCTCCCGCGTACCTGCTGCACCTCAAGATCTCGCAGATCTACCCGTTTTTCACCTTCGGCACGGCGGAATACACGCTCCAGGCCGTGCTGCTGATCGCCATGTGTCTGGTGCTGCGGCGCTTCCGCGTCAGCTATCTCTTTTCCTTCGTCACCGCCGTAATCTACGGCTTCACGCTGGACGGCTGTATCGCGCTGGCGGCGCTGATCCCCGGCAGCGGCATGGCGTTCCGGCTGCTGCACTATGTGCTCGGCATGATCGTCTGCGCCGCCGGCGTGTCGCTGCTCTTCCACACCTACATCGCCCCCGAGGTCTACGAGCTGTTCGTCAAGGAGGCCTCCGCCAAGTTCAGCGTCGAGATCCACAAGTTCAAGACCGGCTATGACTGCGTCAGCTGCGCCGTCGGCGTGATCCTCTCGTTCGCGTTCTTCGGCTTCGGACATTTCGAGGGCGTCAAGCTCGGCACCATCTTCTGCGCGCTGGTCAACGGCACGCTGATCGGTTGGTGCAGCAGATTCTACGAGTCGCGATTCGAGTTCCGGGACAAATTGGCGCTGCGGAAGTATTTCATGTCGGAGCCCTCATCCGACGCCGCCGATCGGTGAACGCACCAAGCAAAAAGCGCGGACAGTCGTCCGCGCTTTCTTCGTCTCTATTTCGCTTCGGCCGCCGCGATCTTTGCGGCGGTATCCTCGCGGATCGCCTGCCGCAGCCTTTGCAGGTACGGTGAGAACGCCACCTTGTCGTCGCCGTAGGTCATGTTCAGCTGATATTCGTTGTCCTCCCACGTTCGGATGTCGGACTCGTTGTGCTGGATGACCGCCTCGAGGCTGTCCATCGCCTTATAGATCTTCGCCTCCGGCGTCTCCCGCGCCGCCATCTCCTCATAGAGCGCGCGCAGCTCCGCGCGGTACGGCTCCGGCAGGGAGTCCACCCACTGATAGAGCAGCCGCTCCTCCGTGTCCTCGTCCGCCTGCGTCTTTTGAAAAGAAGGAATATCACCGGTGAAGCACTCGCCGAGGTCATGGATGATACACATGCGAATGACCTTATCCATATCCGCCTCGGGGAACTCGTCCTTGACGAGGTACGCCATGAGCGTGATGCGCCAGCTGTGCTCCGCGACGCTCTCATGCCGCCCGCCGGAGGTGTAGCAATGGCGGGTGGTGTCTTTCAGCCGCTCCGCGACATGGAGCGCGTCCAGCAATGCTCTCGGTTCCACGGTGATCCCCTCCCTGTTTTATTTTTACATATGCTCCAGAATGTAGCGCGCGGCATAGACGCCGCTGGCGCTGGCGTGGGACAGCGAGTGCGTCACGCCGCTGCCGTCGCCGATGACGAACAGGCCCGGATGGCAGGTCTGGAGATGCTCGTCCAGCGCGACCTCCATGTTGTAGAACTTGACCTCCACGCCGTAGAGCAGCGTGTCGTCGTTGGCCGTGCCGGGCGCGATCTTGTCCAGCGCGTAGATCATCTCAATGATGCCGTCGAGAATACGCTTCGGCATGACGAGGCTCAAATCGCCGGGCGTCGCCTTGAGCGTCGGCGTGATAAAGGACTTGCCGAGGCGCTTGGGCGTGGAGCGGTGGCCCCGGATCAGATCGCCGAACTGCTGCACGATGACGCCGCCGCCCAGCATGTTGGAAAGGCGCGCAATGCTCTCGCCGTAGCCGTTGCTGTCCTTGAACGGCTCGGTAAAATGCTTCGACACCAGCAGCGCAAAGTTCGTGTTCTCCGTCTGCTTCGCCGGGTCCTCGTAGCTGTGGCCGTTGACCGTGACGATGCCGTTGGTGTTCTCGGTGACCACCGCGCCCCGCGGGTTCATGCAGAAGGTGCGGACCTTATCCTGGTACTTCTCCGTCTGATAGACGATCTTACTCTCGTAGACCTCGTCGGTGATGTGCTTAAATACGTCGGCGGGCAGCTCCACCCGGACGCCCAGATCGACGCGGTTGGAAAGCGTCGCGATGCCGAGATCGGCGCAGACGGTTTCCATCCACTTGCTGCCGCTGCGGCCCACGGAAATAACGCAATAGGGCGCGATGTATTCCTCGCCCGCCTCCGTTTTGACGGAAAAGCCGTTTTCGGTTTTCATCACCGAGGCAACAGGCGTGTAAAAGAAGAAATCCACCCGCTCGCGCAGCTCGTTGTAAAGGTTCGACAGCACCTCATAGTTGATATCCGTGCCGAGGTGCCGCACCGAGGCGTCCAGCAAGTGCAGATTGTTTTGCAGGCACAGCGTCTTGAGCGAGCTGCTGGCGGTCGTATAGAGCTTGGTTTTGCTGCCGCCGTGAGAGGCGTTGATCTCGTCCACGTAGCGCATCAGCTCGAGCGCCGTCTCCTTGCCGATGTACTCGTGCAGTGTGCCGCCGAAGGCGTTCGTGATATTGTACTTGCCGTCGGAAAACGCGCCCGCGCCGCCGAAGCCGTTCATGATCGCACAGGTCGGGCAATGCTTGCAGCTGGTAACTTTTTTGCCGTCGATGGGGCATTTCCGCGACTCCAGCTGACCGCCGCGCTCGAAAACCGCGATCTTCAGCCCCGGCTTCCGATGGCACAGCTCATAGGCGGAAAAAATGCCGCCGGGGCCGGCGCCGATGAGGATTACGTCATAGCTTTTCATGACAAAACGACCTCTCTTTCGCAGCAGCAGAACCCAACGGAGCATCGCCTGCCGCAACCGCAAATTGCACACGAGCGGATAGTAACACAAACGCGCGAAATTAGCAAGTAAAAAAGCGGATAGATCGCTCAACGCACGCAGGCGCAAAGAAAAAGAACACCTTTCGGTGTTCTTTTCTTGTGTTGGCGCTACCTATCTTTCCGGTCCGTCTCCAGACAAGTATTGTCGGCAGAATCGAGCTTAACTTCCGTGTTCGGGATGGGAACGGGTGGACCCTCGACCTAATCAGCACCAACTTTGCCAGAACAACTGCTCCGGCAATTCATTTTTCAAGGCGTTCATACCCTGAAAACCGAACAACGAGAAGTGGGGTGGTGAGGAAGGCATTGTTGCCTGCATAAATTGTAGGTCAAGCCCTCGGGCTATTAGTACCGGTCAGCTGCATACATTACTGTACTTCCACCCCCGGCCTATCAACCAGATCGTCTCTCTGGGCCCTTACTCCTAAAGGATGAGCGGTCTCATCTTAGGGGGAGTTTCACGCTTAGATGCTTTCAGCGTTTATCTCGTCCGTACTTAGCTACCCAGCTGT
>Ga0310695_10001237_pt1 | contig 61476 bp, 51 predicted proteins | sample RumenRJG_04DNA_FD_203882 | JGI IMG/M metagenome (GOLD analysis project Ga0310695, IMG submission 203882) | Bovine rumen microbial communities from Lethbridge, Alberta, Canada - RJG_04 (v2) (version 2) | ecosystem: Host-associated > Mammals > Digestive system > Stomach > Rumen | place: Canada... | reverse complement strand
GTCTACACAACAACAGTACTGATGATACCCATATGTTAACTCGGAAGGTCAATTGAGGTTGGTTGACTGTTGAGCAATTCTTGTACACAATGATTAGAGCGTTTAACGTTTTTTAGGAAATTCTCGTGTAAAAGTGATTACCGGTATCAGAAGATGCGGGAAATCATTTATTCTCAGGTCTGTTATGAATGAGATTGCCGCAAACGGAATACCGGCATCCCGAATCATCTATCTTCCTTTGGAGCAACGCGGCTACAAGGGTATCCGCACGCCGGAAGATTTGGAGGAGTTAATTGCAGCGCGACTGTCTGACGATGTAGCCCATTATTTATTTCTTGATGAAATTCAGAATGTCAGGGGATTTGAAAGCGTGGTTGCGGCATATGCGGCAGAAGGGCATTCCATATTTATGACCGGCTCCAATTCCTATCTTCTCAGTGATGAGATATCCACCAGGCTCACCGGAAGGTACCTTAGTTTTGAAGTGTTTCCGCTGGATTTCCGGGAATACCTGGAAATGAAGCAATTCCGCAGGAGAAGTATTGATCCTGATGTTTATGCGGAGTTTGACGAATATGTGCGTAACGGCGGATTTCCCAAGTCTCTTGAATTCGAGGATTTAAATGCCAGACAGACCTATTCCGAAGGAATTATTTCTGAAATCATCAAGAAGGATGTCAGGAGCAGAAGAAAAATTACCAATCTGGCACTGTTTGAGAGAATTCAGTCTTTTCTCATCAGTAATTATGCCGCCACGTTTTCTCTGGCCGGCCTTATGGAAGGTCTTAAGAAGGAAGGTTTTGCTGCCAAGGCAGCAACAGTCAGAGGGTATATCGAAGAGCTCAGAATGGCGAAGATCGTCTCAGAATGTAACAGGTTTGATCTGAAAAGCCGTAAAGCCCTGAAACGGGAACAGAAATACTATCTTACGGATTTGGCCATTTACTTTGCACTGAATACCGACAACCGGATAAGCTACGGCTCCTCTTTGGAAAACCTGGTCTATGTTTATCTGGTGAGTAACGGCTACCAGGTGAGCATCGGAAAAATCGGCAGGCTGGAATGTGATTTTATTGTGAGGGATCGGATGCAGGGGTACGCCTATATTCAGGTAGCCTACACGCTGCATGCTGAAGATCCCGAGGCTACACAACGCCTCAGAGAGCGTGAATACCGTCCTTTCAGAGACATCCGGGATGGCTATCCCAGATATATCGTTTCGCTGGACAGGCACCGGGATCAGCAGGAGGGCGTCATCCACATCAGTGCTGTTGATCTGTTCCTGGGAAAGGTGTCTATCGGAAGATCCCTTATTCTGAATCCCTGATTGGCAAACGTTGCCGGGTTCGGTTCAGGCCTCGTCAGGGATGGCAGTGGCAGGGTAGCATCCCAGAATCTTAACCTCTCCGGTGACCTCCTTAAGCTGTCTGAGCGCATCCTGGAGCACGGCGGTCTCGGTGTTGGCAATAACATCGGCATAGAATGTCTCCGCCCATATCAGGCCTTCCCGGTTTCCGATGCGGGGGCGGGATTCCAGCTTGACGATGTTGATGTTTCGCTTGCTGAATACCTCCAGAACCTTAACCAGGGCTCCGGGACGGTTTTGGGTGGTGAAGGTCAGTGAGGTCTTGGCGGTGATGGCCGCAGGTACCGTTATCCCGTCTTTTCCTATAACAATGAATCTGGTGATGTTCACCTTCTGATTGGCAATGTTCGAGAACAGCGGGGAAAGTCCGTACAGCGGTGCCGAATCCTCGCAGCCGATGGCCACCGCCTCCGGGGATCCGAGTCCGGCAACGATTTCCATGGCCTCGGTGGTGGCACTGGTGGTTTTAATCACGGCTTCCGGCAGATTTTTATGAATCCACCGGGAACACTGCTGAATGGGCTGGGCGTGTGAGTAGACGGTTTTAATCCGGGAGAGATCCGTGGGGGCAGCCGCCAGCACTCCGTGGTTGATGTGGTACGTCAGTTCTCCGGTGATATGCACCCGGGCATTCTGCAGGAGATCGTAAACCTCGTTGATGCAGCCGGATGAGGTATTTTCAATGGGAAGAATGCCGCAGTCGGCTTTACCGTTTTCAACGTCGGAGATGATTTCCTGAAAGGTGGCGCAGCCTTTTTCGACGAGCCGGGATTCCACGGGGCGGTAGAATTTATGGGTTGCGTGATAGGAATAGGATCCCCGGGTGCCCAGAAAGGATACCCGTATTTTTTCCAGGGTTCCCCCCTTGGAGGCGTCAAGCCCGTGGATCAGGGACATCTGTCTGGTCCGGGAATCTGCAAATATTTCCGCAAACAGCTTTGCCGTCAGCGCCGGAGAAACCCCCCGGTCTTCGGCTTTCGCAAGAAGATCATGGAGATGGATGCTTTCTCTTTCCAGATTTTTTACCGGGATGCCGTTCCGGTACTTGTTTTCGGCAATTCTGACCACGGCACTGTTTCTTTTCTGAAGAAGATCCAGGATGGCGGTGTCAATGGCGTCGATTTCGCTGCGGGCATCGGCAATGTCTGTCATGGCTTATTCCTGTTATGAAGATGTTTCAGGGGTTTCGGGGCTGATAAATTATCAGAACCTGCCGGATGCCATTATAGCAGTTATCAGAGGGATATTCTGCCGGGGCCGGGCGGAGCTGTCAGGACAAGAAGTGAAATGGAAATGGAAGCGACATGAGGCGGGGGAAAATTCGCACGGGAAACGGCAACAAAAAAGGGAGTATCAGCCTCCCTTTTTTCCATGTTTTGGATTTCCGGCAATCCGGAATTGAATCAGTACTTCATGGTGTGAATGTAGAGGGTTCCCGGTCCTGTGAATTTGCATACCAGGCCTTCACCGGAGGTCATGCTGGATACAATTCCTGAGGCCTTCTGCATCTTGTATTCAAGAGTTTCGTCCCAGGCCAGAAGATGTCCGTTGTCCACTATGAGTTCCTCTCCCGGCTCCAGGTCGAAGCGATGAGCTGCGCCCAGTGATGATATGAATGCCGTGCCGGAACCGGAGAGTTTGATGAGGAAGAAACCTTCCTTGGAGGTAAAGCCCTTGATAAGTCCCTGCATCTTGGTACCGATTTCCACGCCGGGAGTGCTGGCCAGATAGCCGCCTTTCTGAACCAGCAGACTTTTGGAGGGAGTAACCTCAAGAGCCAGAATGGATCCCGGAATGCCGGCGCCTATGGAGGCAGTGCCGGCATTTCCGGAGGCAGTGATGTTTTCGGTAAAAAAGCTTTCCTGGGTAAGGAAGCTTCTGATAAGACCTCCGACAATGCCGCCCTTGACGTCTCCCTGGAGCTCCAGGCCCTGGCTCATGGTGATCATGGCACCTCTCTCGCAGGAGATCTTTTCGCCCTGTTCCAGGTGTACCTGTAACATGGGGAAGGAGTCCTGATGAACAATTTCGTATTTCATGGTTACCTCGTTTTCGTTTCGATAAGGAAGACCCGGAATTCCGTTATTTCCAGGCACAGGCCCTTGTGAGCTGTCTGTCCGGGGAGTCTTGAAAGAGTTCAGGGACGGAATTCCGGAAAAACCGCCGATTCTGAAGATGATTATACATGAATCTGGAGAGTGACAGGTCTCTGAAGGTCACTAAAATCCTAAAGACAGGCAAGGATGCCGGGATGAGCGGGATTTCAGAGAGAGGAAAGACAGAAAACAGTCTGACATGGTTCTGCTTTGTACCGGCCATGCCTCTGATTTCTGCGGCACGTCGGGGATTTCGGGAAGCGAAAAAGCAGGCTATTAATTGAAAAACGGAGCCGCGGTGGTCACGACTCCGTCAAGGTATTGTCATAAACTCTCAACATTCATGCCTTACCTTTAATTATTATGAAGAAAACCGTTCATAGCTTAGGAAACGATTTCATGAGTAATGATACCCTTTTTGTGAATGATGATCTACAGAAATTTGAGTTTGCGTGATTAATCTTTCAAATTTTGCCGAAAACGGGCTTTTTTGACCTTAAAACGGTTAAAAAATGAGCGAACTTTGGTTTTTGGAGGTTAAAAAAAGACCATGTTCCATGTATTTAGAACCGGAATTTAACCAACGGTATAAAAAGTAGTTTCGAAATTTACGTTCTCTCAGGTTATTGTCGGGAATAGTTTTTTTAGGATGTTTCAGTATTCCCCGGAATCTGTATTCGTTTTTTGAAACGCCGTTTTTTCTCAAAATGGTAGAATAGCGTCCTGAGCGCTGTTCTGTCCTCCGGGGCGGACAGCAGGATCGATCTTCCGGAATGCGGCTGTACTGCCCGTCCGGAGTAATTATTCCTCATGAGAAAGGAGAGCATGATATGGAAACGACCTGGCATGATGTAATAGGTTCCGAAAAAGAACAGGCCTACTTTGCCGAGGTAATGCGTTTTCAGAAGGAAAGAAGGAAGGCGGTTCAGGTTTTTCCGCCGGAAAGTGAGATATTCAGCGCTTTCAGGATTACCCCATTCAGTCAGGTCAGGGTTGTCATTATCGGCCAGGATCCCTATCACGGACCGGGGCAGGCCAACGGGCTGTGCTTTTCTGTAAATCCCGGGATTCCGGTGCCGCCTTCCCTGAAGAATATCTATCAGGAACTTCATGAGGAGTACGGAGACTGGTTTTCCGTTCCGTCTCACGGCTGTCTGACATCCTGGGCGGAGCAGGGGGTATTCCTTCTTAACAATACCCTGACTGTGGAGCAGGGGCTTCCCAAAAGCCATTTCGGCAAGGGCTGGGAGATATTCACCGATCATGTGATTGCCAGAATCAACGAATGCACCGAGCATACCGTGTTCATGCTGTGGGGCAGCCCGGCGCAGACGAAGGGCAAAAACGTGGATACCTCGCGGCATCTGGTGCTGAAGGCGCCGCATCCCAGTCCGCTCAGTGCCTACCGGGGGTTTTTCGGATGCGGACATTTTCGGGCCTGCAACTCGTATCTGGAATCCTGGGGCAAGACTCCCATAGACTGGCGACTTCCCTCAGATCCTGTGCGGCACGGATAGTCGCAGGGTACGGTAAGGCAGTTTTTCGTGGGAGACGGGAAGTCTCTGACGAAAAACTGACAAAGTGTCGAAAATTTGACATAAGCATAATAATTTTTTCTGCAAAAATCTTACAATCGTCACCATGAAACGGAGGATCTATGGATTTTGCAGGAAATATCTTGATTCTTGAGGAACGCGGGGAGCTGCGTCAGGAAATCGAAACCATTGTAAAGTTTCTGGGCTGCGAATGGCAGAGCGGCGAGCTTCCGGACTGTCTGAGCTATCTTGACAGTGACAATGCCGGTATTACTCTGGTCATTGCCGGAAATACCGGCAGCGTGACGCCGGAGGATCTTCTTAAAAAACACCCGATGATTCCCTTCATATTCACTCAGGCTCACGACGAAGGAGCTCTTCCCCGGGTCCCGAACATGATCGGCATTCTCGGCAAGGACGGCACCTATGAGGGGTTTCTGCAGCTTCTCAGATTCTGCCAGTCGTTCAATTCTCTCCACAAGAATCTTAAACGGAGCGACAACGCCCAGCGACTTCTGAAATTTCTGGTGGGAAAGGGCCGTGCCATTCAGGAGGTCCGGCATCTTATCGAACAGGTGGCACCTACCACTGCAAACGTGCTGATTCTCGGCGAATCCGGCACCGGCAAGGAGGTGGTGGCCCGGGCGGTTCATGCGCTCTCCGACAGAAGAAACAAGCCCTTTGTTCCCATTAATTGCGGAGCCATCCCGGGGGAGCTCCTGGAAAGCGAGCTGTTCGGACATGAAAAGGGCGCCTTTACCGGAGCCATTACCAGCAGAGCCGGGCGTTTTGAGCTGGCGGAGGGCGGCACTATTTTTCTGGACGAAATCGGGGACATGCCCCTTCAGATGCAGGTTAAGCTTCTCCGGGTGCTTCAGGAAAGAGTTTTTGAGAAAGTCGGCAGCAACAAGCAGATTAAGTGCGATGTCCGGGTTATTGCCGCCACACACCGCAATCTGGAGGAGATGATCCGGGAAGGCAAGTTCCGGGAGGATCTGTTTTACCGGCTTAATGTTTTTCCGATCATGACTCCGCCGCTCCGGGAAAGGGCCGATGATATTCCGCTTCTGTTGCAGGAGCTTATAAGGCGTTATTCCGACGAGCACCGGGTTGGGGTCAGGTTTACCCAGAGAGCCATGGAATCTCTGATGCAGCACGAGTGGTCCGGGAATGTCCGGGAGCTTTCCAACCTGGTGGAGCGCATGATTATCATGCATCCCGATGAAATTGTTGACGTCCAGGATCTGCCGCAGAAATATCAGTATGGCGTGGAAGGAATCCGCCGGGATGAGATCAGCGAAAAGGATGCTCTTTTTGATCTGTTCAGCGATACCGGCAGCAGCGATGACAGTGAGGATGAGGACGGTGCTGACACAAGCGGTCATGAGGGAGCCCAGCACGACGATCTGGGAGCTCCTTTTGCCGGGGTGCTGCCTCCGGAGGGAGTCAATCTCAAGGATATGGTCAGCCAGATAGAAATCGATATGATAAAACAGGCTCTGGCAGCCACTGACGGAGTGGTGGCCAGGGCTGCGGAGATTCTGCAGATGCGCCGGACCACCCTGGTGGAAAAAATTAAAAAATACGGTATTTCCCAGGCTACCGATTAACGCTTTATGAAAATTCCGGGGTTGTTTCAGATTTCGGAAACCGATATTGAGATCCGGCAGAAAAAAAGTGCTGCCGGATTTTATTTTCATTGATTCTGATGGTACACTTTACAGTGTTTTTTAAAGCCGTCGCGTTCATCCTGATTCCGGGGGATTTTTGCCGCAGGGCGCTCTTTTTAGGCTCGGGCAGTCAGAAAATGTCCCGGATAGTTTTTTCAGATGATTTGTGACCGCGGCGGCTGTCGGCATGTTCTTCCTGATTCCCTGTTTGTTCTGAAAGAGCGACGGCCAAAAGTGGCCGGCGCCGTTCTGAAATTGTCCGGGCCTGGTCAGACATGCCGGTGTTTGTTTATAGGATGTATAACTGCGGGAGCTCCCTGCCGGAGCGTCGATTTACAGGAAGTCAAGAAACAGTTTTATGGATAAGGTATCAGTGCTTATTAAAAAATTTACGGGGTGTTTTTGTCTCTTTGTTCCCAGTGTTCTGGCACTTTGTGTTACTGCCTGTGCCGGAACCCAGGAGCCTCTTACCACACAGCTTAAGCCGGAAACTGCTGTGAAAAGCGAAGAGGTGTCCGTTTCCTACAAGCATGATTTTATGCATTATCAGCTCGAGCGTCAGAAGTATCTTCAGGCTCTGTCCGCATACGAGAAGCGCGATTACGACACGGTGAAGCGCATTCATGCCGAACTGGGCGATTATCCGCTTAACGTTTATCTGGAGTACCTGCTTCTGAAGACCGGCAGCACAGATATCGGCAGAATTCAGAAATTTATCAGAACCGGCGGACACTCCGAACTGGCCAGGCATGTTCAGGGGGACTATATGCGTTATTTTACCAAGAACGGAGATTATGCCTCCGTTCTTAAAATCGCTCCCGAAAAGCCGGAAGGAACCAAGCTGCAGTGTCTGTGGTATCAGGCCGGTTATCATAACGGACGCCGGAACGAGGCTTTGAATTTTATCAGAAAGGACTATGAGGACGGGGAACCGTTCTCCAAGGAATGCGCCTCCCTGGTCAGCACTCTCAAGAGCGGAGGCCTGCTTACCAGGGACATGGTGCTGGAAAGAATTCGTAATACCTACTGGACCAAGAACGGCAGCAAGGCTTATCTTGATGCGGTTTCCGAACTCAGGGGGGATGCTGACAGGAATCTGGCAAAGACTCTCTCTTCCTATTACGGAAAACCGGCAAAGTATGCCGCCATTCCCCAGTCTCAGAAGGAGGCAGCATCCCTGGTGTTTGCCAGATATGCCAGAACCAGTCCTGAAGCGGCTTTGGCGGACATGGGAAATTTCAAGGATCGCTATCATCCCACTCCGGCTCAGGAGCATACGGTAAACCGGGCTCTGGTTTATGCCCTGCTTTACAACAAGAGCGTGGCGCCGCGGCAGCTTCTGGACAGGCTTCTGGAGAGCGCCGGAACTCCGGCCATGCTGGAACAGCGAATCCGTCTGGCCATCTGGGATCGGGATTACCGTGCTGTGCTGCGTTTCCTGGATCGGCTTCCCGAGGACAGGAAGCAGGCTGAAAACTATCGCTACTGGAAGGCCAGATCCCTGGAGGAGACTGGCAGGAAGACCGAGGCAGATGTCATATACCGGAAGCTGGCCGGCGAACGCAGCTTCTACGGCTTCTATACTGCCGACAAGCTGGGGCTTCCCTACGCCATTCAGGCCGTGACCGCGGTTCCGGCAAACGAAAAGCAGAGACAGGCCCTGCTCCGGAAATATCCGGCCTATGCCCGGTTCATGGAGTTTTCGTTTCTGAATGACACCCGGGGAATCCGTACCGAGTGGCGGGAGACCATGAGCACTGCTTCTCTCGACGATGCCAGAACCATTGCCGCCACCGAGGCCGAACGGGGCTTTTCGGATCTTGCCGTATGGGAATCCATCTACAAGAAGGACTGGGATGCCCTGAATGTCCGTTTCCCGCTGCCGTATCGCAAGATATACGAGCAGGAGTCCCGAAGAAGTGGCACGGACCTCAGTTACATGTATGCCATTACCAGACAGGAAAGCATGATGAATCCTCTGGCCAGATCTCCGGTGGGAGCCCGGGGACTGATGCAGTTCATGCCGGATACTGCCGCCATGGTCAGCAAGAAGTACGGTTATCCGTACGGCGGCAAGGACGAGCTTTTCAATCCGTCGGTGAATGTCAGGCTGGGCGGTGCCTATCTGCATGATCTTCAGGAGAAATTCGGCGGTAACAGGATTTTTGCCACGGCGGGCTACAACGCCGGTCCCGGCAGAGCCTATAAATGGCAGAGCGGCGATGGTGTCAGACGGGATGCGATTACCTATATCGAGGCTATTCCTTTTAACGAGACCCGAAACTATGTGCAGAAGGTACTGATGTACAACGTTATTTACCAGCATCTTCTGGGGGCTCAGAAGCTGGAGCTGCTGACTCCGTCGGAGCATGAGGCTTTTTATTGATTCAGGCTGCGGAAGGGCATGGAAAAATCAGTGTCAACAATGAAATTTGTCTCACATTTTTTCCGTGCTGATACCGTGCCGAATCATGTTAGAATAGACAGAACCGGCTTTTGTGTTTTTTTTCCTGCGCTCCCGGATTGTGAAGGGGGCCCGGCACTGATGTCCGAAGGATGCAGGGTGACCGAACAGACCAGCCGGTGATTTGTTGTTATCCCGATAAAGTGATGTGAAAATTATGGCAACAATAAAAGACGTTTCGCGCCTGGCGAATGTATCCATTTCGACGGTTTCCAGAGTCATCAATAAATCTGCGAATGTGGCGCCGGAAAAGGAACAGGCCGTGCTGAAGGCGATGAAGGAGCTGAACTTTCAGCCCAACAGCTTTGCCCAGGCTTTGGTAAACAAGCGTTCCAACTGTATCGGCGTGCTGGTGGGAGATCTCTGCGGCGGGCCGTTCTTCGCCCAGATGATGCGGGGTATTGAGGATGTCATCCTTCCGGAGAAGAAGTATGTCATAGTAATGTCCGGAAACCACAATCACGATCGCGAGAAGGACTGCATCGAGGCACTGCTGCTCAGACGCTGTGATGCTTTGATTATTCATTCCAAGGCACTTTCGGATGACGAGCTTATCGAGTTCAATCAGTCCGGAATTCCCATGGTGTTTGTGAACCGTCTGGTGAATTCCCTGGAGGATCGTTCAGTCTGGGTTGACATTACCGCGGGAATGGCTGATGCCGTACGGCATCTGATAGCCAATGGCCACCGGAAGATTGCCTATATCTGTTCCGACGATGCCACCTTTGCGGACGAAAAGGATCGTATGGCCGGCTATAAGCTGGCTCTGGAAGAAGCCGGAATCGAGTTTGATCCCAATATTGTAAGTGCCGCTTTTCCCGACGAAAACGGCGGTTACCGCGCCATTGAGTCTCTTCTGATGCGGGATGCCGGATTCACTGCCTTTGTGGCCTACAATGATGCTATGGCCATCGGGGCGATTTCCGCGCTGACCGACAACAACATCTCGGTTCCCGGTCAGGTGAGTGTCGTGGGCTATGACGACAATCCGATAAGCAACTACATCAAGCCGAAGCTGACCACTGTGCGCTATCCCATTGAAGAGGTGGGGAAGAGAGCCGCAACTCTGGCACTCTCTCTGCTCTATGATCGTGCCGAGGAGTTTAACTGGAGATGGCCTCTCAAGTTTGCTCCGGTGCTTATCGAGAAGGCCAGCGTTGCTCAGGTTAAGCCTGAGGAGTCCGAGAAGAAGCCGGCAAAGAAGTCTTCGAAAAAGTAGAGCGGCCGGGCCTCCGGGCTTTGGTTCAGAATCCCTCCGTTTTTTATCACTCTTTGGTAATGGCGGAGGGATTTTTTGTTGCCGTAATGATTCGGGCTGATTCATATTATCCATTGCTGAAACTTCTCTGACCAATGAATGCATCTGCCTTGCCTGAACTGAAGTACATTACCAGAATAGACGCCATGGAAGCAGAAGTTGCCAGTCTCAAAAAGACAAACCGAACAGGTCAGTACTTACAAGTCTGCCCGGGAGAGTACAGAGACACGCGTAATGCCTTCTGTCCGGAATTTGCAATACCGCTTCAGGAGTTTTTCTGTAATTCCCGATGGCAAATGATTTTCTGCTGTGTCCCGCCCAAATGGCAGTGCAATTATTCGAAAGTTCCAGAAATTTTGCGGATACCGTACAAACAAAAAAGGAAGCCGGAGCTTCCCTTTACTGTCTTTGCTGGCACTCAGTGCCTGTGACTTTCCGACCGGTCCTATTGTTTTGGCCGTCAGCTGTCAGTCAGCCATATGGTTAATGATTTCATCGGCAAATTCAGAGCACTTGATTTCGGTGGCGCCTTCCATAAGGCGGGCAAAATCGTAGGTCACCCTTTTGGCTCTGATGGCACCTTCCATGCCTTTGACCACCAGCTTTGCAGCTTCGGTCCAGCCCATGTGGGTGAGCATCATTTCCGCGGAAAGGATGATGGACCCCGGGTTTACCTTGTCCATTCCGGTGTACTTTGGAGCGGTGCCGTGGGTGGCCTCGAACATGGCGCAGGTGCTGCCGATGTTGGCGCCCGGAGCGATGCCGATGCCGCCGACCTGGGCCGCCAGGGCGTCTGACATGTAGTCGCCGTTAAGATTCAGGGTGGCGATTACGTCATATTCTGCCGGACGGAGCAGGATCTGCTGCAGGAAGGCATCGGCAATGCAGTCCTTGATGACGATTTCGTGACCGTTGAGAGGGTTTTTGATCTTCATCCACGGCCCCTTGTCGATAAGCTCGCCGCCGAACTGCTCCTTTGCTACCTCATAACCCCAGGCCTTGAATGCACCTTCGGTGAACTTCATGATATTTCCCTTGTGCACCAGGGTAACCGACTTTCTGTCATTTTTGATGGCATAGTCAATGGCGGCCTTTACCAGTCTCTGGGTTCCTTCCTTGGAAACCGGCTTGACGCCGATGCCGCAGTGCTGGTCGAAACGGATCTTCTTCACGCCCATTTCGGTTTTCAGGAAACTGATAACCTTCTCGGCTTCCGGAGTGTCGGCGGCCCATTCGATTCCGGCGTAGATGTCCTCGCTGTTTTCGCGGAAGATCACCATGTCGACCAGTTCCGGATTCTTTACCGGGCTGGGAACGCCGTCAAAATAGCGTACCGGTCTCAGACAGATGTAAAGATCCAGCTGCTGGCGGAGTGCTACGTTCAGGGAGCGGATGCCGCCGCCGATGGGGGTGGTCAGCGGGCCCTTGATGGAAACGACGTATTCCCTGAGGAAATCCAGGGTTTCATCAGGAAGCCAGGTATCGGCACCGTATACTTTCGTGGCCTTTTCGCCGGCATAGATTTCCATCCAGGCGATTTTCTTGCTGCCGTTGTAGGCCTTTGCCACGGCGGCGTCCACTACCTTGCGCATGGCCGGAGTGATGTCGCTGCCAATGCCGTCACCTTCAATGAATGGAATAACGGGATTGTCAGGGATATTCAGGGTTCCGTCAGCATTTAACGTAATGCGGGAGCCGTCAGCAGGAATTGTAACCTTGCTCATGAGGAGGTTCTCCATAGGTTTATGAAAGAAATTTGTCCTGCCAATTATAACCCATTGAGGGTTTTAACCGTAACAGGAGATAAGATCCGAATTCCGGGATACAGAAACAAAAGAGCGGAACTGGTGGCTGTATCATTTTGCCGGGGTCGGAGGCTGGCGGAATCCGGACGGGAAACAGACAGTGAGGAGTGCTTTTGATACCGGCAATAGTTTGATAACCGGCATAATATTACAGCTCGGACTGTAAAACCTTGCTTTTATGGTGCTAAAATGCCCCGTGTTATCGCAAGAATTTTAACAGTTCCGCATTCTGCATATCCCGGCGGATTCGGAACCGGTCCGGATGTGGTGAAGCTATGATCAGAACCTATGAACTTCACAATGAAACTCTTACGTATTCAAATTTCGATGTGAACGGCGTCCTGCCGGAAAATACCGTCTGGATTGATATCAAATGTCCCACGGAAGAGGAAAGAGAATGGATGCAGCACCTTTTCAAGGAAGAGGTGCCGGAGGAGGACGACATTGAGGAAATCGAATCCACTTCCCGTTTTTATGTGGATACCGACGGCGTTCATATTACTTCTCTGTTCCCGCAGCGAAAGGGCCGTGAAACCGAATCGGTCAACGTGCTCTTCACCATTCACGGAAAAATGCTTATAAGTTTCCGTGAGGATGATGTCAGCATCATCCGTCTCCTCAGGCACTATATCAAGCATGATCGGGTAATGATTCAGAATAATCTGGACATTCTTCTGGAGCTTCATGACATCAAGGTTGAATCTCTGTCCGACTACATCGAGGATTCCTATACCACTCTGGAAGAAACTGCCGATCAGATAATGGCCGATGATGATGAAAAGATCCCGGAGCTTATCGAGGAGCTTATAATTCAGGAAGGTACAATTTCAAAAATCAGGGTATCCCTGTTTGATACCAGGAAGGCACTACGGTTTCTGAGAAAGAATCTTTCCGGCAAGTTCAATCCGGCGCAGTTTGAAATGATAGACGGCATTCTGGCGGATATTGAGTCCCTGCTGCCGCATACCCAGTTTCTTTTTGAGAAAATCAATTTTCAGCTGCAGACCTCAATGTCCTACATCAATCACAAGCAGAACAGCATTATCAAGATCTTCTCCGTGGCGGCAGTGGTGTTCATGCCGCCCACACTGATTGCCAGTATTTACGGCATGAACTTCGGGCATATGCCGGAGCTGCAGTGGCAGTACGGCTATCCGGTGTCCATCGGACTTATGTTCCTGTCAGCGGTGGGAACCTACCTGGTTTTCAAAAAGAAGGGCTGGCTCTGACCTTTCTGAATGCGATATCGCTTTGAAATGTCCCGATCTCCTTTCGGAATCGGAATTGATTCCTGCCGGGGCCTGATGCGTATTGCTGCTGCGGTGTCAGGAGCGTTCCCGGAGTCTTTTCAGGATTTCCCTGAAGGCGATAATCGAATCCGGCGCGGTTTCGGATTCTCTCTCCAGAACCTCCTGCTCCGTCAGCATGAGGACATCCGCCACCTCCTCCGGCTGCATGACGAAGGCGCCGTCATATTTTCCGTAAAAGAGTCCTCCGTAAAGAAAGCTTCCCTGAACATCGATCCGGAGCCATCCCAGCCATAGCAGCGGTGTCGCCACTCCCATTTCCTCAAGAAGCTCCCTTCGGGCACTGTCCTGAATATGATCTCCGTCTTCGGCGGTAACCACGCCGCCGATGCAGGCATCCAGCATTCCGGGACAGTAATCCTTGGTCAGAGTTCTTCTTTCGATAAAGAAGCGTCGGGAGCTGTTTTCCAGAAGCACGTAGGAGGCCCGGTGGGGCAGACGTCCAGCCCGCATTTCCGGCCGGGGTACCGTGCCGGTGATTTCATTGTTTTCGTTAACGATAAGCACCATTTCAGTCATGCTGTGATCCTTGGTTTAAGTCATGTGCCATGCGGAGTTGTATGCCGGGAGTGAACCGGGACAGTCCGGATTCCGGGCTCCGGCGGCTTCTGCTGGTATTCCCGGGGATTCCGGCCCCGTCGGTTAAAACCGTGGGTTTTTCCCCGGTGCATGGGGTATAATAGCACCGGTTTAAAGATGAGCTGTAATTATTGTTTTGCCGGTTTTTATTGTTATGAAATACTCATTAGCAACTGCCATTATGTGTTCTCTCGGAATGCTTGCTGCCGGGTGTTCCAGTCTTTCCGACTATGAAATGCTGCCGACCGTCACTCTGTCGGACTGTGATTTTGATCTTTCGGACAAGTCATACCCGGTCATTGTTTCGCCGTACTGTATCAGTAATCCCCTGGAAATCGATGCGGATATTGCCCGGGTTCATTTCAGCTACAGGGTTAACGGTCTTCCGGTTTATGAAAAGACAGAGGATCTTCGGAAAACTGTGGAGAAGTTCGGAAGCTATTGCGAAAACTACCGGGTATCCCTGGATGCAGTCAATGATCCGAAGGTGGCTTCCACGGTTCTTAACACCATGCTGAACCGTACCTGTGAAGTCAGGGCCGTGATGTATTTTGATGATGAGGAAATCAGGCCGGTGTCCGGAGATTTTAAAAAGGTCGTGAAGTAAGGCAGGAATCGGGATACAGGGAAAGGATATGACTGATACTTCGGACAACAGGGCGTCCAGAACCGAAATCTGGGACAGGGAAACGCCTCTGAACCTTGATCTTTCTGGGTACGTGCGTCCGACGGCCCGGAAGGGGGATTTGGTGTTTTCCTGGTTTTACCTGGGTGCTGCGGCTGTCTGTATATTTTTTATCGTTTTTCGGAACTTTGCGGAATTTTTTCAGAGATACACGATTCTGATGGAGGCTGCGGCGGCCGTGCTGCTCTTTCTGGCCGGAAAGTGCTGGTTTGCCTATGCCCGGAATTCCAGTCGTTTTCTTAGATGGGATCTGGTGCCGGGGCGGATTCTCTCCATATCCGAGGATGCCCGGGGTCATTCCTTTCTGGAAATGGAATTTTATCCCGCCGGTGTCAGCTCCGATCGGGTGGTGTTCACCGAGGAATACAACTGTCCCCTTATCGACGAGATTCTGAAAACCGGACTTAATGCTCTTCCGGTGCTGTTTCAGCCGGCCCGGGCCGATCGCGGGGCCTATTATGTGGATCTCAGATTTGAAAATGGCGGACTCAGCCGCGAGAACCTGATCCGGCTGGAATCCGCGGGGGCGGGGAGTCCGGAATAATCCCGGATCCGTCAGACTGGCGAGAGGCCTTCCTGAAATCGGACATGCGGACTTTTCAGGGAGAGTTCCGGGACTGAAGGGATTTGTTTTGGTATTGATGAAACAGGTCTCAGGTACTACAATGAGGCGTTGTTTTTGAAGTGCCGCCGGGATTCCGGCGGCATGCCTGTCCGCGGCATTGTCCGGTACAGGGAGATGATTCATAATCCGGCTTCGGGCCGGACTTTTAATTTGCCGAAGACTGAATTTGCAGTGTTTCCCGGAATCCGGTATGCCGGAGTATCCGGCGGCGGTTCTGTTTTAAACGGAGATATTTTTTCTAGCAAGGGTTTATTTTTTCATGAAAATCGTATCAGTTGATGAAGTCCTTAAAGGGCAGGTGAATGTTGGTGACCGGGTGCAGGTGCGCGGCTGGGTGAGAACCCGTCGTGATTCCAAGGCCGGTTTTTCCTTTATCGCAGTGTATGACGGTTCCTGTTTTAATGCATTGCAGGTTGTTGCCAGTAAGGATCTCTCGAATTATGCTGATGGGGTGATGAAGCTTACCACTGGAAGCTCGGTTATTGCCGAAGGCGTTGTAGTCGAATCCCAGGGCAAGGGACAGAAGTTCGAGATGCAGGCCGATTCTGTTTCCGTATGCGGTCTTGTAGAGGATCCGGAAACCTATCCCATGAGTGCCAAGCGTCATACCCCGGAATATCTCCGTGAATATGCGCACCTGAGAGCCCGTACCAACATCATGGGAGCTGTGCTCCGGGTCAGAAACTGTCTGGCACAGGCTATTCACAGATTCTTTAACGAAAACGGCTTTATCTGGATCTCCACCCCGCTGATTACCACCTCTGACTGCGAGGGGGCCGGGGAAATGTTCCGGGTTACCTCCCTGGATCTTAACAATCCTCCCAGAACTCCGGATCAGAAGGTGGATTACAGCAAGGATTTTTTCGGGAAGGAAGCTTTCCTGACCGTATCAGGCCAGCTGAATGCCGAGACCATTGCCAGTGCCATGTCAAAGGTTTACACCTTCGGCCCCACTTTCCGCGCTGAAAACTCCAACACCACCAGGCATCTTGCCGAATTCTGGATGGTGGAGCCGGAGGTTGCTTTCTATGATCTTAACGACAACGCCCGTCTTGCCGAGAACATGCTCAAGTATGTATTCAGGGCTGTTCTTGAAGAGCGTCGTGATGACATGGAGTTCTTCTGCGAGAGAGTTGATCCGGAGGCCATCAACCGTCTGGAACACTTCATCAATTCTGATTTTGCTCAGGTGGACTACACCGATGCCATCGAAATTCTGAAGAACTGCGGCAAGAAGTTCGAGTATCCGGTGGAGTGGGGCATTGATCTTCAGAGTGAGCACGAACGCTACCTTGCCGAGGAACACTTTAAGGCTCCGGTGGTGGTGAAGAACTATCCCAAGGATATCAAGGCCTTCTACATGCGTCTTAACGATGACGGCAAGACTGTTGCCGCCATGGACGTTCTGGCTCCGGGAATCGGCGAGATTATCGGCGGCTCCCAGAGAGAGGAGCGTCTGGACATGCTTGACAGGAGAATGGCCGAGATGAATCTTGATCCCAATAACTACTGGTGGTACCGGGATCTTCGCCGCTACGGTTCCGTGGTGCATTCCGGCTTCGGTCTGGGCTTTGAAAGACTGATTGTGTATGTAACCGGACTGGGCAATGTTCGCGATGTGATTCCGTTCCCGCGCACTGTCAATAACGCTCTCTTCTGATTTCTTTGCGGAAGGTTCGGGATTTGTCAGAAAAACCGGACGGGTACGGCAAGATAAGGTATTTAGGGCAACTCCTCCCGGAGACCTGATGGGCGAGATATACCGGCATGGCTTGTTATTGGGCTGTGCCGGTTTGTTTTTGTGTAGAATTCGTTCCCTTTTTGATGGTAATGTGGAGGACAGACGATCAATCAGCTCTGCAACGTACAACTGATTCAGGGGGAATGTAGCGGAAAGGGAATTATGGAGAGCAGAACGGAGTCTGCAGGGCGGGGCAGAAAATACCGGGAGTTCTCCTGCAAGGGAGCTCCCGGCTTTGATAGTTATTGAGCCGCTTCTTCGGATTCCTCCTGCTTCCTGCGGTTTTCCACGATCTTGATTATTTCCACGTTGATCTTTTCCGCAGCTGAAAGCTTAACGTCCTGCGATACCGGCTTGTACCAGCTGGTTTTGTCGAAATAGCTCTGAAGATCCGGGCTGTTGAAGCTGTAGCCATGTCTGGCCATGATCTCGTTTCGCATGAGTCTCAGGGTCTGGTAGTCGTAATGTCCCAAAAGTCCCTCGTTTACGACCTGATCCGCGGTAAAAAGGAATCTCGGAGTGTTCGGATCCGGGTAGAGCATTTTGTAGATTCCTTCCGTGGGAGTTCCTTCGGGATTTTTGATGTCTTCAAAATCCTTGATATAGCGAAGTTCAAGCCCCCTGACGGTCTGCCTGGCTTCTACGTAAATGCCGTCCATTTTGAAAACCGGCACTGTAAAGTCGTATTCTTCTGCGAACTCCAGCCGTTCTGTGCCCTCGGGAGTTATAAGAATGCAGCCGTCTTCCCGTTCAGCAGGATTAAATGAGGAAGGATCTTTCACTTCCTTGAGATTGTTTGTGAGGTCACCCAGGGTGAACACATAGAGGTTCCCCTTGTTGTCCAGGTAGCGGCCCCGGAGGGTGAGATAAACGTTATTGATATCAATAAGGCGAGTCCCCCAAACGTCTATGACATTTTTGTCGAGGGGATTATATATGTGAATCAGCCGTCCCCCGGAATCCCTGATGTAGAGCATGCTGTACTTTTTGCCGTTCCCCTCGGTAATAACCAGCTGGGCCTGTTTGTCATCGGAGAATTCGGATTTTACAGTGCCTCCGGTAACCTTGCCGTTCTTGGTTTTAAAGTCGGTGAGCGTTACGTCGTATCCCCCCTCATGCATGGTACCTCCTACAAACCTGAGGGATTTGGCGTTTTTGGTATGTTTGTCCGGATGGTAAAACACAAAGCCGTCGTGCCAGTTGCTGTTTCGGAGATCGTCGTAGAATCCCTGTTCGAAGGACATGGCGTTATTAAACGATGCCGTTGCCAAAAGCATTCCGGCTGCTGCAATAAGCCTGAGATATCTGTTCATATTCTGCTCTTATGATTATGTTCCATGTGGGGTATGCATCATTTTACGGTATTGGTGATTATAAGCAAGGGGCCGTTATCCGGCCTCTTTTCATTTTTTGGTTGAGCAGTCTTCTGTTTCCGTACTCCGGGGATTTATGACTCTGCCACCGCTCGTTACGAAAATCACCGAATGAATGCGACCGCTGTTGCTTTTCAACTCCGGTATTTTGAGATCTTCGTTGTTTTTTTCGGACAAAGGATGTTTTTTTTGGAATGAATTTGTGTGACAATGAACCCGGACATGCTTTCCCTGCTGTTTCTCCTTTTCTCCTTTAATTGCGGGGAGCATGTCTTCTGTTTTAACTGTACCGAAACGGGTTCTGGAAGGTTTGGCTCCGTTTTTATCAGCCACGTCTGCCAGGGGTGGTTGGTTTGTTGTCAGGCCGGGATGTTATCCGCATACGGCAGGGCAATTTCCGGCTTTGGCTGCCGAACCTGAGACCGGAGGTACCGGAGAGATAACACCGGCGTTTTTTGCACGGAATTCAGATTACATTAAGTTACCATTACTACTATTACTGCCATGGAACATCGCAAAGCCACCCGCTCCTTTACCAATCACATCGCGTATGTTTTCATAACGCTGATTATATGCGTGATTATCGCTCTGACCTCCGTATCCTACCTGATTACCTCCACCAATATTACCAACGGTTTTATTCATCAGTATGTCCCCAACCGCACCGAACTGGTTCTGAATAAAATTGAAAGCTATATAAAGCCGTATATCAGCGTGTCGGCCAATATGGCGCACTCCTACTACACAGTCCGGTGGCTTCTTGACGAACATGAGAGCGAGGAGGGCCGCCGTCTTTACGAACAGGATCAGAAGGCGCTAATCAGGCATAATAAGCTTACCAGTACCTTTCTGGTATCCCTGATCAGCAACACCTATTACATTCAGGGGCAAAATGAAGGCGGGATCGATCTTAATGGCAAGGATTCCTGGATGAACTACATTATAAATTCTGACAGGGATTATCAGGTAAACATCGATTATCGCCGGGGCAACAATAATGATGAAATATTCATGTTCATCAACTACAAGGTAAAGGATCCGTCGAATGGCAGGCTTATAGGCATAACCGGAACCATTGTCAAGATAGACAAGGTTATGCAGATGTTCTTTGACCGCAGGCTGGGCGAATCCGGTTACTATTACGCCGTTAATAATGACGGTCTTATTCAGATGCACCCGAACAAGGAATACATCCTGAAGAACAAGGTTAAGGAACTGGACGGTAATTTCCCGGTTCTGGCAAAGGGGGAGGGTAACAAGTTCAGAATCACCCGATATACCTCGGCAGTGGATCATCAGGATTATATTATTGCGGCGGAGTATCTTCCGGAACTTGAATGGACTGTTATCGGTAAAATTTCGGTGAAGGAAAGCTTTGCGCAGCTGACAAAGATTCTGCATTTTTCGATTTTCATTTCAGTTGTGGTTTTGCTGCTGGCTCTGATAGTCACTTTCGTTATTTCGCGCCGGTTCAGACATCGTATCGGTGAGATGACCAACAATATGACAAAGTTCATGAGTTTCATTTCCAAGGAGATTGATGCCCATGATATTGAACTGAGACGTACCTCCATCTGCGATGAGCTGGGTAACATGTCCAACGAGATCTGTGACAGTGCGGAGTATGTGCAGGAACTGATGAGCACGCAGAATCTGTTGCGGACGGAAATCGAGAAAAATACCTTTGAAATTATTGACAAGAACAAAAAGCTGCAGGCCTTGTCGAACCAGACTATTTATGCTTTGGCCAGCGCCATTGACGCCAAGGACAGCTATACCCGGGGCCACTCGCTGCGGGTGGCCCAGTATTCCCGGGAACTGGCACGGCGCATGGGGAAAACGGAATTCCAGCAGGAAGAGATATTCAATGTGGCGCTTCTGCATGATGTGGGCAAAATAGCGATTCCCGACAATATTATCAACAAGCCCTCCAAACTTACCGACGAGGAATTCGCCCTGATTAAAAGTCATCCGGTGAAGGGGTATGAAATTCTGAAGGACATTTCGGTAATGCCCAATCTTTATATCGGAGCACGCTGGCATCATGAACGCTATGACGGCCGCGGTTACCCGGACGGGAAGGCGGGGAAAGATATTCCGGAAATTGCCCGGGTTATCTGTGTTGCCGACTGCTATGATGCCATGACCTCCGACCGCAGCTATCGCAAGGCTCTGCCTCAGAACGTGGTGCGTTCAGAAATCGAAAAGAATATGGGAACCCAGTTTGATCCCGAAATTGCCAGAATCATGCTGGAGATGATTGACGAGGATCGGGAGTACATGATGAGAGGCATAATAACCGTTCATTCCTCCCGATACGCGGACATCCGGTAGCCTTCCCTGAAGACAGGGGTGATGCCGGCATAGTATGCTGTTTTCCTGAGTACATTGATTCCGTTTCAGTCCGGTACCTTTCGGGCAGACGTTTTTTTCCGGGAAGGGGGAGATTCCCTCTTAATGCATTTGACGGGACAGACGCTGATGCAGTGAGGTTCCGGGTAAAAACCGGCGCACTCGGTACAGAGTCCGGGATCAATGACAAAGGTTTTGCCGTTGAAGGAAATGGCTCCCACGGGACAGTCCGGTTCGCACATTTCACAATTGACGCATTTGCCGTTTATTCTGCATGCCATTCCGTGATATTCCCCTGCATTGATTTATGAAGCGGCCCGCGGCAGTCGGATCACCAGGGCGAATGCGGCATTATGCGGTTTTGCCGGGGTTTTCAGGGAAACCGTATGTCCGTCGCCTAAAGCCGCGGCTACCGGGACATTGTTTTCAGTAATCTGATCTGCCGTCATAAAGAAGCTGCCGTCCGGGGTAAGAATCTCAAGACGATCCCCGACGTCAAAGCGGTTTTTGACCGCGATCCGGGCCGTGCCGTCGTCGGCAATCTCCAGAACCTCACCCACTACCTGACTGCCGTCGGTAACACTGTTCCCCCATTCATAGTTCTGGTAGTCCTGAATCGGGTGCCGCACCAGAAAGCCGTCAGTCCAGCCCCGGTTTGCCAGGGTGCTGACCTCGGCCAGAATTTCCGGTGTCACGTCTTCGCCCCGCATGGCGAGATCAATGGTCTTCCGGTATATCGATGCGGTGCGGGCGCAGTAGTAGAAGGACTTGGTTCTGCCCTCTATTTTAAGGGAGTCAATGCCGATTTCCGCAAGCCTTCTGACATGCCGGACAGCGCAGAGATCCCGGGAGTTCATGATATAGGTGCCGTGAACATCCTCGTCCACGGGCATCGGTTCTCCGGGCCGTCCCGGCTCTTCAATAAGATAGCTGCGATCTGACACGGGGCCGAGTCCGATATCGGGATCGCCGTTTTTGGCATCCGTGAGATCCCCGGTACTGTCTTCGACGGCCGGTTTCAGGGTGTATTTCCAGCGACAGGCATTGGTGCAGGCTCCCTGATTGGAATCCCGGTGGTTAAGATATCCCGACAGGAGACATCTTCCGGAATAGGCCATGCAGAGAGCACCGTGAATAAACACCTCGAGTTCGATATCCGGACAGTGCTGGCGGATCTCCTCGATCTCTTCCAGCGAGAGTTCCCGGGAGAGAATGACTCTTTTTATCCCCTGACGCTCCCAGAATCTGACACTGGCATAGTTAATGGTATTTGTCTGCACGGACAGATGCACCGGCATGTCCGGAAAGCTTTCCCGCACCGTCATGATAAGTCCGGGGTCGGACATAATGAGGGCGTCCGGGCCGAGTGCTACCAGATCCCCGATATCCCGTACAAAGGTTTTCAGCTTGCTGTTATGAGGCTGCAGGTTTGCCACGGCGTGCATCCGCTTTCCGGCCCGGTGCAGTTCCTGAATGGCCGCTGCCATGGATTCCAGATCGAATTCGTTGTTGCGTACTCTGAGACTGTAGCGCGGCAGGCCGGCGTAAACGGCGTCGGCGCCGTAGGCTATCGCATACCGCAGGTTTTTGACGGTTCCTGCGGGAGAGAGCAGTTCTGGTTTTTTCATGAAGGATCCTCAGTTGCGGAGTGCGGTGTTATTCGTATTCTGTTTCCCGTTTGGGAGTTTAAAATCCGGAGGTCTCGGAATCCGGAAATAAAAAATCCTCCTGTCGGATGACAGAAGGACGGCAATTGGTGGAGATGGCGGGATTTGAACCCGCGTCCCAAAAGGATCCATCTCTATGTCTACATGTTTAGTCGAATTTATTTAGATCTTTCACCCGGGACCGCGAACCGACACGCTGTCTTGGGATATAGCCTGATTGATTTAAGATTACTCCTCCAGACGAAGGATACGTCCGATTCGGTATAAGTGACCCAAGATTGCTCCCCTACCGAAGAGAGAGGTCTCAGGGTAGCCTGCCAGGTTTTTAAGCTGCGGCTACTGGCGCATGTACTGCTTTAGGCAGCCATTGCAAAAGAGTCATCGTTTGCGATTATCTTTATTGTGTGTGTTTTAAGAGTTACGCACAACCCTCTACATGCGATATTGACTTCACTCTTCCGGTCGAATCCAGAATCATCCCCTTTGTTAATAAAAACTGTTACTGTGTTAATTCTACACCGCCGGCTTAAAAAAGTAAAGTGCCGGAGGTTTTAAACCGCCGGATGGCTCGTATTGTCCGTACCATCCGGAAAATTCCAGGGTCAGCCGCGGAGGCTCTTCTTCATGATGCGTTCCCTGCTCCTTTGCCACTCCTTTTCCTTGAGGGAGTCTCGCTTGTCGTGAGCCTGTTTGCCGTGGGCAATGGCCATTTCCAGCTTTACAAAGCAGCGGGACCAGTAAAGCTTCAGCGGCACAGCCGTGAATCCGCTCTTCTGGGTCATGCCCCGCACCTTGTCGATTTCCCTTCTGCTGAGAAGCAGCTTCCGGGTTCTGGTGGGATCGCAGACCACATGAGTTGACGCCATCTTGAGCGGAGTGATGTTCGCCCCGATCAGGAAGGCTTCGCCGTCCTTGATCAGAATATAGCCGTCCACAATGCTGGCTCTGCCCGCTCTCAGGGATTTCACCTCCCATCCTTCCAGGACGATACCGGCTTCGATTCTCTGATCGATGAAATAATCGTGGCTGGCCCGTTTGTTAACGGCTATGGGACGATCATTCGCTGTCTTTTTGCTGTTCATGGTATCTCCGCAATGCATTCGCAATTCTTTCCGGGTATTGCCGGGGTTTTCAGAATACATGCAATGCCTCCTGATTGCAATAGTATCCTGAAGGAAGGCCGCTTCGGGAATAAAAAAGTGCGGAAATTATCCGGACTTTCCGAAAGCCCGGGGCAGACCGGCCTCTTCGGGGTGTACCGTTTGCAGCAGGAAGGAAATTCCCCGGAAAAGCCGCCCTTCCGGATGGTCGAAGTGGCCTCCGGGAGTGTTTTCAAAAATGGTCCGGAAGCCGGGACGGTTCAGGGCAGCCCGGAAAAGGTCATCGCAGTTTTTGCCGCAGGGCCGGAGATATTTATTGCGGCTCCGGCGTTCCAGGGTTCCCAGACTGAGATAGAGATCTCCCGTAAGGTCGCGGGCCCGCGGCAGAATGTATTCCCGGAATCCGGGATACCACAGGGAGGGGGAGACCGCCGCGGCTCCGGCAAATATGTTCTTTTCCGCAAGAATCCAGACTGCAAAGAGTCCGCCCAGGGAATATCCGGCGAAATACCGTTTTCTGATGGTGCCGTTCCGGTTCTCCGCCTCGGGGATAAGCGCTGTTTCCAGAAATTCTCCGGTAAGGGCTCCCTTTCCGGAATAGTCCGGTTCTCCGAAGGGAGTCCGGGCGGGCCAGGGAGTAAGTCCGGCATTCCAGTCCGGAGTTCTGAAGGCGCAGAACAAGACGTTTTCCGGATTCGGAACGGCATTCAGGATTCCTGCCGCAACGCTGCCGAGAACCGGCCAGTCCGGAAATGGTGTCTCAGGAGGCTTGCGTCCCCGGTATTCCGGGGGTTCCGGAAAATACACTGCGGTCTCCGGACTTTCGGATACGGAGAATGCGCTGTATTCCGCTTCGCACCGGGGGCCGTCTCCGTACGGCAGAACCCCCTTCCGGAAAATCCCCGCTTTGTCATACTGCGGCGTCAGAGTCATCATGTCTTTTTGTTCCCTACCTGGTCGCGGCATTTACGTTACTTTCAGCATTTTTATGCCTGTTTGCGAATCCCCGGCGGCCATGCTCTCTCTTTACCGTGAATCGCAATTGTTCTAAAATTGTCTCCGGTATGATTTTTAACACTGATCACAATTTTTGATATTCAGGAAAGTCAGATGACGGAAAGATTTCGCCCTTATGTAACCGTAGCGGCCATTATTGAATGCCGGGGAAAATTTCTTCTTGTTTCGGAGTATGACGAGGCGCCGTATCCGGTCTTCGGGCAGCCGGCCGGACACCTGGAGGGCGGCGAGGATCCCGTGGCCGCAATCCGCCGGGAGATTCTCGAGGAAACCGGGCTTGCACTGAATCCTGATGGCCTTTCCGGAATTTATACCTATGTAAAGGAAAATGAAACCATTCAGCGGTACTGCTTCTACGTTAACAATGATTCTCTTCCCGAAATTCTGAAACCGCATGATCCGGATCAGGAGATTCTCAGCGCCGCATGGTATTCCCGGGAGGAGCTTAAGGATTTGGAGCCCCATTTCAGAACCCGGCTGGTGAAGCGGTCCCTGGAGGACTATTTTGCCGGAGCGAGATATCCTTTGGACATTCTTCGCGAGGTCAGACCGTAGTTTTTGAACCGGTTTTGGGGACATCATGGGACAGCGGAGGATGTATGGCTGAAAAAGTGGTGGTTGGAATGTCCGGGGGAGTGGATTCCTCGGTATCCGCTCTTCTTCTTAAGGAACAGGGCTACGAGGTGGTGGGCCTGTTTATGAAAAACTGGGAGGAGGACGATACCGATACCTACTGTTCCGCAGCCCAGGACGTGGCCGATGCCCGTGCGGTGTGCGAGAAAATCGGCATTGAGCTTAAAACCGTGAATTTCGCAGCCGAGTACTGGGATCGGGTTTTTGAAAACTTTCTTTCAGAGTATCAGGCCGGCAGAACTCCGAATCCGGATATTCTCTGTAACAAGGAAATCAAGTTCCGGGCCTTTCTGGAATATGCCCTGGAGGATCTGGAGGCGGACTATATGGCTACCGGTCATTATGTCAGAAGAACCTTTGAGGAGCGTCCGAAGCTTCTCAGGGGTACGGATCCCAACAAGGATCAGAGCTATTTTCTTTATACACTGAGCCATGAGCAGGTGGGGCATTCCCTGTTTCCGGTAGGGGATCTTCTGAAGCCCGATGTCAGAAAGATTGCGGAAAAAGCCGGACTTGTCACAGCCCGGAAAAAGGATTCCACAGGCATCTGCTTTATCGGAGAAAAACGCTTCAACGAATTTCTGAACCGCTTTATTCCCGCCCAGAAGGGGCCTGTTGAAACGGTGGACGGCCTTGTTATCGGCGAGCATGATGGCCTCATGTTCCACACCCTGGGACAGCGCAAGGGACTGGGTATCGGAGGTCGTCAGGACAGCACTGACGAGCCCTGGTATGTGGTGGACAAGGATGTGTCTAGGAATGCTCTCATTGTGGCCCAGGGCAAGAATCATCCCCGGCTGATGTCCCGGGGCCTTATTGCCGGGAACCTCTGTTTTACCATGAGGGAAACACCGGCGGAGGGGCGTTATACCGTAAAGACCAGGTACCGGCAGCCGGATATTCCCTGCGAGCTTATTGACATCGGTGATGGTAAAATTAAAATTATATTTGATGCCGAGGTGGCGGCGGTTACCCCGGGACAGAGCGCGGTGCTTTATGACGGAGAGGTCTGTCTTGGCGGCGGCATAATCGAGGAAAGGCTCAAAGAGGTATAATCCGGGGGTGTTTTTTATGGCAGACAATATTGCCGTGCAGGCGCTGGCACTGGCGGCTGTGAGTCAGGGGGCCGCTATTATTCAGCAGATTTCCCGCTTCGGAACCTGGGATCAGGACAGATCCGAGGAGGCACCGCTGGCACTTCTGAGAGCTCTCAGGGTGGAAAATCCCGGGACGGCCTATGATGTATACCCGGATAAAGATATGGTTCTCGGCTATCAGACTTTTGTGGATGCCTTTTCGGTTTCCGGCGGATCCGAAAAGCAGGAGATGGAGCTGGCCAAATATATTCTGACCTTTCTGAGCCTGGGCACCAAGGTCTTTTATGACAGTGCCATGCTGAACAGCATTGACCGGGAGCTTCACAGTCTGGATGCCCTTTATTTTGCCGGCGAGGAGCCCAGGGATATTCAGGACGAATATGTGAAGGGGTTGGCCGAGCTTTACAAGAAGCTGATTTCTTCCTGTCCCTACGGTAAGATCATGATCTACGGAAACGAAGAGTATCTCAAACAGGAGAAGATTCAGCAGCGCATCAGAGCTCTTCTTCTGTCCGTGGTGAGAGCGGTGATTTTGTGGAGACAGCTTGGGGGAAGCCGTCTCAGACTGTTTTTCCGTCGCCGGAGGTTTATGGATTACATGGCTGATCATGTTCAGCGCATCTGAGTTTTTCCCGGGAGGTTCGGTTTTTTTATGCCGGGCGTTCCGGGACAGCGTGTCAATCGTCAGATCAGGCGAAAATGCCGGAGTCTGACGTTTTTTTGTTTATAACTGGAGTTTTCTGATGGAACTTGAACTTTCAACTCTGACGGCGGTTTCGCCGATTGACGGCCGTTATGCCGGCAAATGCTCCGAGCTTCGGGAAATTTTTTCTGAATACGGTCTGATGCGTTTCCGGGTAACCGTGGAGATTAACTGGCTCAAAAAGCTGGCTCAGGAACCGGGAATTGCCGAGGTTCCTCCCTTCAGTGCCGAAGCCGTAAAATTCCTGGACGACATAGTCGAGAACTTCAGTATTGAAGATGCCCGGGCCATCAAGAAGCACGAAAGCGTCACCAATCACGATGTGAAGGCCGTGGAGTATTTTCTGAAGGACAAGGTTGCCGCCTTCCCGGAAATCAGTGCCGTCAGGGAGTTTATCCATTTTGCATGTACCTCCGAGGATATCAACAACAATTCCCATGCCCTGATGCTGAAAACCGCCCGGGAGCAGGTAATTGTTCCTCTTTTCAGCAAGGTGATTGATGCCATTTCCGACCTGGCACACCGCTATGCCTGTGATCCCATGATGTCCCGCACCCACGGTCAGCCGGCTTCCCCCACAACTCTGGGCAAGGAGATGGCCAATGTGGCATATCGTCTGAGAAGACAGCTTAAGCAGATTGAAAGCATCGAGATTATGGGCAAGATCAACGGAGCGGTAGGCAACTACAATGCTCATATGTCTGCCTATCCCGATGTGGACTGGAACCGGTTCAGCAGAGAGTTTGAGGAAAGTCTCGGACTGGTCTGGGATCCCTATACCATCCAGATAGAGCCTCATGACTACATTGCCGAGCTCTTTGACGCCATTGCCAGGTTCAACACCATTGTGATGGATTTTGACCGGGATATCTGGGGATACATTTGTCTCGGCATTTTCAAGCAGCGTACCATTGCCGGAGAGGTAGGTTCTTCCACCATGCCGCACAAGGTTAATCCGATTGATTTCGAAAATTCCGAAGGTAATATCGGGATTGCCAATGCCGTATTCCGTCATCTGGCCATGAAGCTTCCGGTAAGCCGCTGGCAGCGCGATCTCACTGATTCCACTGTCCTCCGCAATCTCGGGGTGGCTGTAGGCTACACTGAAATCGCCATGAAATCCACCCTCAAGGGTGTCAGCAAGCTGGAGGCCAACACTGCCCACATGCTGGAGGAGCTCGATCAGAACTGGGAGGTTCTGGCAGAGCCGTATCAGACCGTGATGCGCCGCTACGGAGTTGACAAGCCATATGAGAAGCTCAAGGCTTTGACCCGCGGTCAGAAGGTGAATCGCGAGATCATGATGAACTTTATTGAGACCCTGGAGATTCCGGAGGAGGGCAAGGCTGCACTCCGGAAGCTGACCCCGGCCAACTATATCGGCAGAGCTGCGCAGTTTGCTCAGGAGATTTAATCCGGTGCTGTGAGATGTCGTTTCCAGGTCTCTTCATTGTCCTTGGAAACCTGAATATTGCAAGAACCATGGCGGAAGCGCCGCAAAACACCGTTATGCGGGGTGTTTTAGCGGCGCTTTCTTATTTGCAGAAAACGGATGAAATAATGAAGGCTGGAAGAAGGCGGGAAGAAGCCGGGATGAAGGTGAAAAGGCAGTCCGGGAATTTCCTTCAGTTTGGAAAATTCCGGAATACTGACGCCTGGTTTAATTGCCGGGATGCGGAGTCAGTGGGGAATGCTCCGGGTTTGTGTGAAAGGAAATTGCGGCGGTATCAGAAAAGACCGGAAATCAGAAATTCCTGTGAATAACCATGTGAACAAACCTGTTAATAATTCTGTTGATAAGACGCCTGCCGTATCATCTTCTCCCCCTGTCTTTTGAGTTTTTCCGGAGGGGGTTGTTGTGATTTCCGGGATTCGGTTCCCAGGTCGGAAATAAAAAACGGGGCTCAAGCCCCGTTTCCTGATAAGGTCCAGTTACCGGTTTTCGGATTTTGTGGTATACCCGGCCAGAGTGTTATTAAGCTCGTCAAACTGCGACTGCAAACTGGTGGCTGTTTCGGCATACTGATTGGCATCGTCCGTGATGGCTTCTGCGGAATTTCCGGCATCATTAATGTTGCCGGAGACTTCAGCAATGATGTTGTTCTGAGATTCGGAAACCCGCACAATCTTCTGGGTGAGGTCGTTGATTTCCTGGAAGGAGGAATTTATGAGCGTGAAATGCTCCGATGCCTCATTGGTCTTGCTCACGGCATTGAGACAGGTACTGATACTGTCATCCATCAGACTGATGGCGTTCCGGTTTGCCAGCAGAAGCTTGTCAATGGTGTTTTTAATGTCCACGGTAGCCTTCTGGGTGCTGCCGGACAGATTGCGCACTTCATCGGCAACCACCGCAAAGCCGCGGCCGTGTTCGCCGGCGCGGGCGGCCTCAATGGCGGCATTCAGAGCCAGGAGGTTGGTGTTGCTGGAAATCTCGCTGATGCTGTTATTGAGGTTGACTATGGCTTCGGTGTTTTCCTGCAGCTTGTTGAGAGCCTCCCTGGTGTTTTCGAGCTCGGTGTTCAGGTTGTTAATGGAACCGGCCACGTCCTGAATCAGCCTCTGGAGGCTGGTGCACTTGTCGGTGGTAAGGCTGATCTTTTCGGAAGCATCAACCATTTCGGAGGCAACGCTGGTAGTCTGTTCCATTACCTGGGAAATCAGACTGTTGCCATGCTGCAAAAGATCCATCTGCGTGCGGGACTTGTCCTTGAGATCCCGGCTCTGACGGAGAACGTCATTTGAGGCCTCGGTAAGAGTGGCCGCAGAGTTTTTAAAGGTGTCGATAAGAGCGGACTGAGCATCCAGGAAGGTATTAAAGCCCTGCTCCAGATTGCCGATTTCATCGTGGGTTCTCACGCTGATGCGCCGGGACAGATCTCCGGAGCCGTCCCCGAGCCTGGCCAGGAATCCGGAAATGAAATTGATGGGCTCGATGACCTGCATGGACAGGTACTTGTTGAGCAACAGGGCGGACAGTGCCAGAATTACCAGGGAAATTACCAGAATGATCTGATAGTTTGAGGAATTGGAGGCCACCTGGCTTGCCGGTACCACAAAGCAGAAATACCAGGGAGCACTGGATACCTTCCGGGACAGCATCAGGAACTCCTTGCCGTCAATTTCCAGTCTGGAAATGCCGTCCTTTGATTCCTCGCTGTGTTTCAGGTTTTCGGAAGTAAATACCGGGTTGTATTTGCTGACATCCTCCATGAAAACATCGTTGTTGTCGGAGATTATTATCTTGTGATCATCGGTGTAAAGAATGGTGAAGCCGTCCCTGGGGATGGAGATCTTGGACAGAGATTCCCGGAGCTCCGAAATTTTGACATCGGCGGCCACCACACCGCCTTCGGCCATTTTGGCCATGCCGATTACATTTTCGTTAAAGGTGAAATCCTTGTAGGGCTGACTGATGCGAACGGTGCTCTGCTTGTAGCCGAGCTGATACCATGGTCTTTTGCGGGGATCATACTTGGACTGGCGGTACTGCTCCAGGGTTTTCTTGGTGGAGTACATGTCGCCTTCGGCCTCGGTGCCGTAATAGACGCCTCCGAAATTCAGAGCGGTGCCGATCATTATCAGATTCTCTCTGTTTTTGAGGTAATCCACCTTTTCCTGAGCCAGGGTGTCCACCACTCTCATTCTGTCATGAAGCCAGGAATCAATGACGCTGACGCTGTCATTTACCAGTGATGAGAACATTGCAGAGCCGATCTCAAAATTCTGCTCGTTGAGCCTGCGATCCTTTATGTTGAGGTAAATGCAGATGGTGACCAGCAGAATGATGAAAGGAGCCACAACTCCCAGAAATATTCTGAATTTCAAAGATCTGAGTCCAAACACAGCAACCTCCCTGTTCACAGCATACTCGAGACTCATGAAAACGGTATTATTCTAAATCATCATTATGGTGTAAAAACGGTAATGATTTCACAAAGGGAGAGATCGGGGATTGTTTAGTAAAAAATATCTACCTGTGTCATAATTTTTCAGAAAATTTACGTTTAAAGGACGCCGGATATGAAAGCATGCTATTGTCAGTGAATTAATGTGAGCATGCGGAACTGCGGTGTTTCCGGAAAGAAAAATGGTAGAATAGCACGGGGATGACCTGGCACAACACCGGAGACTCCTGTCTTCCGGGGCGGAGGAAGAGGGGCGGACACGGTTCCTTATGAGTTTTTTCAGGCAATCGGTTCCCCGGAGATCGCGATTTTTTTCTCCGATACAGGCATGGACAGAGAGAGTTTAACCAATGGAATATCTGCTTGCTGCCGGGGCTTTCCTGACGGGGCTGGCCCTTCTGGTGTGGAGTGCCGACAAATTTGTGGACGGCGCGTCCGGTATTGCGGTATGTCTCAGGATTCCGGTTCTCATTATCGGAATGGTTATCGTCGGGTTCGGTACATCGGCCCCGGAGCTTCTGGTTTCGGCTCTGGCAGCCATGGACGGAAAGCCGGATCTTTCCATCGGAAACGCCTATGGCTCGAATATTGCCAATATTGCTCTTATTTTGGGGGTAACGGCGCTGTTTTCCCCGGTTCTGGTACGGCGTTCCGTTCTGAAACGGGAAATGCCGGTTCTGATTCTGGGAACCCTGCTGTCCCTGGTGTTGCTATGGGATCTGGATGTCTCCCGGGCTGATTCTCTTGTTCTGCTTTTGTTTTTTACGGCCGTCATGACCGCCTCCGTAGTATTTGCCGTCAGAAGAAGAGGGCTGGGTCCGGCGCCGGAAATCAATAACGGCGGTGCCGTTCCGGCAGCTCCGGCACCATCCCTGGGAAAATCGGTATTCTGGCTTGTGGCGGGACTTCTGGTGCTTATCGCCTCCTCACGGCTTCTGGTATGGGGGGCGGCAGAGCTGGCGGTGCTTCTGGGCATAAGCGATATTGTGGTGGGACTTACGGTGGTGGCCGGCGGCACCTCTGCTCCGGAGCTGGCCTCGTCCATCATTGCGTCCAGAAAGGGGCATGATGATCTTGCCGTGGGAAATGTGGTAGGCTCGAATCTGTTTAATACTCTGGCCGTGGTTGGCGTTGCGGGCGCGATTCAGCCGTTTTCCATTACTGCAGATGTGATTTATCGTGATATGCTTCTGATGACCCTGCTGGCCCTGAGTGTTTTTGTTTTCGGGTTCTCCCGGGGCGGAGACGGCAGTATTTGCCGGAAGAAAGGCATTGTTCTGACACTGATATACGTTGTCTATACGGCATATCTGATTTGTCAGGCCTTATACAGCCAGGCATAACGTTTTTCGGGAAGTCATGATTTGCGGGAAAAGTGTTTTCAGGCATAGCTTTAAAGGATTTTAAAACTGATGCAGCAGGACAGCTATCAGAAGCATTATCGCGACATCCGCGACTATCCGTGTTTCCGGGGGAGCGGGGGAGCGGCAGCTCCTTTTTTGCCCATGAGCCGGAAGGAGATGGACGCTCTCGGCTGGGATTTTTGCGATATCATTCTGGTTTCCGGGGATGCCTATGTGGATCACCCCAGCTTCTGCACCGCCATCATCGGCAGGTATCTGGAGGCCTTCGGATTCCGGGTGGGGGTGATTTCCCAGCCGGACTGGCGCAGCAGGGATGCCTTCATGGTGCTGGGCAGACCCAGACTTTTTTTCGGGGTTACCGCCGGCAACATGGATTCCATGATCAACCACTATACCGCCGAGAGAAGAATTCGGAGCGACGATGCCTACACTCCCGGAAACGTGGCCGGCAAAAGGCCGGATCGGGCTACGGTGGTGTATACCCAGAGAATCAAGGAGGCCTTCAGGGGAATTCCGGTGGTTCTTGGAGGGATCGAGGCTTCCCTCAGGCGTTTTGCTCATTATGACTACTGGTCGGATACCGTGAAGAATTCCGTACTGCCGGATTCCAAGGCGGACATCCTGGTATACGGAAACGGCGAGCGTCCCATTATCGAAATCGCCTGGCGTCTTTCCCGGGGAGAGGATGTCAGAAGCCTTACGGACATCAGGGGCACCGCCGTGATGCTGGGGGATATTCCACCCGGATTTGCCGGTACCGACTCCAGAGAGCCGGAAAACGGTATCCCGATTCCGCCCCGCCAGAATCCCTACTGCGATTACTGCGCCGGAGGGCACGGCAGTTCCGCCGCCCCGCATTCTGTGAATCACGCTGCCGCTTCTCCCGTCCCGCAGCCGGATCCCGCCTCTGACGCCATACCCCGCAGGTACGTGCTGATGCCTTCAGCCGAAGATGTGAAGCGGGATCGGCTGCTCTATGCTCAGGCGGCGCATCTCATGCTACTGGAGACCAATCCTTTCTGCGCCCGATGCCTGGTTCAGGCACATGGCAGCCGTTATGTTTGGGTTAACCCGCCGTCATTTCCCCTGACGGCGCCGGAATACGACATGGTATATGAATTGCCGTACCGCCGGGTGCCCCATCCCGCCTACCGGGGACAGCGGATTCCGGCGTATGAAATGATAAAGGATTCGGTATCCGTTATGAGGGGTTGTTTCGGCGGCTGCAGCTTCTGTTCAATAACCGCACATGAGGGAAAGATTATTCAGAGCCGTTCCGAGGAATCAGTGGTTCATGAGGTGGAGGCAATCCGGGATCGCACTCCGGGATTCAAGGGGGTGCTTTCGGATCTGGGAGGACCTTCGGCCAATATGTACCGGCTGGGATGCAGCGATCCCCGGGCGCAGGCCTCCTGCCGGCGTCCATCCTGCCTGTATCCTGAGCCGTGCCGGAAGCTTAATACGGATCACGGCCCTCTGATACAGCTTTACCGGCGGATCCGGAGTCTCCCCTATATCAGAAAGGTATTTATAGCTTCGGGAGTCAGAATCGATCTGGCGCTTCGGGATCCCGAATATATCAGGGAACTGGCTTTCCATCATGTAGGGGGCCTTCTTAAAATTGCTCCCGAGCATACCGAGCCGGAGGTGCTTTCCCGGATGCTGAAGCCTGCCATTTCCGGCTATGACGAATTTAAAAGGCTTTTTGACGAATATTCCCGGGAGGCCGGAAAAAAACAGTATCTGATACCTTATTTCATGTCCTCGCATCCCGGATCCGATCCGGAGGCCATGGTCAGACTGGCCCTGTGGCTCAAGAAGCGCGGTTTTGAGCTGGATCAGGTGCAGAACTACATTCCGACTCCCATGGCCGGGGCCGCAGTCATGTATTATACGGGGCTTAATCCCTATGAGAGGCTGAAGTCCGGGGACAATGCCACGGTTTTTGTGGCCAGGGGGGACATTGCCAGAAAACGCCAGAAGGCGATTCTGAGATATCACGATCCTGACAATTTCCCGGTTATCAGGGAAGTGCTCCGGGAGCTCGGCCTTACACGGCTTATCGGTACAGGGCCGGATGCTCTGGTTCCGCCGCCGGGAGCTTCCGGCCGGGGAAATTCCAATCATCCCAGATATGGCTATGCCGGGGATCGCGCCGGGGCCTCCGGACACGGGGAGCGGCAGCGACCGGGAAATTCCGGGCAACGGGAAGACCGCGACCGGCCCCGGGGATCCGGGAATTCTTTCCGAACCGGCAAAAACGGAGAGGGTAAACGGAACCGGGATGGCGCAAAGGTCAGGGGCAGCAGGGAAAACAGCAGAGACAGACAGCATAAGAAAGGAGACAGATGAAATACAGTGACGGCAGAGTAATGCATATCGGGGATACCGTGCTGTTTCGGCAGAAGATGCTGGGAACGGTGCAGGCGGTGCTGGACATGCGGGAGTTTTCTCCGGTAATGGATCCCTCGGAGTTTTCGGGGATCGAGACCGGGCTTATGGTAGAATTTCACGACGGCAGTGCGCTGTTTTTTGAGGAAACTCCCGGGGACCTCCTGCTTCTTGGAAGAAACGCTTCTTATGCGGAGGAGATAAAAAACGGGATCAGACAGCGGATGTCCGAAAACGGGGAGAATCCGTTTTCGGATTTGGCTGCGATGCCTGGCGGAGTGGAAGACATTTAACTGGAAAAAATGATGAAAGCTTTTGGAAAAATTCTGATACTGCTCCTGGCTCTGGCTGTAATGACCGGGGTTCCGGGATGCAAGAAGCACGGCAAAAAAGTGCCGGATGAGCCGGAGGACGAAACCCTGCTGGGAGTTGATGCCGATCACGACGGTATCCGGGACAATGTCATGGCCAAAATGAAGAAGGATTTCTACATGATTGCCCCTGACGAGATGAAGGTTCTGGAGCAGAATGCCCGGGTGTTCCAGGAAATTCTGGAGACCAGACCGGAGGATCGTACCGGAATCCTGCTGGCACGGGGCCACCTGGACGATGCTTTTAACTGCGGCATTACGGTATACGGCGAAGAGCTGAATTATGATAACTTTTCGGTAATGCTGACCCAGCTCCGTCAGTGGTATTTCGATAACCCCAAAAGAAAGTCCGCCCATCAGGAATTTCTTATCAGAAGCCGGGAATATATGTATCAGCCTTTGAATCTCGAAGGCAACAACACCTGCGAATTTGAGCTGTCTCCCGAGACTTTGAAGCTTATTGAAATCAGAAAGGAGATCAAAAAACAGAAGGAGGCTCAGAAGGCCGCGGAGGGTTCGTGAACTTGATTTGAGGGAGAGCGAACGTGTTTCAGAATTATCAGGGATAAAAAAGGATGTTTTTATGCATTATGAAATTGTAAGCCAGGATACCTTTCCCATGCTTAAGGTGTCGCTGGAGCAGGGTGAAAAGATCTGCTGCGAGCGCGGAGCCATGATTACCATGTCTCAGGGGCTGGAGCTTGAAGGAACAGTCAAGGGCGGATTTATCGGCGGTGTTATCCGTAAGATGTTAACCAATGAATCGTTTTTCACGCAGAGCATAACCGCCTCGGGAAGAGCCGGGGTTGCCTGTGTGGGGGCCGGAGATCAGGGAAGCATTCTGGCACTTGGGGTTACCCCGACAAAGGGGCTTCTGGTTCAGAAGGGCTCGTATCTGGCCAGTACCCCGGAAGTTGAGATCGGCACCAAAATGCAGGGACTGATTAAGGGACTGACTTCGAAGGAGGGCTTTTTTCTGATACATCTTACCGGAACCGGAACGGCGTTTCTGACCTCCCGCGGGGCTGCTCATCGTTTTGACCTTGAACCGGGAGAGGTGCTGACGGTGGATAACGGTCATCTTCTGGCCTGGGACGAGGATCTTTCCTACACCATGACCAAGGCTTCCGGCCTTGTTTCCAGCTTAACTTCCGGTGAAGGCCTGGTATGCAGGTTTACAGGTCCGGGCACTCTTTACATCCATACCATGAAGTATTCGTCCGTCGAAAAGAAGGAGAAACGGGGCTGCCTGGGAGTGCTTCTGAGTCTGGCAGGATAATTTTTGCAGGTTCCGGCTTGGCAGTGCGCAGGGATTCAGGACTCCGGACAATGTCTGAATTCCTGCCGATCCTGTTTTTTCGGTGTTCCTGGTATCTGTCAGGGCACTGTTTCAGTTAAGTATTTTTTATGAACGAAGCACGGAAGAGAAAATGACGGAATGTCCGCCGAGTTGCATTTTGCCATTAAGCCTTCCAGTTTTTTGTATGAAATTTTGTGTAACAGGTTTTATTCCTGTTACATGGGGAGTGAAACAGATGATCGGGATCGGTATATTTATCCTGTAAAATTGTTTAACATCGATCTTTTTCTTATAATGTGAAAAGGTTTTCGTTTCTAAGGCTGATGTTGATGAAAATTCGAGATGCTGGACAAACTGCCAAAAGAGTAATCAAAAAAGTTTTATCCAGGCTGAGTATAAAAAATATCTCGCTGCTGTACCGCATATACATATCATTTGCCATAATTGTTTTGGGGTTTGCCATAAGCTTCGGACTGACCAGTCTTTACCAGATTGACATTAACAGTTCATTTACCGCCGTGGAGCAGGAGGCCAGCCCTATAGGTATCAGCTCGCACAAGCTGCAGACATCTCTTCTGGCGGCCAATCAGGCTCTGTTCCGGATTATCGGAGCCCAGACTCCCGCCGAGGTGGACAATCTTGCCAATGGGCTCCGGGGGGCCCGGGTGCAGCTGGATGCCGATCTGGAGTCACTGGAGGAACTGGTGGACAGCAGCTCCGTGATTCGGAAATCGTCTCCGGAGATTCTGGAACGTGTTAAATCACTAAATAAATTTGTGCACGAATATCTTGAAGTTACCGAGCAGATTCCGGCTAACAGACGTTCTTTCCTGGAGCATCGTGCAAAGATAAACAAGGCCCAGACGGCAACCCAGGGACTTATAAATCTTATGACGCTGGAGATTGACCGTGTAGCCGAAGCCACCGGGGACGATTTTGTAAGAAGCATTGTGGTTTACATGAATCCGATCCGGATTGGCATTGAAAATCAGCTTTATGATGCCTTCAAGCTCAGCTCCTCCAAGAAGATCAAGGAAATCTATGACAGAATGCCGATACAGTTCGGCATGTTTATGGAGAAGGTCGAGGAAATGGAGGGCGAGGTTCCGGGCACTATCGACAATCTCAAAAACGGCTATCTGGATCCCTTCAAGCGGGATATCATGGAGCCCAAAGGGGTTCTGTACCAGACATACGAGCTGGCAGTGGAAGGCGAAGAGCTGGATGTGATTATCGAAAGGGGCATCAACCTTATTCAGAAAACCGAAGAAAACCTGATAGTTCTTCAGAATAATTCCCGCGAATTTTCCAGCAAAGCCTCCCAGAAGGTGCATACCAATATCAATCTCGCCATGTTTACCTTTCTGGTGGGTTTTATCGTCATCATGCTGGTGGTGTTCCTGGTTTGCATAAATCTGGCCGTCAGCATCAAGAAGCCGATGTATCATCTCATCGGGGTGATGGAATCCTCGGCCAACGGGGATCTTACCGCCACCTATACCTTTGAGGGAGAGAATGAATTCGGCAGAATCGGGCAGGGGCTTAACAGTCTTATTGAAAAGAACCGGAATCTTCTGAAAACCCTGTCCGAAATGGTCAAAAAGCTGAATGACACCTCGTCCCGGAATACCACGATCGTTACCGATGCCAAGGATGCCATCGACGTGCAGCGCCGTGAGGCCACCATGGTGGCAACGGCCACTCATGAGCTGGAAAACACCATCAGAATGGTGGAGGATTCCTCAAAGCAGACTCTTAATGAGGTAATCAATGCCGGCAAGGTTTCTGATGAAGGCAGGAAGATCATGAGCCAGAACATTACCACCACTCACAAGCTGGACAGGAAGCTCAAGGATACCACGGAGAGTATTACCAGAGTCAACGAGATGGGAAAACGCATAAGTTCCGTGATTTCCATAATTCGCGGTATTGCCGAACAGACCAATCTCCTGGCGCTGAATGCTGCCATCGAAGCGGCCAGAGCCGGCGAGCAGGGGCGGGGATTTGCGGTGGTGGCCGACGAGGTGCGCACTCTGGCCAATAAGACCAGCGATTCCACAAAGCAGATCACCGGGGTTATCGAGGAACTCCAGAAAACCATTCTTCAGGCAGTTAATACCATTGCCACCTGCGATGAGGAAATGAACGCCTCCCTGGAACAGTCCTCCAGGGCCAACAGTGCCATTGAGGAGATTATGGGATGCATTACCACCATTGATGAAATGAGCTCTCAGATAGTGGAATCCACCCATGAGCAGTCTCAGGCCATTAAGGAGATCAGCAAGAACATAGTTCGGATTAGCTCTCTTTCTGACGAAAATGCCGAGAACATGGAGGTTATCAAGAAGTCCTGTGATGATCTGGATGGCATTGCCGGAGTGCAATCGGGGATTATCAGGAGGTACAAAATCTGATGCTCCGAACCAGCGAGATCCCGGAAAAACTCCGGGATTTTTTTTAACCGTGGCGTGAGTGGTATTCGGGGCAGGGCAGATCGTTTTTTTTGCGGAGCCCGGAAACGCAATCTTTTGTTCAGTTTTGCGGCTGGCTTTGCTAATATAGTCAGGTTTTTATGCGGCGGTATCGGGAAGGGCTTCCGGATCCGGGCTTCAGACGAACAGGAGGTATTTCCATGGAGCAGCTCAGAATTTCAAAACGAACCCGGAGTTCCGGGGTTATCAATCTTCCCGGCTCCAAGAGCGTGTCGAACAGGGCGCTCCTTCTGGCGGCGCTGGCATCAGGCACCACCAGAATCACCAATCTTCTCAGAAGTGATGATACTGAAAGAATGCTGGAGGCGCTGAAGTCTTTGGGCGTATCTGTGGCCATTCAGGACGGGGGAACGGAATGCACGGTAACGGGACTCGGGCAAACCTTTGCGGCGGATAGCCCCATGAGGATTTTTCTGGGAAATGCCGGAACTGCCATGAGACCGCTGGTGGCCGTGCTGGCTGCCTCCCGGGGGAAATTCGAGATGACCGGGGAGCCCCGAATGGAGGAGCGTCCCCTGGGGCCGCTCCTTGAGGCACTGCGATCTGCCGGTGCCGTTATTGAATGTCTGAAGAACGAGGGATACCCGCCCCTCAGAATCACGGGCAGGGAGCTTTCAGGAGGCGAACTGGAAATAGACGGCACCGTTTCCAGCCAGTTTATTACTGCAGTGCTGATGGCCGCCCCCCTGATGCGAAATGCCGTTACCCTTAAAATCCGCGGAGAGCTGATATCAAAGCCCTATATCGACATTACCATTGATCTTATGAGGAAATTCGGGGTTTCTGTTGCAAACCGTGACTACCGGGAATTTTATATTGCATCCGGGCAGCGCTATGTGTCTCCGGGAGAATTTCTGGTAGAGGGTGATGCCTCCGGAGCTTCCTACTTCCTGGCCATGGGGGCCATTGCAGGCAGGGTGCAGGTAACCGGAGTCGGCAGGGATTCGGTGCAGGGTGATGTGGCGTTTACCAGAGTGCTTCGGGCCATGGGGGCCGAGGTTACAGTGGGAGACAACTATATAGAATGTTCTTCTCGGGGACGGCTTCACGGCATTGACATGGATATGAATGATATTCCGGATGCCGCCATGACGGCCGTGCCGCTGGCACTGTATGCCGATTCTCCCACTGTGATCCGCAATGTTGGCTCTTGGAGAGTAAAGGAAACTGACAGACTGGATGCCATGGCCAATGAACTTCGGAAGCTGGGAGTAAGAGCCGAGACCGGACCTGACTGGATTCGGATTTGTCCCGGTCCGGTGAATTCCGGGGTGGCCATTGACACCTACCGTGATCACAGGATGGCCATGTGCTTTTCGCTGGCAGCCTTTCTGACGGAGGTGGTCATTAATGATCCCGGATGTGTGGCCAAGACCTTCCCGGACTATTTTGACAGGTTTGACGAAATAGCAGGGAAATAAGTCAGGAGTACCCCCTGCCGGCTTCGCATGGGCTTTTCGGAGATCCCGCAAAACAGAACCCCTGCCACGGAATTGTACCGGCAGGGGTTTTTCAGGTTCATGCGGATGAATCAGAGACGGATATCAGTTTTCCGAAATGGTGACGGCGTCATCTTTTCCGGCAATTTTGTCCAGGAGATATCTTTTGAACTCCGATCCGATATTCGGGTGCCGGATGGCGTATTCTATATTGGCTTCCAGGTATCCCAGCTTGTTGCCGCAGTCCCAGCTTCTGCCGCAGAGACGGTAACCGGCAATTTTTTCCTGTCGCAGCAGAAGTCGCAGCGTGTCGGTAAGCTGCAGCTCCCCGCCGGCACCTACCGGGGTTTCCCGGAACAGAGGCCAGATATTGCCGGAAAGCACATAGCGACCCACCACGGCCATATCAGAAGGGGAATTTTCCGGCCGGGGCTTCTCCACCATGTCAGTGATGTCAAAGGTGCTTCCGGGAATGGTTCCGTCCAGATTCTGATCTGAAGCCACGATACCGTAGCTTCCGGTCTGTTCATGAGGAACCTGCTCCACCATAATCTGGCTGATTCCGGTGCTCTCGAAATTTTTAACCATTTCTGCCAGGTTGTCCTTGCGGGGATCCGCACGGAATTCATCAATAAGAACATCCGGGAGGAGTATGGCGAAGGGACCGTCATCCACCAGATCCCGGGCGCAGAGAATGGCGTCTGCCAGCCCCCGGGCTTCCCCCTGCCTGACATGCATAATGGTGACATCGGAAGGGATGATGCTCTGGATTTCCTGGAGGAGCTGGCGCTTTACGCGTTTCTCCAGAGTGGCCTCCAGCTCGAAGGATTTGTCAAAATGGTTTTCGATGGCGTTTTTGGAGGAGTGGGTAACCAGAATAATATTCCTGATTCCCGCGCTGACCGCTTCGTTGACTACATACTGAATCAGAGGCTTGTCCACTACCGGCAGCATTTCTTTGGGAATGGCCTTGGTGGCCGGAAGCATCCGGGTGCCGAGACCGGCCACCGGAATAATGGCCTTCTTAATTTTCATCAGAAGCTGCTCCCGTTCATTTTTGCGGTTATCTTGAGGGGTTTGACGATTCCGGTTCCTTCCTGGTATACCCCTTCAAGCCAGTAGGGATCCTGAGAAGCCCATTCTCTGGCTGCTTCCAGGGAGTCAAAGCTGGCGATAATGGCGGAGCCGGTAAAGCCGTATTCTCCGGGCTCCTCGGAATCAACAGCCGGATTCGGGCCGGCGAGCAGAAGCCGGTTTTCGGCAATAAGCTGTTTCAGTCTGGCAATATGAGCCGGTCTGGCCCGGGTTCTTTTTTCGAGAGAATTTTCAACATCTTCGGCGTAGATTAAATACCACATGAGAAAAACCTTGAATAGGTGATGATTAAAAAAGAAATGTCAGGGTAGAAAGTATAAACCATTCCCCGTTCAGTTGCAGAAAATTGTGATTATTCCGGAAGAATTTTCCGGCGGTGTGTGCCGGCGGTATTTCCCGGCACCGGTTCGCTATTGGTTGTTTTTCCGGTCACCGGAGGTTTCGTCGTTATCGGATACGGATGACGGCTGTTTCCCGGTCATGTTTTCCATCAGCCTTTCCAGCTGGGCCTTTTCGGCGGGATTAAGCCTGCTGTACATCCAGAAAAAAAGGATCATGGTGAATATGACATTGAGGATGGCGTTACCGTAGGTCTTGTAATTCACCCAAATTTCCTCGGCATCGGCGGGAGTGATGCCGTTGAACAGATCCGGAAGCCGGAATGCCAGAATGTAGTTCAGGCCGGCGCAGAACAGCAGAAAAAACGCTGCGGCCAGGGTTGCCTTGCGCCAGACGGCATCCGGAATGGGATTTTCGACTCCCGAAATTACCGAGGCGATATCCTTTTTGAAGCCGAACTGAATCACCAGGAAGGTTACTGCCAGAATGATGTTTACTGCCGATACCTTGTACTTAATAAAATCCGTGTCGTTGAAAATAATGGTTGGCAGGGCAAAAATCAGGAGGGCGCAGATGAAAATAATCTGAAAGCGGCTCATGGTCCGGTACATGAAATAATAAGCCGTCATGGCAACGCCGCTGGATGCGAGAAGAGCCCAGGTTGCCATAATAAGGTCGTTTCCGGCCAGCTTGTAGGTCAGAAAAAAGCATAATGCCGGCAGGATGTTAAGAAGGTTTTTCATATGGGTATCTCCTGGAGTGTTTCTGCCCGGCCGGGGAAACCGGAGCGGCCGTCAGTTTAGCATAAACGCCTGCCGGTAGCCATGCCTTTGCTTCTGAGAAATTTTTCTTCCGGAAGGGCGGAACAGGCATTACGGGAAAGAACTTCCGGGCCGGAGTTTTGCCTGTGGCAGATTTCTCCGCGGAATCTCCTGAAAAAACGCGGATTCCGCGGACAAATAATTTCAAAAATGTCTGATTCCGTACGGCTTTTACGGAAGGAAGTTTTGAGGGATGGAGGTTTTAGGCCGATTGGTTCGCTGACATTCCTGACCCCAATCCGGATTTCTCCGCGGAATCGCTTGAAAAATTGTGGATTCCGCGGAACAATGATTCAATATATTTATGAAGAGAGATGAGCAATATGAAGAGTAATATGCTGATAGGGCGCCTGGCAGAATGCGAACGTCTTGATGAATGTATGGAAGCGATGCAGGCACAGCTTGTCATCGTTTATGGACGGAGACGTGTTGGGAAAACCTATATTATAAACGAGTATTTTCATAATGATTTTGCCCTTAAAATCACCGGTGCATACGGTAGCAGCAAGGAAATTCAGCTAAAAAATTTTACGGCGGCCCTTAATCGAAAAACAGGAAAAAATGACACTCCTCCCGATAGCTGGTTTGATGCATTTGAAAGGTTGCGAGATTATATAGAGACCCTTGATGAAGATAAAAAGCAGGTGTTTTTTTTCGATGAGATGCCATGGCTGGATACCAGAAAATCCGGTTTCCTTGCTGCTTTTGAATGGTTTTGGAATGACTGGGGCAGTGCAAGAAAAAATCTGTTTTTTATTGTTTGCGGTTCAGCCACTTCATGGATGGACGAAAAAATTGCCAATAACAGGGGAGGTTTGTTTAACAGACAAACCTGCAAGCTGTGCCTTTTGCCGTTTAACCTGCATGACACAGAAGAATACCTGAGGTTCAGAAATATCAGCTGGTCCCGGTATGATATAATCAGGTGCTATATGATCATGGGGGGAATTCCCTATTATCTTAGTCTTCTCAGCAACAGATTATCCCTGTCTCAGAATATTGACAGGCTGTTCTTTAAGGCGGAAGGTGAGCTGCGGAATGAGTTTTTTCATCTTTACAGAACTCTTTTTGCAAATTGCGAACAATATATAAAAGTAGCAGAAGTTCTTAGCACTAAAAGAGGAGGTCTTTCGAGGGAGGAGCTGATCTCCGTTATCGGCAAACCTTCCGGCGGAGATCTGTCAAAGGTATTGAATAATCTTGTTTTATCAGGATTTGTGAGAGTTACCGGGTTTTACGGCAGAAAAAAGAAGAATGCTTTGTATCAGCTGTGTGACTATTATTCATCTTTCTATTTCAGGTTTGTCAGGAATAATTACGGACAGGATGATCATTATTGGAGCAATACTGAAGAGAATCCCTCAAGAAAAGCCTGGGAAGGACTGGTGTTTGAGCAGGTTTGCCGGGATCATATTACCGCGGTAAAGCATAAGCTGGGTATCTCCGGAGTACTGACTGAGGCTTCTTCATGGTTTATTCGCGGCAATTCTGATGAGGGGATTTCAGGGGCTCAAATTGATTTGCTTCTTGACAGAAGGGATCATGTGATTAATGCCTGCGAGATCAAATTTGCGGGAAGTGAGTTTGAGATTACAAAGGATTATGATCTCCGGCTGCGAAATAAAGTTGAGACCTTCCGGCAGGCGGAAAAAATCAAAGACACAATTCAGCTTGTAATGATAACCACATACGGATTGAAGAAAAATCAGTACAGCAGTGTTATTCAGAACCAGGTTACAATGGATGATCTGTTTGTGCCGTAGAGCAGTAATGATTTCAGAGATTATGCACGCGGACGTTCCCGGGGCGGAGATTGATTTTCGTATTGAGAGAGGATATCGGGTTATTAATGTCTGTGAAGCTGAATTTGCAGGCGGGGATTTTGATTTCCGGTTACGAAACAAAACCGGGGAGTTCCGGCTGGCGGCGAAAGTCAGGGATGCCATTCATCATTCGATGATAATCGCATGCGGAGTGAAGAAAAATCAGTACAGCAGCATTATTCATAACCGGGGCGTCCGGATGGACGTTTTTGTGCCGCAGTAATAAAGTCAATGCCAGAGGAGCTGTGCAATGAGGATCCTGCGCCGGGCATTCTCCCGTAAAATGCTGATTCGGGGATGGCTGCCCCTTTTTATATTCCTGGGAGCACTGTCCGGGACTTTTGTATATTCCTGCATTGACGAACTGGACTATTCTCCCATCAAAAACAGATCTCATGTTCTTTACGCCAGGGACGGTACCGTTCTCGGCTATTCCCTTTCAAAAGACAGCGATTCCTACCGTTTCTATACCAGAACGGAGGAGGTAAGTCCTCTCTACCTCAAAATGCTTCTGGCCAGCGAGGATCGTAATTTTTATGAGCATCCGGGGGTGGATTTTCTGTCACTGCTCCGGGCGTTTTCGGGCAATGTTGTTGCAGGCCGCATCACCTCCGGAGGGTCCACCATTGCCATGCAGGTGGTCAAAAGGCTGACCGGGCACAAAAGAACCTATCTTAACAAGCTGAAGGAGGTGGTGCAGGCGATCTACATTACCGGAAAATTCGGCCGGAAGCAGGTTCTGGAATGGTATCTGACTCTGGCTCCCTTCAGCAGTAACATAGAGGGGGTCAAGGCGGCCTCTCTCAGGTGGTTCAATCATCTCCCCGACAAAATGACCCCGGCGGAAGCCGCGCTTCTTACGGCGCTGCCCCGGGCTCCGGAGCATATCAGACCGGATCGCAACTATAAGGCCGCCGTCTACTACATCAACGACGTTCTCAAAAGCGCCCGCAGAAGAGGCGTCCTGAATGATGATCTCTGGAAGGCGACTCTGGAGGACGACATTCCGGTGCGGCTTCATCAGATAAACCAGGAGGCGCGGACTCTGGCCACCTTTCTGTTCCAGAGGCATGAAGATCCCGAAATTTACACCTGGATTGAACCTGCAGTTCAGAGAATACTTCATAACGAGGCGGTGAACTTTCATGAAATCCATCAGGACGGTGCGGTGCTGTCAGCGGTGGTTATGGATGCCGCCACCCACCGGATTGTGGGGATTCTGGGATCCTCGGATCTCAGGGTGACCCAGATATGCCTGCCGTTTTCCAGAAGATCCCCGGGATCGGCCCTGAAGCCGTTTGCCTACGGACTGGCCTTTCAGGATCGGCGACTGCATCCCGGCACCATTCTTCATGACAATTCCCGGATTTACGGATCCTGGAAGCCTGCCAATTTTACCAATCTCTTTACCGGCAAGGTCACGGCAGCTCAGGCCCTGACCCAGTCGCTGAATCTGCCGGCTATTGAGGTTCTGGGGCTGACGGGACCGCAGTATTTTGTAAATACCGTAAACCGCGGCGAGAAAAGGCTTTTTCTCAGGGACAATACCGCGGATTATTCGGTGGTTCTGGGGAGTGGCAGCATTTCTCTTGTTGATCTTGCGAATCTTTATGCCATGCTTAACGAAGATGGAATGATGGAGCATTATGCGCTTCTCAGGGATGAAGATTCGGAGTCCGCATATCGGATTCTTTCAGCGGACAGTGCCCGGGCGGTATTTAATATTTTAAAGACCGCAAGACGTCCCGCCAACGGGCTTCAGATGACCGAGGTGTCCTACAAGACAGGAACTTCCAGCAGGTTTGCGGATGCTCTGGCCCTGGGCAGCATGGACAACTATACCGCCGGGGTGGCCATCAGATTTCCGGAAAACCGGCCCGGATACTATCAGTATTCCGGATTTCAGGATGCTGCACCGATTCTTTTTGGAGTGTTCAGCGCCCTGAAGGCTCACGGCAGCGTCAGACTTGTCAGGGCGGATATTGAAAGTGAGCTTCTTCGTGAGGCTGTTCCCGAGGCGCTCCGGGAAATTGTGGAAGATAATAAGATCATTGACCGGAAGACCCTGAAAATCGATTTTCCGGGAGAGGGGGACATTATTCTTCCGGACGGAAACGGCTATGTGTTTATCCGGCATTCCGGGGGAACCGGAAAGGTTTATTTCACGGTGAACAGCGAACAGCGCGAAGAGAATTACTTCCGTCCGGATCACGAGGGATACTATTCGGTCAGCATTCTGGACGAAGCGGGGCGGTCCGATCGGGTTACCTTCAGGGTGGTTCTTAGTCCTGAGGAGCAGTCGGACTAAGTGGGGAATCCTGAATACACCCGGAATTGAAAAGCCCCGGAAACAGCGGTATTTCCGGGGCCGGGAATCACTGGCGTTACGGTGATTCCGAAGACGGGCGGATTTTAACGGGCCACCACCAGATTGTCGATAAGGCGCACCTTGCCAAGATAAGCCGCAGCCAGAATCACCACTTTGCGGGAATTCGTGGTATCAGGGCTCAGGGTATCGGCATCCACCACGGTGATGTCGTCCGTGCTGAAGCCGGCGCCGTCCAGTTCGTTGACGCTTTCGTCTATGGTTTTCTGGATATTACGGAAGTCCGGAAGAGCCCTGAGCTTTTCACCGAGTCTTGCCAGGCAGGCATGAAATTCCGGAGCCTTTTCCAGCTCTTCGGGAGACAGCCGGTTGTTTCGGGAGGAGTAGGCCAGACCGTTTTCATGACGGACGATGGGCACTCCGATGATCCGGAGCTGGAAGTTCATGTCCTGTACCATTTCCCGGATCAGGGCCAGCTGCTGGTAATCCTTTTCTCCGAAGCAGGCCAAATCCGGCTGAATGATGTTGAAGAATTTGGAGACCACGGTAGCCACTCCGTTGAAATGTCCGGGACGAAGCGCTCCCTCCAGACTGTTTGCCAAATCGGGAACTTCCACATAAGTCTGGTTCTGAAGCCCCCGGGGATACATGATTTCCGGGGTCGGGGTGAATACGGCATCAACTCCGGCCTCCTCTAGCAGTGCCAGATCCTGTTCCAAAGTGCGGGGATAGGTTCTTAAGTCCTCGGGACGGTCAAACTGCATAGGATTGACAAAGATGGTGACGATTACCTTCTGGGCGTTTTTCTGAGCTTCTCTGACCAGGGCAAGATGTCCCTTGTGGAGATTTCCCATGGTGGTAACCAGTCCGATGGTTTTAAGATCATGCTTGTATTCGGTGACAATCTGTCTGATTTCTTCGATGGTTTTGGCAGTTTTCATATTCGTCCTCGAGTTTATTTCAAATAACTGTGGGCATCATCCGGGTAGATTCCCTGTTCTACCTCGCTGATATATTTCCGGATTGCAAGGGTGACATCCCCGGTTTCTGCCAGAAAATTTCTGGCAAATTTCGGAGTATGTCCCATGGTAAGCCCCAGTGCGTCATGCATTACCAGAATCTGTCCGTCGGTGTCGTTCCCGGCACCGATGCCGATAACCGGAATAGTGAGAGCCTCGGTGACGGCCTTTCCGGTATCCTTGGGTACGCCTTCAATAACCAGCAGGCTGGCTCCGGCAGCTTCCACCGCGAGACATTCTTCAACAATTTTCTTGCGGGATTCGTCGTCTCTCCCCTGGATCTTGAAGCCGCCGAACACGTTTACCGACTGTGGGGTAAGTCCCAGGTGCCCGCAGACCGGAATGCCGTTCCGAACCAGGGTGGTGATGGTTTCGGAAAGAAAGGAGCCGCCTTCCAGTTTGACGACGTTGGCTCCCGCGGCCATGAGCCGGTGGGCATTTTCGCAGGCATCCCGGGTGCTGGCATAGGTCATAAAGGGCATGTCGGCCAGGATCAGGGCGTTTTTAACGCCTCTGGCCACGCATCGGGTATGGTACGCCATTTCATCAATGGTAACCCCCAGGGTGCTGGATTCTCCCTTGACGGTCATGCCCAGGGAGTCCCCGATAAGGATGGCGGAAATGCCAGCCTCGTCAAAAAGTCTGGCAAAGCTGGCATCATAAGCGGTAATGGTGGCGAATTTTTTATGTTCGTCTTTCAGCTTCCGGAGTGTGGAAACGGTCACTGTCATTGAAAAACCTCCTTGGAATCAGATAAGATTCCGGCTGTTCACTATTGTATCCGTCATCCGGATTGCCCGGGTGATACTAGCCGCTCATTATAAGCGTATTTGAGAAATATTGTAGCTGTTGCCGGGAACCGGCACTGCCGATCCTCCGCCGGATCTTCAGGGATTTTTCCGGATTATGCTGAGGGCTTCTAGATCCCGGGATGGCAGGGAGCCGACAATGTCCCGGAGCGGAATGTTTTCCGGCGGAATGCGGAAATCAGGCAGTATTTCCAAAAGAGGGATGACGGTAAATACCCGATTCCGGAATTCCGGGTGGGGAATCCGGAGTCTTGCGGTATCCATAACGGTGCTGCCGAAAAACAGAATGTCAAGATCCAGGGTCCGGGGCCCCCAATGTCGCATTCTGACTCTTCTGTGGCGGTTTTCAATGTCCTGAAGGGCATCCAGAAGCAGTTCTGGAGTCAGTTCCGTGCGGAGCAGGGCGACGGCATTCACAAAATCCGGCTGATCCTGCGGACCTACCGGAACTGACGAGTAAAGAGAACTTATCCGTACCGGGACGGTCCCGGGAATCCCGCAAAGCTCCCGGCAGGCTGTCCGCACCTGTTCCTCAGGATGCTCCAAGTTGGATCCCAGTCCGATTATCGCTTCGGTCATTTCTGCCTCTTCTGTTTTGTAACAGCGTCGCTATATTCCCGTTTTTCTGGTCCGGCTCCTTTTTCCCGAGGAGGCGTTTCTTCTGGTTCTGACGCCTTCGGAGCGGGAATTCCGGGATTCCTGATTTCTGGCCTTATTGCTGGAGACAAGGGCCTTTCTGGTGCGGAGGGACTGCGGAATGTGATTGTAATAGGTATCGGTCCAGAAGGTGATGATTCTTTCCAGATTTTCATCCATATGAACGCGGTTCATCAGGAATTCCAGTCCGGCCCGGAAGATTTCCTTCCACACGACGGTTTTAACCTGTTCCTGGTCATTCATGACTGCCTCGTTGGTCAGGATTATCTGCATCTTCCAGATATCGATAATGTCCTGAGCCACGAATTCCGGGATTTTGGTAATGACCGATTGTCTGTCCAGAACAATTCTTCCGGCCATGGCCATCCTGTCGGTTTCCTTCAGGCTGCTGTATTTGGGGACGGTTCCCATTTTCAGATACAGCTTTCTGGTAAGGGGCCAAAGCATGACGGCATACAGGAAGTGCGGCATGTTGTGTTTCCCTTCGGCGTGGCGGGCATCGGTGTTTCTGAGACAGCAGGAGATGAAATCAAAGAACTGCCTGCTTTTGATAAGAGGCCCCATATCTGTCAGCAGGTTCTGCATGATCCCGTCCCGCATGAGGAGCTGGAAGCTGGCCTCGCCGTGTCCGGTAAGGAACATCTTGTTGAATTCCTCGTACATGCGGTTGTTGTTGACCTGTGCCAGATCCGTGATGTTCCTGAAAATGGCGCTGCGAGTCCGGGGAGTGATGCCGAAACCCAGTTTGGCCGAGAAGCGGTAGGCTCTGATCATCCGTACCGGATCCTCGCTGAATCTCACATCGGGATCGCCGACAATGTCAATTTTTTCGTGAAGCAGATCCGAAATGCCTCCCAGATAGTCGTGAATGACGTTGTCAGCGGGAGAGTAGTAGAAACCATTGATGGAAAAGTCTCTTCTGATGGCGTCATCGGTAATGTCGTTGCTGTAGGTGTTATCGCTGGTCAGCATTCCGACATTGTCAGAATCCTCGTAGGTATTTCCCTTTCTGAAGGTGGCCACCTCAATCAGGGTTCCCTTTTCTGTCACGTGAACCAGCTTGAATCTTCTGCCGATGATCATGCTGTGCCGGCACAGTCTCTTTACCGTTTCGGGGCGGGCATTGGTTACCACGTCAAAGTCCTTGGGGAGCTTGTCCATGAGCAGGTCGCGAACTCCCCCTCCCACCAGGTATGCCTCGTATCCGGCGCTGTTAAGGGTTCTTATGACGCTGAGAGCGGCAGGGGATATTTTGTTCTGATCCAGAATATCTCCCGGCAGGGTCAGGTGAGAAATCCCCCGCTCCATGGCTTCTTCTTTATGCTTATCGGCTTCTGTGGCAAATTTTTGCAGTAAAGTATTAATAAGACACCTCCAAGTGTTCAGTTTACGGTACTCCGAAGCTGTTCATGAAAAAGCCGGAGCCGGAGTTACCCGGAATTATTCGGAAACCGGGCTTCCTGACGCGCAGTATTCGCGAGAATCCCCGGGGATTTTTTGATAATTCAGCAGATGTTGTGGATAAAACGTCTGTTTTTGGGAAAACTGTAAATAACCGTGTGCATAACCTGTTGATAAAGTTCGGATAATTCCGAAAGCCTTAACAGGAACGGGATTTTATCACACAGCCATGTTTTTTTCTATCCATAGCGGAGTACGGCTGTTCTGTTCCTTTTTTGTTCCGAGAGATGAACAATATCTCCGGATGAGGCATGTCACACCGGAACTTTCCGGGAAACAACGGGAATCTTTCTGACATCAAAATTGCTGACAGCGTATTCCAGAAATTCCGATACCCTGAGATTATCGGGAGCGGCGGCAATCTCCGGAGGGTACTCCTGTCCGAGAAAAACCGCCGCCCTGAGAAGAAGCTGCACCGGATTTCGGAGGTCCAGTCCGGGGGCATGATTCTGCTTGGAGTATTTGCTGCCGGATTCTGAAAGAGCCAGCGGCAGACTGGCGTAGCTCATTTCCGGATAGCCGAGAGTCCGGGCGAGCTCAATTTGTCCGAAGGTGTCCGGAATCAGATCCGCCCCTCTGACAATTTCCGTGATCCCGGTTTCGCGGTCGTCAGTCACACTGACCAGATTGTAGGCGAAGAAGCCGTCCCGTCTTTTCAGAAGAAAGTCGTTTTCCGAAGGGAATTCCGCACGGGAGAGAAAGCCCCGGACGAGATCCGTAAAGCAGGTGACGGAGGAGGAGCTTTTAAAGCGGATTGCGGCGCCCCGGTTCCAGGGGCGGCCTTCAATACGGCAGTACTCGGGATGATGCCCGCCGTTAAGCTTTATGAGACTTCTGGTGCAGTTGCAGCCGTAGGTAAATCCCTGGATGTTGAGACCGTCCAGAACTTCCCGGTAGATTTCATGACGCCGGCTCTGAATCAGAGGAGTGCCGTCCCAGAAAAGGCCCAAAACTTCCAGATCCCGCAGGATTCCGTCAGTGTATTCCTGACGGCAGCGGGTTTCGTCAATATCCTCAATGCGAAGATGCCATTCCCCATGCAGGCTTCTGGCCCGCAAAAAACTGCCCAGCGCCGCTACAAGAGAACCGAAATGCAACGGCCCGCTGGGCGTCGGGGCAAATCTTCCGCGATACATTGCAAGGATTGGCTATGAGCTGAAGCCCTGTTTTTCCTTTTTCTCGTGCTGTTCCTTGCAGTTAATGCAGAGATCGGCGGTAGGACGGGCCTCCAGACGCTTGATGCCGATTTCCTCGCCGCAGTCGGTGCAGAAGCCGTAGTCATCAGAATCAAGCTTGCGGATGGTCTTTTCAATCTTCTTGATAAGCTTCCTCTCTCTGTCTCTCATTCTAAGTTCAAGAGAGAATTCCTCTTCCTGAGTGGCCCGGTCATTCTGATCCGGGAAATTGGCAGTTTCGGAATTCATATGATCGACAGTGCGGTTTACCTCGTTGTGAAGCTGGTTTCTCCAGGCCTCAAGAATCTTCCTGAAGTGAGCTTTCTGAGCGTCACTCATGTACTCTTCACCAGGCTTGACCTCATAAGGCTTTACGCCGGCAATAGCCAGAGGACTGAGCTCTGTTGAAATCTTTTCTTCACTCATAGTGTTCTCCCTGTGCGGCCTCCGGTACAGCAAAAATCTGGGAAGCCGTTTCTGTTGCTGGTTCAGGATGTCAGATTTTGGCATGCCATCCTGTTTCAAGATTGAACTATTATTATAACCTCGGTTTTTAATGGTACCCTGATGTTTTTGATTGTTGTTTGTCTTAATGTGCTATCCCGCAAGTTTTTTGCCTGCGGAGACCAAAACATCCTGCGGTGCGGCGGGATTGCAGTCATGCGGCGGCAGGTTTTCATCCCTGTGTCAGTTTGCAGCAAACTTCATTTGGAACATAATGCGTTAGCCGAGGTCTCAGTTTTCGGCAGATGTCCGGGGTCGTCATAAATTGCGATGCCGGTCTCTGTGTGATATAGTCCTGTCTGTTTTTTCAGCGCTTCGGAGGTGCTTTTCCGTTTTTGCCGCTGATATAAGACCGTTCCCTGATGGACGGTCCGGGGATGCCGGGGAAGCAAATCCGGGACTTATGCAGACGTTTTATTTCAGGAGATGCAAACTGTAAAGCGGCGGTTTTGCCGTGAAGTGCAGAGGAGCTTGTAAGCAGGATGAAGCCCGAGAGTGATTTTCAGAATGTGGTGGAGAGATCCCGAGACAATCCGTTTTTTGAAGGTCCGGATGATGAGGATGAATTCTCGGATCCTTCGGGGGGCGACTCCGGCGGAGACGATGACGGGGACAGCTCCGATGAACCGCCGAAAAGGAGTCTTAAAAGAAGATTCCTGTGTTTTTCGGTAAAGCTGGGGCTTGCCGGCTTTGTGCTTTTTTGTCTGGTAACCTGTTACTATTACATGCAGGTCACTTCCAGCCGGCTGGATTCGGCTCAGAAGTGGGAAACTCCGGCCGTGGTTTACAGCCGTCCTTTGGAACTGACCCTGGATCAGAATCTCACCTTTGATCAGATTGTTAATGAACTCAGCCTCCTGAAGTACCGCAAAACCGACAATCCCAAAAATCCCGGGGAGTACAGCTACAATAAATCCAAAACACGGCTGGTGGCTGTCAGAAGACCTTTTGACTTTCCTGACGGTTTTGAAGAAAAGCGGCCGCTCCTCATTGAGTTCGAAAGAGGTCATATCAGTGCCGTCAAGGATGCGGATACCGGTGAGGAGCTGGTTTATGTCCGTATGGATCCGGTGCTTCTGGATCGCATTTCCGACAATGGTGAGGAGGATCGTCTGGTAATCTCCATCAAGGAGGTTCCGGACAAGGTCATCAAAACTCTGATCCAGGTGGAGGATCGGGATTTCTACAATCATCACGGTGTCAATCCCTGGGCCATAATGAGAGCCATTCTCATAAACATAAAAGCCGGAAGGGCGGTGCAGGGCGGCAGTACCCTGACTCAGCAGCTGGTCAAAAACTACTTTCTCTCCCGGGAAAAAAGTTTTGACCGCAAGGTCAGGGAGCTTTTCATGTCCCTGGCGGTGGATGCCCGATATGACAAGGAAACCATTCTGGAGATGTATCTCAACGAGATCTATCTGGGACACGGAGCCACCGATATCTACGGGTTCGGTCTGGCTTCCTATTTCTATTTCGGAATCCCGGTTTCGGAGCTGTCATGGGATCAGACCGCTCTTCTGGTAGGAATGGTAAAGGGGCCGTCCCTTTATGATCCGCGGCGGCATCCCGAAAAGGCCTTGGAGAGAAGAAACCTGGTGCTCAGGCTTATGCGGGACAAGGGCGAGCTGTCTCCCGAAGAATATGAATTTTATGTAAAAAAGCCGCTGGGGGTCATCGATCGCAAGGCTCTTAATGTTATGAAGGTTCCGGGATACATGAGCTTTGTCAAGAACGAGCTTTATGAAAAGCTGGGGCCGCACTGGCTTGAAAATAAAAACCTTGAAATTTTCACCAGTCTGGATCCGCAGGCTCAGCAGGCGGCTGACAGCACGGTGAGAAAGGTTATTCCCGAGCTTATCAGACGAACCGGCAAAAAGGATCTGGAAACCGCCATGGTTGTCAGCAACTGGCGGGTGGGAGAGATCATGGCGCTGGTGTCCAGCAGGGATCCTTCGTATCCGGGAATGAACCGGGTTACCAGTGCCAAACGGCAGATTGGTTCCCTGGTAAAGCCTGCGGCCTATCTTACAGCCTTCGAACGCGGCTGGCATCTGGGCAGCGCGGTGCATGACGCGGAGCTTACCGTAAAGTTGCAGAACGGTCAGGAATGGAAGCCCCGGAACTTTGATCATAAGTTCAAAGGCTGGATTCCGCTGTATCAGGGTTTTGCGGAATCCCGGAATATTCCGATGGTTCGTGTCGGCATGAACGCCGGGGTTCAGAATGTGGTGCGCACGCTGAAGCTTTTGGGCGTAAAGGATGATATTGAACCTGTGCCCAGTGTCCTTCTGGGCTCGGTGGCCATGACCCCGTTCGAGGTTAATCAGATGTACACCACTATTGCTTCCGAGGGGCTTTACCGGCCGCTGTCCGCAGTGCGGTATGTCCGGGCCGGGGGAAACGATGTAATCTATGATCGGCATGCCGCCATGGATTCTGTTCAGGTTCTGGATCCGCCCAGCGTCTATCTTGCCATCTACGGTATGACGATCGTTACCAGGCAGGGGACCGCAAAGTCTGTGGGAGGCAAGTATCCCGATATGGTGCTGGCCGGCAAAACCGGCACCTCCAACGGATCCCGTGATTCCTGGTTCAGCGGGTTTGACAACAACACTTTGGTTACGGCCTGGGTCGGCAATGATGACAATACACCTTCGGGACTTACCGGAGCTACCGGCGCCCTGAAACTGTATGACGATTTTCTGACCCGGTTCCGGCCGGTTTCCCTGGAACTTGCGCAACCGGAAAAGATAGAGTTTGTTAATTTCAACAGGGATGGCTATATTATGGCTGATGACTGTACCGATGTCCGAAATTACGTTCGGCTTCCGGTGCGCAGCGATAGCATCAGATCCGATCAGCTTATGAGCTGCGGGGGAGATTACGGAGATTCCGGACTGGACAATCTGTACTGATTCACTTTAAAAGGACGACCCGGAATTTTCTCCGGCTGTCGGCTGATTACACTGGAGCAATTATGAAACTTTTATCAAAACTGACCCTGATACTTGCGATGACCATGGGTGCGGTGTCGGTCGCGGCAACCGATACCACTGTCAGCGACAAGACCATGAAGGCCATGGGGGTGTTTCTTTCAAACTTCACGGAGTGCGGTTTGTATGATACCACGAGAGAGGAAATGACCGCCGATAACGAGAAGCTTCTCGATTTTGCTATCTGCCACCTCAGAATCAATGCCTGGAATAGTAGTTTTTCCCCCGTTCCGGGCTGTGAAATCGGAGATGAGGAAAAATGCCCGCACGGCGATCACATGGTTGCTGCCGACAAGGTGGCACGGGTGGTGAAGAAGTATCTTGACTACGACATGAAAAAGCATTCCGGAAACTCCCAGTATTACTACAAGGACGGTTTCTATTATATTTACGCGGCTGACGGTGAACAGACCATGAATGCCGTGGCCAGAAAGGTCAGAAAGCTTGATAACGGAAATTTTGAGGTGTCGTCAAGCCTGTTTAATACGGAAACCCAGGACAAGCCTAAAACAAGTGATATTCACATGGTTTCGGTAATCAGACCCTATGTTTTTGAATCAAAGAATACCTGGAGTCTGGTTTCCACGAAGCTTCTTGTGGATATCGGCGATATCGATACCGAACCCGAGATCGACTACAGCCAGTTTAATCCGGCAAGTAATCCGAAATTCCCGGGATTCTGGGAGGATGATGTTACCGGAAAGTCCTCTCTGGAAATCATGGACGGCGGAGACGGTGTTTATACCGTGGTGGTCAGTCATGCCATGGGAGCTTCCGAAAGAGTCGAGTGCACCTATCACGGAAAGCTGGAAAACAACATGTATCTGAAGCTGGGAGAGTCTCTGAAGTGTGTTTCCATTGAAAGTCAGGATGACGGCTCACCAGACAGGATGACGGTGGCGGAAAGTGAATTTATCGAGACAATGCTCATTAACAAAAAGGGCAGACTTATAATCCCTATTCCCTGCGACGAACAGGACGGCAGCGAGGTTAAGATGTGCGAGGAGCCATATCAGCGGGTGAAACGCAATTAATTATTCTGCTGTTTTCCGATGCGGTTTCAAGGCCCCGGCAATTTCCCCGGGGCTTTTTTTTTTGATGGCAGGAATCAGCATTCGTAAGTGCTTAACGGCAGTTTCACAATCTCACAATCATTCTGTCCGGAATAATGTTTTAAAGGGCTATCTGTGCTATATTCACCACGGGATCCGACAGGGCTCCCGGAAAGAGCAGGTACAGACCAGGCATATGAAGAATACCAGAATCAACATGAGTTTTCTGGACAAGATCCGGAAAACCGCGGTCAACAGACAGGATCGGGAGATGCCGGATCCTGTGGGGAGTGTTCTTTCCGGGAAATACCGGGTTACCGGCAGGCTGGGAATCTCATCCGGAGAGGCTGATATTTTCAGTTGTCAGGACGAGGCGGAACAGCGTTTTGTGCTGAAGCTTTATCGCCGGGAAAATGCTATCAAGCCTGAGGTTCTGGAAAGACTTTCGGGGATCCGGAGTCCCTGCATCGCCGTTCCGGCTGACTTCGGAATCTTTCAGAAGCATCAGTACACCATCACTCCCTTCATGAACAACCCCAGTCTGGGGGAAGCTTTGGGGCAGGGGGTGAGATTTTCCATGGACGAGCTCAGAAATCTGATTATACCTTCGGTTAACGAGGGACTTCGGGAGCTTCATGGCGCGGGAATTCTGCACCGGGATCTGAAGCCCGCCAATCTTATTCCGGATGATGAGGGACAGCATATTGTCATTATCGATTTCGGCATCAGCTCCGCCGTTAATGATGAAACCGTGGTTCTTACCGGCACAGGAGCCACTCTCTGCTATGCCGCGCCGGAGGCCGTGCAGGGAGTTTATCACCAGGAAAGCGATTATTTTTCCTTCGGAATCAGCATTTTTGAGCTCTATACCGGGTATACTCCTTTTCAGAACGGGCAGATTTCCGAGGGAGACATCGCCAGACTGGCCTCCATCAGCAAGATTCAGTTTCCCGATGATTTTCCGGAGGATCTGCGGGCACTGGTGCTGGGGCTTACCTATCGGGATCTCACTCACAGAAACGATCGCAAAAATCCAAACCGCCGCTGGGGCTATGAAGAGGTGCGGAACTGGCTCCGCAGGGTGAAGCAGGAGATTCCGGGAGAGATTTCCGGCAGTACCGGAGGGAATTCCTATGCTCCTCTGACTTTTTTGCCATACACCTTCAACGGTCAGCGCTATCTTCGGGAACGGGATCTCCTTCTGGAGATGCTCCGGTATCCGGAACAGGGCCTCCGGGATCTGGGAAGAGGCATTCTCTCGCATCATTTCGGGCTTTTTGACGACCAAAAGGCCGGATGGTGCATCAGTGCCGAGAACGAGCTTGACGATGACAGCCGGCACAATTATCTGGTGTTTTTCAGGCTGATGTACCGACTTTTGCCGGATCTTCGCAAGTTGTACTGTGCCGGACGGGAGTTTTCCGATATCCGTGAGCTGGCCGCGATGGCAGTCAGTGTGGCCTCGAATTCCGGTGTCAGCATGAAAAGCTTTCTCCGGGCGCTCTCCGTGATGCTGGAAAGCGGGGCTCTTCAGGAATTTTCGGAAAAAATTCTGAAAAGCCCTGTGTTCGGGGAAACCTTTTTCAGGCTTAAAGAATTGTTCAAATATAATCGTTTTTCTGACAGCGAGCAGGCCTGGATTTTCGGCTATCTTTTCAGCGATGAACGGAGTTTTATGGTTCAGGGACGGTCCTTTAAAAGCCCCGGGGACTTTTCTGAAAAAATGCATCGGATGTTTTCTGAAAATGTGGTCGAGTATATCGAGTTTCTGGAGGCCGGACGATCGGAGTTGGAATTTTTTATGACCTTTATGCCGGATTCCGCTTCCCGCATGAACATCGGCCAGGCACTGGACGATCTGGACGAGCTCAGTACCGGACGGCGCAGCTATTCCGAAGAGCTGATGCTCAGGGCCGGGGACTGTTTCACCCTGGGAAGCTATTACCAGGAGAATTCCAATAAAAAAACGCCCCTGGAATGGCTGGTTTTGAAAATCGAGGGCAAAAGAGCTTTGCTTCTGAGCCGTTACGCACTGGAGAAAAGAGCTTATCACGGCAGATTCGAGGAGACTTCATGGGAAGACTGCGATCTCAGGAAGTGGCTTAACGGTGAATTTTTCAGTCAGGCATTTTCCAAAAAGGAACGGTTCAGAATTCCACAGGTTCATCTTGAAAACGGGGATAACGCCAGATATGGCACAGACGGAGGCTGTCCTACGGAGGATCGTGTGTTTCTTCTCAGTGTTTCCGAGGCGGAAAGGTACTTCAGGTCCGATTCTGAAAGACGCTGTTCCCCCACCGCATATGCCAGAAACGGGGGAGGCTGGGACAGCAGCTGCTACTGGTGGCTGAGAACTCCGGGGTATAACCGGAGCGATGCGGTATGCGTTTATCAGAACGGGGCGATCTACTCCTACGGACATAATGTCAATATTGATGACACCATGGTCAGGCCTGCACTGTGGTACACTCTGTGTATCTGAAGAGTAATTAATCGCAACATGACAGTTTTATGGCGATATGGTACACTGAATCAGTTCCCTTATGGGGAATGCACTTGAATTGAGACTGAGGCGCGTTATGAAGAAAAACAGGAAGGCGGCCCCGGATGCCGTAGCGGAATCCAGGCCGGAGGTAATCAACTTTGTGTGTCGTTACGACCTGAAATTCAATCATGCCAGAGTGCATGATGACCGGAAGAAGAAAATGAAGTCCGGCTATCAGAAGCACAAGAACCGCAAAACGCTGTGTGACACGAAAAAAGTCCGCGGCGTTTTTTCTTGCCTGCCGGAACATGCCGGAATTAATGTTTCTGTTTAACCCCTTCAATTACTGCCTTATGTTGTTTCAGATTTTCCTTATTTGCTTTCATCCCTTGCTTCGCTTTTTCTGCCGGCTGTATTGTCCGTCTTCGGGTTGCTTATTTTTTCGACATTATTCCCGGTATTTCCGGGAATTCCAGGATTGCAGAATCCTGTTTCCGTGTCATCTTCTGTTGCCATAAATTACTGACAGATGGATTTCAGTTTCTCCATCTGATCTGAAATGGTGTTTCTCCCTGGGTAGTCAGGGGCGGATTTTCTGCAAAATCTGAGAAATCAGTTTAATAACTGCACCTATCATAAAGGCGGCATTTTCTCTAAACTTTCGGGAATTGTGTTTTTTTGATGGTAATTGCAGGATGGTGACGTGTGGCAACCAAAAAAATTAATGAAATAACGTTTCTTAAAATGCTGGCGCTTCTCTCGGTGCTGTTTTTTCACTGTTACCGGCCGTTTTTCGGCAGCGGTACGTACTGGAAGGTGGTGATTGATTCAAATCTTGACTATATGTCATGGCTGCTCCATTTTAACAAGCTCTTTGATGTTCACTGTCTTTTTTTCTGTTCCGGATTTCTTTACTTCATGACCATGTCGTCAGGCAGCCGGACAGTTAAGGAGCAGCTTATCAAACGTGTAAAACGTATTGTGATTCCCTACTTCTGGGTAGGCATGTGCTATTTTGTGCCGCTTTATACGCTGTTCAGCGTTCCCAGCGGGCTTCATCTGGCCAATGACAGCTTGTGGGACGGCTATGAAAAGTTTTTGACCATGCAGTTCAGCGAGCACATGTGGTTTCTGCAGATAATGCTGGTAATCACGGTGATCTGCCTGCTTCTGAATTTTATGGCGAAGCGCTTTTTCTGGCTCCTTTTGGCCGGGGCATTCCTGATGACGTTTGTGTTCAGCGTTTATCTTAAAGGTGTGTTCTTTATGAGTCTGCAATCCCTCTCTGACAATCTGTTTATCTTTGTTCTTGGAGGGGCTATGTACAGGGTGTACGGCAGCCTTGCGGGAAAACGCAATCTGATTCTGGCGGCGGTTTCGCTGGCTGTTTTTCTGGCTGCATACAATACTGAAGTTCCAAAGGGATGGCTTTCGGTTATGCTGTCCCAGGTGGCTGCCGGGAGCGCCTGCATAAGCGCTCTCTGTTTCGCCAGGATTTTTGCCGATCGGATTATGGGTTTTTTGGGAAAATTCCGGGCGGTGCAGTATTTTGACAAAAACTTCATGGATTTTTACATGTATCACATGCCAATACCGCTGATCTGCGCCATGTATCTCTATGAGCCGTTTATTTCCGTGATCAGTTCCAATCTTGCCTATCTGTTTTTCGCATGGACTCTGACGCTGGCTCTTACCGCCGTTGCCGTAAGGACTGACGGACTGATAAAGAGAGGCAGGGATGCTGTGCTTTTAAAATTTAAAAGGCCGGCATTTGTTCCGGAAAGCACAGAGCGCTGACAGGAATCCGAAGTCAGTCAGGAATTTCTGCGGTTCTCGGATTCCGGCACAGTCAGCAGTCAATTGCTGTGTATTTTTCATAAAAGTCTGTTTTCCGGAAAACGGGGAACAGACCTTATTTTTTTCAGGTCGTGAGGGAATAGTTTCAGACTGTCTGTTTTTGAGTCTCCAAGAAGTTTCGCATCTTCCTCTAACTTAAAATTAAAAACTGAAAAGTCAGAATACGAAAAAGGAAAGGGGGCTGTCATAGCCCCCGTAAATTTTGGAACGTCCCTGTTCCAGGAATCTGATTCGGCAGTGCCTTTCGGCTTCGTCCGTGAAGCCTTTCCGGAACTTCCCTGTTCCCACTGCTGATAATCTCATTTTAAATGATTGAGATTTCAAAACAACCGGTGAATTATGTGTCAGTCGAAGCGGCTTACATAAGGCTTTTTCTGAAATGCCGCAAAGGGTTTATTTATGGTATCTGATAATGCCGGCGGCTAAGGTACAAAAATATTTTTCCGAAAAATACCCGATAAGATATGTAAAAAGTCTCACAGTGATTATGAGAGATTTGACAGGAACGGACAGGCGGTAATGTGCCAGGGATGCGGTTCCCGGACAGAGACAACGGCATCTTCCCCGGAACTTCGGATCCAAAAAACAGAAAAAAACGGGAATCAGAGTAATGAGTGAGATGGCCAGCCGGAGAAACCGGAAAACATCCCCCTGAAAAAGGAAGGGGGCTCATCATGAACCCCCACAGCACCGGGAACGTCCCTGTTCCGGTCTTTATCGGC